>Ga0172381_10002493_pt1 | contig 20302 bp, 18 predicted proteins | sample Leawel6488metaG_FD_119754 | JGI IMG/M metagenome (GOLD analysis project Ga0172381, IMG submission 119754) | Leachate microbial communities from a municipal landfill in Southern Ontario, Canada - Leachate well 64-88 metaG | ecosystem: Engineered > Solid waste > Landfill > Unclassified | place...
AAGGCAGTGCAGGCGAGCCAGACCCTGGTGGAGAAGAATATCATTGGCATGCCGGTGATGGACAAGAATGAAGTAGTAGGCTACTTCTCCGCCGATGAGATCATCGCAGAGGTTGGGAGGTGGAAGTAATGCAGGTAAAGGACATCATGAGCGAGCCCGTTACCATCGACAAATCAGAGAGACTGGGCAATGCTCTGGATCTGATGGAGAAAAATGATCTGAGAAGGCTCCTGGTAACCAACAAAGACAAGATGGGCGGCATAATCACCATGAGGCAGATTGCTCGCGTTCTGGGAACACGAAAATCCCTGGGAATGCCCGCCTCCTCTCTGCATGTGGCGTCTGCCACCATGGACGCCGTAATCAAGGTCCTCCCGGATATGGATGTGCAGGATGCCATGGTCCTCTTGCAGAAGACCGGCGTTCTGGTGGCAATGGATGGCGAGAAGGTCCTGGGCTGGGTTCGGCCCAGAGAGATACTGGCGGCTGTAAATGTAAGCGGCATGGCATCCGACGCCATGCGTTTTCCCCTCACCTCCAACCCCAACGACCGGCTGGTTCATGCTCGGCGCATGATGCTGGATAGAGGCGTAGGAAGGCTTCCTGTGGTGGAGGGTGGCCGGCTGGTGGGCATAATATCAGAAAGGGATGTGGCCAAGTCTCTGCGTGCCTTCCGGGATCTGAACGATACTGCCAGCAAGCAATACGCGCGCATCTACAACCTCTTGGTCTCCGATGTGATGACTCATGATGTGAAGTACGTCTATGCCGATACTCCTCTGGATGAGGTCAAGAAGATCATTCTAACCGAAAACAGAGGCGGCCTGCCCGTTCTCAATCATAGGGAAGAGGTCGTGGGCATGATCACCAGGCGGTCCGTCTTGGATTATCTGGTGAGGACCGGATGAATCTGGCAAGAGTTGCACAGAGACTGGGAATAACGGAGTGCAGGCTGCAAGGCCTGCAAGAGACTATAATCAGAGAATCTGCCTGGCCTGAGCCTCGTTTGCTTCGGTTTGAAAAAGAGACCTCGGGGATCGAGGCCGGGACAGTTATTTTTGAAAACGGCGAGATCGTTTTTGGCTATCCCAAGATCCGTCGTCCTCTCATGCTTGCCGCTGCGATAAAGCGGCATTTTTCCGATATTGTGGCTGTGGAGGAGAAGATGAACGGCCATAATGTGCGCATCCTTTCTTTAAACGGTGAGATTGTGGCCCTCACCAGGGGCGGTTTTATCTGTCCTTATTCCACGGAGGTGGCGCGCCGGCTTATACCAGAGAGCGTGTTCGAAAAGCACCCCCATAGGGTTTTATGCGGCGAGATGGTTGGCCCGGAAAATCCCTATGTAGCCAATGACATCTATCCTACGGACAGCATTGACTTTTATCTCTTCGATATAGCCGAAAAGAACCACCGGGGAACTTTGGGCGTGCACAAAACCCATGAATTCGCCCAGGAGTTCGGCCTGTTGGCTACGGCCTTTTTTGGCGAGTTTCGTAAGGAGAGCGCCGCAGAGAGGATCAAGCAGATCGTGATCAAGCTTGGCCGTCAGGGGCGCGAGGGCGTGGTGATGAAAGACCCGGAAAATATTGTGCCGCCGCTAAAGTATACCAGCTCCAAGACCAATTGCAGTGACCTGGCCGTGGCATTTCGATACTATAACGACTATGCTCTGGACTTTTTTGTCTCCCGGGCGGTGCGAGAGGGCTATCAGTCTGTGGAGTGGAACGAGTCGGAAGAGGAGAGACGGGCGAGGGCTCTGTCTTTGGGCGAGAGCATTCTTTTGCCTTTGGTCGATACCATAAAGAGTGCGCAGCAGGGCGAAAATATTGTGCAGAAGGTGCAGATCAGGGTGAAAAGCCTGCAGACGGCCAGAGATTTTGAGTCTCACCTCCGGAGAAGCGGCATTCGCACCATCTTCGAGCCTCCCGAGCCCGACGACGGCGGCTATTTGATACGAATAACCAAGCTTGTCATGAGCACAAACGATAAAACCCAGGCGCTCCTGGAAGGGGAGATGTGGTAGAAGGCCAAAGCTTATGAGCGAAATTGCAGATATTGAGATGCAGGGTCATCTCATCGATTCGCAGATCCTAACCAGGGTCTTGGACAAGATCATGGACATGGGCGGCGAGTTTGAGATAAAAAAATTTCAGATAGGCCAGAAGAAGAACGACAGCAGCTATGTGCAGATCACAGTCACCGGCGAGGATGCGTCCCATCTGGACCGGGTTCTCTTAGAGTTGCATGCCCTAGGGGCGCGTCTCGTGGAGATGGAGGATGTCAAAACCGGTGTTGCCCCTGGTGATATGGTTGTTCCCCGAGGCTTTTACTCCACCACCAACCATCCCACCTATGTGCGCTATCAGGGCACCTGGGTGGAGGTGGAGCACAACCACATGGACTGCCTGGTCGTGCTGCAAGACGGCCGGGCCCTGTGCACCCCTATAGGCCATATCAAGAAGGGTGAGCGTGTGGTCATTGGCACCTCTGGTGTCAAGGTCGTGCCGCCGGAGCGCCCTCGCGAGAAGACTTTCTTCGGCTTCATGTCCAATGAGGTCAGCTCAGAGCGGCCCAGCGGTGAGCTGGTGCGCCAGCTGGCGGGCGAGATTGTGCGCACCAAGAAAGCGGGCGGAAAGATTGCAGTGGTCTGCGGACCGGCTTTGGTTCACACGGGTGCTGCGCCCTCGCTGGCCCGGCTCATCCGGGAAGGCTACATTGATGTCCTTTTGGCTGGAAATGCTGTGGCCGTGCATGACATCGAGCGTCAGCTCTTCGGCACCAGCCTGGGCATGAACTGCCAGGGAAATGCCATCTCCGGTGGGCACCGAAATCACCTCTACGCCATCAGCGAGATCATGGCCAGCGGCTCCATCAAGAATGCCATAGCGGAAGGAAAGCTTAAAGGGGGCATCATGTATGAGGCTACCCAGAAGGGCATCACCTACATTCTGGCCGGATCCATTCGCGATGACGGGCCGTTGCCTGAGGTCATCACGGATACGGTGAAGGCCAAGGACGCCATGGACAAAGCTCTGCGGGGCGTGGACATGACCATAATGCTGGGCACCATGCTGCACTCCATCGCCGTGGGAAATTTGCTGCCCTCCTTCGTCAAGACCATCTGCGTGGATATCAATCCCTCAACCGTGACCAAGCTCATGGACCGGGGTTCAGCCCAGGCTATCGGCCTTGTCACCGATATCGGCATATTCCTGCCCCAGCTCGCCGAGGAGGTCGATAAATTGAAGAACGGGCTGGATGAGAAGCCGTGCGAGGATCGGAAAACTTAAATTCGCATGGGTCTCTGACATTTGGGTCGAACAGATCTGTGGGCCGCCGTGGCTTAGCCCGGTTAAAGCGGCTGATTCGTAATCAGCAGTTCATGGGTTCGAATCCCATCGGCGGCTTTATTTTACTGATTTATTTCAGCCATTGAGTTCATACAGTCTTAATTTTTATGATTTAATGCTAACGCAATTGAATCCTATAAAATGGTACCTGGCCTGATCAAAGATCTTATCAGTTAGAAGATGATTGAAGTGTATTTGTGCATTCATGGATTGGGGCCTCTCTTTGCCAGTCAATGCCATTTGCCTCTCTTGAGGGGGTATATTCAGTGAGACGAATTCAAGCTAGGTTTAAGTTTTGCGAATGTGTCCCAGGGGTAAAACAGATCATACTCCTGTTGTTAGTGCTGGTCGCATTGGCTAGTAATGCCGCTGCGATCGATGATGGTAAACCTGCTGAGAACTTTTCTGATAACCACTACGATTTCAGGATAGTACAGGGCTGGCTGGCTATGGAGGATGGTGTTCGCCTGTCAGTCACTTATTACCTTCCTGTGGCCCGATCGCCGGACGAGAAGTTTCCTGTGATCCTTGAGATGCATCCCTACAGAAAAGATGACGATTTCTACATCGGCGATTACGATTACTATACATTCTTTGCCCGGCATGGCTATGCCACAGCACGGGTAGATGTGCGCGGCACCGGATCCTCTGAAGGGGAGACTGTGCCACATGAGTATTCACCCATCGAGCTCTCCGACGGCGAGGAGGTCATTGCTCAGTTAGCCCGACTCCAATGGTGCAACGGCAACGTTGGTATGCTTGGCATATCCTGGAGTGCCAACAATGCCATCATGCTGGCGTTGAGAAATCCACCTGCCCTCAAGGCCGTCATCGTGGCCCACATGAGTGACGATTTATTTCACGACCATGCTCAATACATTGACGGCATCAAGCAGGTGAATGAGTATGAGGCTTACATGGAGGGCTACAACATCATGCCACGCTCTCCAGATTACAGTCTGGACGAAGATTACTTCCGCAACCGTTTTGATGCTTACCCATGGTTCCTGACGAACCTCAAGCATCAGCGAGAAGATTCTTTCTGGAAGAACGAATCAGCACGCTACCGCTACGATGAACTGCACATACCTGTGTATATCCTCGGAGGGCTGCTGGACGGCTATCGGGATTCAGTCACCCGAGTTTTGGAAGGATCAAAGGGTCCCGTGCGCGCGGAGATCGGGCCTTACAATCACGCCTTCCCGGATTACGGTGTGCCGGGTCCTAACTACGAGTGGCGTTACGATGCCCTGCGCTGGTTTGACCGCTGGCTGAATGGAGCGAAAAACGGCATCGAAGATGAGCCGTGCTTCAAGGTTTTTGTGCGAGCGGGCAATCCGCCCGATCCTAATATGATAACAACGCCAGGAGAATGGCGCTACGAGGACTGGCCCATCAACAGGACCAAGTGGACTAAGTTCTATCCTTCTGCGGGTGGAGTGCTCTTAACGGACAGTAGTTTGGCTACGGTTGACGGGCTGAAGTTCCAGTCAGGATCGGGGATCGAGGCATCAGGGCTTCGATTCTGGTGGGGAGAATCATCAGAGAACGTGGCTTCATCCGATAAGAGTGCACTTGTCTACGACTATACTGTCCTAAATCAATCGCTTGAGATCATAGGTTACCCTGAGGTCACGTTGCATACTGCTACAGATGCCTCGCTTGCCAACTGGATCGTCAGGTTAGAGGATGTGCAGCCCGATGGGAACGTGACACTGGTGACTGGAGCAGCACAGTGTGGTGCACAGCGAAACTCGTCTCGCGATCCTGAGGCACTGGTGCAGGGAACATTCTACAATCTGTCCTTCAAGCTCCACTTCACCACCTGGACCTTTCAGCCCGGGCATAAGATCCGAGTAGCCATCACCAACGCTCAATTCCCGTCCTTCTGGCCGACACCCTATGCGATGACAATGAAGCTCAAAATAGGGGAGAGAGGAACTTCTATCAAATTGCCGGTCGTTCCTTTCCAGGAGCGTCCGGTTCCTAAACACCTGCCACCAGAAGTCACTCAGATGCCCCCTGATGCCGTATCACTGCCAGGCGGCGGTGACCCAATCTACACACTCGTATCCCGAAATTCCGACACGGGCATGGTTTGTGTTGAGCAGAAGAGCGAGCACTACTTTACGGTAAAGGACCGCTCCTATTACCAAATGGACTGGCGCTATTACGAGACCAACGAACGCAATCCTGCAGATACTCGATTCATTGGAACGTCCGAGGGCAAGGTGACTATGAAGGATCGATCTGTCATGCATCGAACCACCACAGATATGCAGTCCTCAGTCGAGAACTTCCATGTTGTGATCACACGCAGGATCTACGAGAACGACACATTGTTACGAGAGAAGGTCTTCGACGAGGTAATCCCAAGGGATTTCCAGTGAATATGGGCTTTGCAAAATGCCACCTTGTAAATCCCTGCCCATTATCCCTTCATCATCCCCACGAGCTTCGTCGCCTCCACCAGCCCGTATCCGCCCCGCTGCGCTGCCTGCTCATCGAAGCTCTCCACCCCGTCCGGTTCCACTCCAGCGCCCGCAATGGTGAAGGGCACAGGATCGCGGCTGTGCGTCCTGATGGAAATTGGCGTAGCATGGTCGGGCAGGAGAAGCACGCGCCTGGCTAATGGCTTATCCATTCATCGGTTAAGGAAGATGCTGGTTGCAGCAGAACGCCGGAGAACCTCATCGCATGAATCTCATAGCATCTCTTCAGTCTCCGATCTATTTTTCTATGGCTGGCACTGTGAAGGAGATTATTGCGCCTATTTGTGAAGAAACCGAGGAGGACATCAAAGCTCTCCTGAAAGGTACAGATGTAGCATGGGCGCAGTACAAGCGATGTCATGGAACGCAAGTTACCAGCACCAAGAAACTAGATGAGTTTCTAGACAGCCTTTAAGCAATTTTCATATGGTCCGGAAAATAAGTCTTAGCAAGCCAAAGCCAGATCAGGCCACCACAGAGAATCCATATAGCGTGTTCTTTCCAGACGATGTCAAGAATCAACTATCTCGTATAAAAAAGAAAGATAGTGTGCTGTTCGAACAGCTTAGGAAGCGTTTTAAAAAGCTTCGCACTAATCCGGAATGTGGCGAGGTCTTAAGTCACGACAAGACTGGCCATAGAGATGTTCATGTCAAGGACCACTGGGTTATCATTTAAAGGACGGATTACAGCGCTAAAGCTATCGTCATCGTTAAAATTGGAACTCACGAAAAAGCATTGGGTAGATGAGAAAGAGACGCCTCAAAGTCGGTTTTAGCGCCATATTTTAGAGAGGTAAGATGTCACAGAGCTGTTCTCCCCTGCGTCACACCACATCAGGCGACCGCAGGAAAGCCCTGCAAAAGGCCGTCCGCCCACACGGTCTGGGCCCAGGGTGCGGGAACGGCAGCAAGGAGAGGCGGATGTGGCACTGGCGAAGGCCGAGCCCCTCAATGTGCATGAATATGCTAATCAAAAGTGCTGTTAAGGGCAACGGATCTGGCTATGTGGCCGTCTATGTGTCAGCTTTCGACGAAATCGTCACCATCTTATCTCAGGCTGCGGACGACCCAGTGTTCTCTTCTGTCAGATGGTACGGCAACGATCTTACTAATGTGGCAGTAAGTCAGAATAAGACGGCGGCAGAGTTTGCGTTTTCTGTGCATTTCCTCTCTCCGGTAATCGGGGGAATGTGCGGACCCAAATACGAGCAAATCAAGAAAGCAATTTTCAATGCTACACAAAAAGTCGAAAATAGAGAAAAATTTAAATAAACGCATGCCGTGACTTATTATCTATGGAAGCGATTAAATGTATTTTTTGTAATAAATCAAGCGATGATGTAGTCATTGAGGAGAACGGGTTTAAGGGCAGGAAATGTCCAGAATGCGGATTAATATTCATATCTCCTCGGCCAACTCAGGCCGAAATCATAGGTATCTATGCCAGGAATATAACTTATGCCAGGTCACACAGGAGCAACGACTATGCCGGCAGGCTGACTGCTAGGAACAATCTCGAAATAATCAAAAGATTTAAAGAAAATGGCTCTTTGTTGGAGATAGGATCCGGTTCCGGGTACTTTTTGGATGAAGCCAGAAAAGCAGGCTATAGCGTATGCGGCATAGAGTTGAACGAATACGAAGCTGAATCTATTAATAAAACTTTTAATATACCTTGTGATAATACGCCACTAAGCAACAGCTCCTTTGGAGACAAGAAGTTCGATATCATCTATCATCGCGATGTTTTCAGCCATTTGTACGATCCGATATCGGTTTTTGCCACCATGAACAGCAAGCTAAATGACGATGGCATTTTGGCATTCGAGACAGGAATCCTGGGTGATGCGGATCTGAAATATTTCAGCTATATCAACTACTTCGAATATCCTGGCCATCTTTTTTTCTTGAGCAGAGCAAGCCTGAAAAAGCTTCTTGCCAGGACGGGGTTTGAATTGCAGGAATTGTTCGTCTACTCCCTGATTCCGAAGTTGCTCTTCAGAAAGCTGACTGATCCTATAATAAATAAATTGAATCGCAGAGCCGGGGCAAACAACGAAGCCACCGAGCAGCCGTCCAGTTCAAACGCGGCGTTCCATGATTCGAATTCCGGACTCTTTAATTTATTAAAAAAAACATACCTTTTCCTGGACTTCTTCGCCTGCTATAAGATTGGGATGATGGTGCCAAAAGATAGAAGGCCGCAGACTTGCATCATAATCGCGCGAAAGTGCGATTCATGATCAGGCCGGATGGCATGCTGGCGCGAGGGTGACAAACGCGCAATATGCATTGCTAACCGCGATATGTTCGACAGCCATTTGACGAAATAGGTTTTCAATCCTTGCTCATCATCTCTACCAGCTTCGTCGCCTCCACCAGTCCATATCCGCCCTGCTGCGCTGTCTGCTCGTCGAAGCGCTCCACCTCGTCCGGTTCCACTCCAGCGCCCGCAATGGTGAAGGGCACAGGATCGCAGCTGTGCGTCTTGATGGAAATGGGCGTGGCATGGTCGGGCAGGAGGAGCACGCGCCAGTCCTCTCCGCTCTTTTGCAGCCCTTCCACCACCGGGCCGACTACCAGCTCATCGAAAAGCTCAATGGCTCTCACCTTCAGCTCAGTGTTGCCCTCGTGGCCCATCTCATCCGGGGCCTCGACGTGCAGATAGACAAAATCCAGGTGCTTTAGTGCTTCCAGAGCTGCCTGCACCTTTCCCTCGTAATTGGTATCGATGTTGCCCGTGGCTCCAGGAACGTCAACGACCTGCATCCCAGCGTACCTGCCGATGCCTTTGAGCAGGTCCACGGCGCTGATCATGGCTCCTTTCAGGCCGTACTTTTCGGTAAAGGAGGGCATGGTTGGTGCCGGGCCCTGCCCCCACAGCCATATGGCATTAGCTGGGTGCTTGCCCTCAGAAATGCGCTTTTTGTTCACGGGATGGCTGGCCAGGACGGGCCCTGCAGCCTCCATGAGCCGCGTGAGCAGCTCGCTGTCAGGGCCGCGGGGCAGATGCTCTGCTACGGGCTGGTCGCTGATGTCGTGGGGAGGGGTGCAGAGCGCTTTCGCTCCTGCCTTCAAGACAAGAAGATTTCTGTAGCTCACGCCGGCGTAGAGCCGCCGCTCTGGCATCAACGGCTGCAGCGCCTCGATCAGCTCGCGGCTCTCTTCGGTGGTGATGTGCCCGGCGCTGTAGTCCAACATGACGCCGCCCTCAACTGTCACAAAATTGCAGCGAAAGGCGATGTCGGCTGGGCCGAGAGCGACGTTCATGGCCGCCGCCTCAAGAGGCGCGCGACCGGAGTAGTGCTGGGTGGGCGAATAGCCCATGACTGAAAGATTGGCCACATCGCTTCCCGGTGCAAATCCTTCGGGAACTGTCTGGGCCAGGCCATTGCGGCCCTGCTTCGCTAAAAGGTCCATGTTGGGCTTTTTGGCCGCCTGCAAAGGCGTCTTGCCTTGCAGGGCGTCTAGCGGCAGGTCTGCCATGCCGTCGCCTAAGAGAACTACGAGCTTCATCAAAGCTTTCCATTCTAGAAAATAGTATTAATCGTCTTCGTCTGAATCTCGCGTGAAGCCGCAAAGAAGCCATGGTCGCCGGCCTCAAGCAGCTATTTCTTCTTTCTCTTGGCCGCCTCGGCCTCACGGGCGTTGATCTCCGCCAGATGCTTGTTCAAAACCTTGGCCAGCGTGTTGAGCTTGACTCTGGTACAGGTAGCACCGCGCGTTATGCCGGTTACGATATCCACTACCTCGCCTTTGGTTTCCGTCTTCTGGTGGGCGGGCTTGACGGTGCGTGTCCTGATTCCTTCCTTGGCAAAATCCTCCATATCCATGGGACACTGCGCCACCACTACCACGGGAATATTTACCTGCGCCAAAACCTCCTTGGCCTTGTGGATGACGTGAGATCGCACATTGCCCAGATGTAAAACAGCAATCTTATGGCGCGCCACCTGTTCCAGCTCCCTCTCGTTCAGCCCGAAGGTTGGGCCGTAGCCTCGCGAAGCCTGGGGAAAGCTCTCCGGAACTCCGGTTCCTGCCTCCAAAACCAGTACGCTGGTCTGAATTCCCTCCCGGCGCAGTCCGTAGGTCATCTCGCAAACGGGTTTGGTGATGTGACGCCGCCCTGGTGACATGGCTATGGCGATCACATCCGGCTTTGTCGCCTCAGAGAGCGTGCCCCTCTGGGCCAGCCCGCCACCTTTGGCCAGGCCCATGCTCTCCCGGCAATCCACCACCTGAGTTGCCCTGCCAATCATGCTGCTTATTTGCGGTGGGATGGAATATAGACCTGACGAATAGACTCGGCCGAAGGATAAGTGGTAGCGTTTATAAACTGGAAAAATGAGGAAATTGCTATGCTCATCTTCATTGGTCTTGGGCTCTACGACGAGCGGGATATCTCCGTCAAAGGCCTGGATGCGATTCATGCCGCTGACGTGGTTTATGCTGAGTTTTACACCTCCCGGCTGATGGGGGTGGCTTTTGAGACGCTGGAGGCATTCTATGGCAAAAAGATCAACCTTCTCTCTCGCTCGCAGGTGGAGGTGGACCCCTCCTGGATGGGGGATGCCATGGATAAAGACGTGGCCTTCCTGGTGGGGGGCGATGCCATGGTCTCCACCACTCATCTGGACCTGCGGCTGCGAGCGGCAAAGATGGGCATCAAGACGCGGGTGATTCACTCTTCCTCCATTGTTACTGCGGTATCGGGGCTTTGCGGCCTGCAAAACTACCGGTTCGGCAGGTCCACGACCATTCCCTTTCCCTACATTTCCCGGGGCAAGCGCATAATTCCCGAGACGCCCTACCTGGTTTTAAAGGAGAACCTGGAGCGCAATTTGCATACCATGCTCTTCCTGGATATCCAGAGCGATTTTGGCGAGAGATACATGACCGTAAACGAAGGCGCCGCGCTGCTCCTGGAGATGCAGGAGGCTGCGGGCGAGAATATCCTGGATGAAATTTTAGGCATAGGCATTGCCCGAGCGGGCTCGGATGATGCCACGGTGAAAGCTGATCTTCTTGCTCGTCTGCAAAGCTACGACTTTGGCGGACCCTTGCATATCCTGATAGTTCCCGCCAGGCTGCATTTCATGGAGGCGCAGGCCCTAACGGAATTAGCAGGCGCGCCTGAAGATACTGTAAAATGCATAGACTGAAAAGCTATTAATATGAATGATGCTGGATCAATTTGATGAAATTGATAGACGCAGGGGGCGCGCCCAGGAATGAAGCTCGGATTAGTCACTGAGTTTGATGCTGCTCACAGCCTGCCCGGCTACCAGGGCAAGTGCGCCAATCTGCACGGCCACACCTACCAGGTGGAGATTGTGGTGGAGGGCGATGTGGGCGACGACGGCTTCGTCATGGATTTTTATCAGCTAAAAAAAATCATTGCCGAAGCATTGCAGGATCTGGACCACGGCTACTTAAATGATATTTTGCCAAACCCCACAGCCGAGACTATCGCCCAATGGATATCGGATCGGCTGAAAAACGATATGGGCGGCACTGCCGTCCGGCTGCTCTCCTTGAAACTTTGGGAAGGAAAGAATAAATGGGTGATGATCGACTGATTTCTATTGGGTCGCGGTCGTATCCCAGTTTTTAGTAGCTTCCGGATTGTCCTTCAGTTCCTTTATCCTGGCGGCGGCCTGCTCATCGTAATACTTCTTGTATTTTTCTTCTCGATCTTTCTTGCCCCAATCCGCTATTTTTCTGTCCAGGGCTTCGAACATGTACTTCTCGGCTGCCTTGACGGTTTCCATGTCTCCTCTCAGCACCAGGATCTCTCTGTCCATCACTTCACCGGTCATCTCCATTTTGCCCGGACGGCGGATCAGGTCCAGCTCGAAATTCTCGACTATCTCGCGGATTACTGAGACAGGCATGCTCAAGGGGATCGCCAGGTCGTAAAGTCCTTTCAAATCTTCTGCGCTTTCTTTTGTGGGAGAGTCCATAAGTACCATGGTTAGAATCATTCTTGCCTTGATTTAAGGTTGTCGAAGACTCAAAATCGATCTAGGGGCTATCGAAGGGAAACAGTTATTAATGGGATCATCAATGCAAAGTGCGGCTCGGGCCCGTAGCTTAGCCAGGTTGAGCGCACGGCTGATAACCGTGAGGTCACGCGTTCAAATCGCGTCGGGCCCATTTTCCTATTTTAGTGAGATATTTCTCCATCTAGTGTCATGTTCATGACCAAGTCGAAGGGCAGGGCCTGACACCATCCCGCTTTCTCAAAGATGGACATGAAGCATACACCCATGAGCTTCTTGTATTTCATTTTGCCCAGAAAATCTTTCATCTCAGCGGGCTTGACGCCTATTTTGGGCATGGCCATGCCCCCCAGGATTACAACAACATCCGCCTCCGCACTTGCTGCACTAGCCAGCTCCATTCCATATTCCGTGGCTACGATGCGCCGTGCTTTATCCATATTTAAGCCGGGCATAAATGCCAGCTCTTTTTCTCGCACCGGATAGCCCAGAAATAGGGCAAAGGGTGTGCAAAACCCTGGAGAGCCGATAAAAACGATCTTCTTGTCATCCTTCACCAGATCTCTAAATCCGTTCAGCATCCCGCCTAGGCCTTTTACGTCCTGTATCTTCTCCATTATCTTAGGATTGCATTTAGATAATATATATATTCTGTATGCCGGAAAATCGTCGCGGTTGGATTTGATGGCATGCCCGATGCCTGCCGTGAAAAGACTCTGCGGTGCAAAACTGCCGCGACAGGGCACTAAAGAATGCCCTGTCGCGGCAGGCAAAGCCAGATCTATCCCGATGATGCAAAAACGAGCGGCTGGCAAAAATATTCCGGAAAAAGGAGCGCGTATATCGCGATCACGCCTGAGATGATTCAAAACGTTTATGAGGATAGAACTGTCACTTGGTCATGATGTCTAAGAGATCTGTAGATAAGGGTGACAGTGGCAATAGAACCACGGTGAAGCCCAACGAGGCCAAGCCGCGGGAGGCCTCGTTCGTCCCCCTGGAAATGAAGGCCAATGCGGCGGCCAAGGCCGGCATTTGGCAGAATAGCGATTTATATTTATACGCAGGATTGATCGTGGCGGCACTTTTCTCATTTTATTTGCGCGCCATTGTTCCCTGGGATCGAGTCTTCTCGGGCAGCAGCGTCATATTCAGCAGCGAGACCGATGCCTGGTATCATATGATGCTGGCCAAAGGCACTGTGATCAACCTGCAGAGATTATGGTTTGATCCAATGACTTATTTCCCTCATGGAACGCCGCTGCACTTTGGTCCTTTCGTGAGCTGGGCCATTACCGTATTCTCCTACATCTTCGGACTGGGCCAGCCCAGCAATCATCTGGTTGAGGTAGTGGGCGCCTTCTTGCCGGCAGTCCTTGGCGCACTCTTGGTCTTCCCCGTCTACTTCATCGGAAGGGAGCTATGCGGCAAGAGCTGCGGCCTAGTTTCGGCACTGATCATTGCCGTGCTTCCCGGCCAGGTCTTAAGCCGCACCACTCTGGGTTTTACAGATCACCACGCGGCAGAGATCCTGTTTAGCAGCTTGACTATGATGTTCCTGCTCTTTGCACTTCGCTCCGGCAAGAGCATGACCTTTGCGGCTGTGCAGAGGAATTTGTCAGCATTTAAGTGGCCCCTCCTCTATTCCGCTCTGGCCGGTGTTTCCCTCGGTCTTTACATCGATGCCTGGTCATCCGGATTTCTCTTCGAGGGAATAATTCTGCTCTTCATTATGTTGCAGAGCATCTTTGACCACATCCGGGGAAAGAACGTGGAATACTTGGGTATATCCGGCGCAATGACTTTCCTCGTGGCCACGCTGCTGGTGCTCCCCTTTGTCGATTCCTACTACGGCTTCAACCATTATCTCTACAGTCTCTTCCAGCCCACCATACTTCTCCTGGGCGTGGTTGCAGTCGTCTTTTTCTCTGTCCTGTCCAGGTTCATCCGAGAAAAGGGATTCGAGAGCTACTACTATCCTGGCGCAATGGTGGGATTGGCGGCCATAGGTACGACCATACTTTACTTTGTCCTTCCTCAGTTCACCAGGCCGCTCTTGGCGGGACTTGCCATATTCCAGCAGAAGACGGGTGGAGCCGCAACTGTTGGTGAGGCATCGGCATTGTTCTCCAGCGGGGGACAGTTCACCTTTAGCAGTGTCATCACATCGTTTCCAGGAATCGGCTACAGCCCCGATCCTACGGCTGTATTCCGCCTGCCTGAGACCCTTGCTATCTTGTTTACAACTTTCACATTTGCTCTGATAGCGTTGATCTTGCTCATCTCCAGAAATGTCAAGTTCCAAAAGCCCGCTGAAATATTGATCTTGACCTGGTCTTTGATGATCCTCATCATGGCTCTCGCTCAGAACCGGTTCACCTATTACTATGCGATAAACGTGGCCGTTCTCACCGGCTTTTTGGTAACAATGGTATTGCAGAGGGTCGGCGTCACGGATCTGAACCTGGATATAGTCAAGGACCCGGTCAAGCTGATCACCTCAAATCTCCAGATCATCCTGGCGGCAATTTTGATATTTTTGTTTATCCTTTTGCCAAGTCTTAGCTGGAGCATAGTATACGCTCAAAGTGCCGGCGGCCCGGATTCTGATTGGCTGACCTCAACGGCATGGCTACAGAACAATACGCCAGAGCCCGGTATGGACCTTTATGAGAAATATGAGCGGCCCGCCGGCGGCAAGTATGCCTATCCTGATACGGCTTACGGCATTATGTCCTGGTGGGATTACGGACACCTCATTGAATGTGTGGGCCATAGAATTCCCAATGCTAATCCTTTCCAGCAGGGAATAGGCAGCGTCACCACGAATGCTCCTGGCTCTTCGCCCTTCTTCTTAGCCGAGAATGAGAGCCAGGCGGAAGCAGTGCTGGCAGACCTTGATCTAAACCGTTCGCAATATCTCAACACCAAGTACGTGATGATCGATCAGCCCATGGCGGTAGGTAAGTTCCATGCCATGGCGGCCTGGAGCACCATTCCCACTTCCAAGTACATGGCTGGAGTCTACCAGCAGCAAGGCGACAGTTGGGTGCCTGTGCAGATCTGGCGCGAGTCCTATTTCAAGTCCATGGCGGCTCGCATGTACTTTTTCGACGGAACCGAGAATTCTGGAGAGACGGGAGTAGGACTGGCCTATCGCGCCAGGGATGCAGGAAATGGAGCTACGGTTCCTGTGCTTACCGAGGCGCCCATGATCACTCGCAATCGCACTGAGCTGGAGGCGTTCATCAACGAGAGCCGAAATAAAGGGGACAATGCTGAGATCGCTGCCATGACTCCTGCCAGTTCTGCCTTCCCGCTCGATGCCCTGCAGCATTACCGTCTGGTGCATGAGTCCGAGAATACCATAACCGCGGGTCAGAAGTTCGTCAAGATCTTCGAGCATGTGCCGGGAGTGGTTATTAGCGGAAATGCGCCTGCCGGAACTAAAGTTGTAGCCGCAATTCCCATCATGACCAATCAGAAGCGGGCTTTCATCTACCAGCAGTCCAACACCAGTGATGCCGACGGCCGGTTCACCCTGGTGCTTCCTTACTCTACGGAAGGCCCAATTGTCGGCGGCACTAATTTCGATACTAAGCCCATGAGTGCCTACCAGTTGTCTGTGGGTGACAAGACCTACGAATTGAAGGTGCCTGAGGAGTACGTCCTCTCCGGAGCTGTCATCACCGTATGAAGCTTCTGGAGGAGATGAGCTGGCCGCAGATCGTTGCAGGACTTAAGGAGACGCAAACTGTGATCCTGCCCGTGGGAGCAACCGAGGAGCATGGACCTCATCTGCCCACGATGACGGATACCATTCAGGCCGTGGAGGTGGCGCGCTCTGTCGCAAAAGGGCGCCACGTCTTCCTGGCCCCTCCCCTGCATTACGGAGTATGCCGCAGCACGCGGGGCTTTCCCGGCACCATCACCGTGGGGCACGATGCCCTGCGCGCCTTTGCCAGGGATCTGCTGCTCTCCTTTGCAGATAGCGGCTTTGCCAGGGTGCTGATTCTAACGGGCCACGCGGGAGGACAGCACATGGCGGCTCTCGAGGAGGCCTGTCAGATGGCTGTGGAAGAGCGCGATTTCTGCGTGAGCCTGGTGTCTTTGTTCGACCTGATTGATGCCGGGGCGGTTGAAACCCCTCACGACGGGCATGCCGGGGAGATGGAGACCTCGCTCATGATGAATATTCGTCCCGATCTGGTCAAAGGGAGGCCTGAGAAGCATTTCCCGAAAAGGCCGCGGTTCCTGGTCATGAAGGACGTGCGCAGCCTTATGGGAAACGGTGTCATGGGCAATCCCCAGCCGGCAACGCTAGAGAAAGGAAAGCAGTTCTTCCAGATGGCTGTGACCGGTGTCATGGGTGCCCTGGATGAGCTGGAGAGCGACGTCTGGAAAAAGTGATCCCGCTCCGACTCGTCTCTTTTTTCCTTATATCTTTTATTTCTGCGATTCTTCTCCGGGCTCTCTTTCGGCTATTCGACAGGTTTATAACTTATCAATCTAACCGGAAAAACCGTGCCTGGGAAGACTGCTAAATGTTCATTTGTCAATCATGAAATCAGGCTTTTAAAGCCGGAGAGGCTAGCTTCGGGCATCTTCGGGCATTTAGTCTTTTCTTTCTTTTGATGGGGGCGAGAGGGCAAGAGAGCCTTGCTCTGATCCGCCCGATTGTGGGATGGTGTTATGTTATCTAAAAATGATGAAAAAGTTTTGGAAGCGATATCTGAAGGAGATTCTGATCCTCAGAGCATTGCCGATAAGCTGGGAATGAAAGTAGAGGCGGTGCGAGCCTCGGCTGATGCTTTGGGCGAGCAAGACCTAATCAAGGTGACAAAGTCAGTAGCTGAGATTGTCTCTCTGACAGAAGAAGGCACAAAGTACGCCAAAGAGGGGCTTCCAGAGAGAAATCTTCTCCAGTCATTGGGATCAGGCAAGCCCATTTCCGAGCTGAAAGATCCTGCACTCAAGATCGGCCTGGGGTGGCTGCGCAAGAAGAACTGGGCCACGATTCAAGGGGGCGTGATCAAGCCGCTGGACTCTGCCACTATGGGCTTGGACGAGGTGATGCTGCAAGATCTGCTGGCCGGAGCGAAGAACATTGCGGATCTGCATAAAAAGAGCCTAGCCGATCTTAAGAGCCGGGCGCTGGTTGCCTCCAGCAAGAGCAAAGAGTGGAGGTATGTGATCACTGGATCTGGTAGGTCGTTAGCAGAATCCAACAAGAAATACAGTGAATCAAGTACTGCATTTGGATACAGCAATATATCATATTTGGAAAAAGTAACCTCTGAAGTCATAAAAAATGGCATATGGGATGGAAAGTATGTCACGATAGACGGAAATCGATATGAATTCCGTCCCTACGACGTCACCCTCGCAGCCGATCGGATCATCCCCGGCAAGAAGCACCCCTACCAGAGGCTCATCGATTTCATGCGGGAGATCATGCTGGAGATGGGGTTTGTGGAGATCAAGGGTCAGATAGTGCAGTCCAGCTTCTGGAACTTCGATGCTCTCTTCCAGCCGCAAGACCATCCTGCCCGAGAGATGCAGGACACCTTCTATCTGGACAGCCTGGCCGATATTCCCGACTACTCCCGGGTCAAAGAGATGCATGAATGCGGAGGAGCCGGATCTGCTGGCTGGGGGGGATGCTGGAAGCCGGAGGTGGCCCGTCAGGAGGTGCTGCGCACGCATACTACGGGAGTGACCATAAAGTATCTGGCCGAACACCCCGAGCCGCCGGTCAAGGCCTTCGGCATAGATCGCGTCTACCGGCGCGAGGCCATAGACGCCACCCACACCCCGGAGTTCGAGCAGCTGGAAGGCATTGTAATGGACAGGGATGTGACGTTCTCTCATCTTCTGGGCATCTTGAAGGAATTTTATGCCAAGATGGGTTTTGAGGAGGTACGCTTCCGGCCGGGCTACTTCCCCTACACCGAGCCCTCCGTCGAGCCGGAGGTCTTCATAGAAGGCCTCGGATGGGTGGAGCTGGGCGGAGCGGGAGTCTTCCGAAAAGAGGTCACGGCGCCCTTCGGCATCGAGCATCCCGTGCTGGCCTGGGGCCTGGGAGTCTCGCGGGTGGCCATGCTTAAGCTGGGGCTCAAAGATCTGCGATTGCTCTATCAGTCAGATATCGAGTGGCTACGCGAAACGCCCGTTTCCATCAAGCTTTGAAGGGGGATTAATCATGCCGGTTGTCAGACTTTATTACGAGGATATGGAGAGGCTGATTGGAGCCTCTCGGGATACAATCATGGGCCGGCTGGCCATGATGGGTGCAGACATTGGAAAGAGAGCGGAAGAGGAGCACGTGGATGTGGAGTTTTTCCCGGATCGGCCCGATCTCTACAGCGCCGAGGGCGTGGCCAGAGCCATGCAGGGCTTTTTGGGCCTCAAGACGGGGCTGGTGGAGTATCCCGTCGAGGAAGGCCCCATCGTCCTGCAGGTGGAGGAATCGGTAAAATCGGTGCGCCCCATCATCGGCTGCGCCGTGGTGCGGGGCCTATCGTTCACAAGCGAGGCCATTGAGTCACTAATGGGCCTGCAAGAGGATCTGCACTGGGGTCTGGGCAGAAACAGGCGCAAAGTGGCCATCGGCGTGCATGACCTATCTCGCGTCACGCCGCCCTTCCGCTACTTTGGGGAAGATCCTGCCCGAAAGTTTGTGCCCCTGGACTTTACCGAAGAGATGAGCATGCAGGAGATCCTGCAAAAGCACCCCAAGGGCAAGGGTTACGGGCATATCCTCCAAGGGTGCGAGCGTTATCCGCTCATTGTGGACTGTAAAGATCAGGTGCTCTCTTTCCCGCCCATCATCAACGGCGAGCTGACCAGCGTCACGGAAGAGACAGAGGATCTCTTCATTGACGTTACGGGAACGGATGGAATGGTGCACAAAGCCCTGAACATAGTAGTAACCTCTCTGGCGGAGAGGGGCGGCAGGATCGAGAGCGTTGTCGTCAAGAGAAGCGAGGGCGATTTCGTCTCCCCCAATCTGCAGCCGTCTAGCTGGACAGTAAGGGCGGCGGAGGCCAACAAGCTGATCGGCTTTGATCTGAAGCCCCCGGAGCTGGCCGAATGCCTGCGGCGGATGCGATTTGGGGCAGTCGCGAATGGCAGCGAGGTGAGGGTGCAGGTTCCTGCCTACCGGGCGGACATAATGCACTCCTGGGACATCTTCGAGGACGCGGCCAAGGCTTATGGCTTTGACCGGCTGGATGCCTGCCTCCCTGGTACGGTGACTGTAGGACGCGCTCACCCTTCGGAGTTACGCAAAGCCGAGATTCGCGAGGTAATGGCAGGCCTAGGCTATTTGGAGACCATGCCTTTCACTCTGACCAATGAAAAGATGCATTTCCAGTGGATGAGGCGCTCGCCAAAGGGCGCAGGCGTGGTTGCCGTGCTGCATCCTATCAGCGAACTGCACACAATCCTGCGCACCTCGCTTCTCTCCAGCCTTCTGGAGATCTTTGCCATGAACCAGCATCATCCTCTGCCCCAGAGGATATTTGCCGCGGGAGATGTGGTGGTGGAGAAGAAGACTCGCATGCATCTGGCTGCAGCCAGCATTCACAGCGGGGCCAATTTCTCGGAGGTTCGCTCGGCCGTCGATGCCGTGCTGCGGGAACTGGCCATCGAGGCAGAGATTGTTCCTTCTCAGGACGGAGCGCTTCTGCCAGGAAGGGGTGGCGATCTACTGGTCGGCGGCCAAAAGATCGGATGCTTTGGAGAGCTGCACCCCTTGGTTTTAGGGAGCTTCGGCCTGGAGCAGCCAGCGGTAGGGCTGGAGATCGAGTGGGGTGAGCTCTGAAAGGAGCTTACCATTAATTTTTTCTTCTTTTGTCTCCTTTGGAAAATGGATCAGATTTATCTGCCTATAACTGCAATAATATGTCTTGTCTATAATGGAATGAGGCTGCTATGAAGGTTCGAGATCTGATGAGCTATCCCATTGCCACTGTGCGCCCGGAGGCCACGGTGCTGGAGGCCATAAAAAGGATGGCGGCTGAGAAGAGGGGCAGCGTGCTGGTGGCCAGGGACGGCCTTCTCAAGGAATGCCTGGGCATTGTCACCACCAGCCGGATCTTCCTTAAGGTCTTTGCCGAGGGGCGCGATGCAAGCCGGGTATCCGTCTCAGAGATCATGACCCCAGGGCCGCTGGTCACCATTGACCTGGATGCCAGCACCGAGGAAGCGGCGCGGCTGATGCGAGAGCACAGCATTCGAAGGCTTCCTGTGATGAAGGGCGGGGCGCTGGTGGGAATCATCACCAGCAAGGATTTGCTGGAATGCGTGGTGTGATCCTGCTCGAAAAGGAATGCGTAATTTTGGCACACTTCTGCCGGTGGGCAAACGCAGAATTTAAATAGCCTAAGTGTCAAGTGCCTGAGGTAAGTCGAGGTTGCCTAGCCTGGTAAGGCGCAGGTTTGCTAAACCTG
>Ga0172381_10002494_pt1 | contig 20302 bp, 15 predicted proteins | sample Leawel6488metaG_FD_119754 | JGI IMG/M metagenome (GOLD analysis project Ga0172381, IMG submission 119754) | Leachate microbial communities from a municipal landfill in Southern Ontario, Canada - Leachate well 64-88 metaG | ecosystem: Engineered > Solid waste > Landfill > Unclassified | place...
CGGGGGTATCGGGGGTATCGGGGGTATCGGGGGTATCGGGGGATTCCGACAACTCTGGTGGAATAATGGTGTCTATGAGTTGTTCTGATGGTAAAATAATTTTAGAAAAATGTTCAGCTGGTAACGATGGTGTTGAATTTTTCAATTTGGCCAAATTTTCCTCAATTAATCGGTTGGATTGCAGATCCACATTTTTCTCGATTTCATCAACAAATGAGGTGTCCAAATTAACATTCATCAATGATTCCAAATTGTTTTTCTTCTTGCCTCCTTTTTGTTTTCCGCTTTTGCGTGTGATATTGTTCCGAATATATTTATTGAACAAGGTCTCGAGCGGAATAAAGTCCCGAATTGTGCGTTCAATTCCCTTGGTAATTTTCTGGTCGATAAATTCGCGATTCTGTGCCTGTTGTTCTAAACTGTATTTGTGAGAGAATAGGTAGGCATTGGGATAAATTTCTCTGGCTGTGTTAATGTAACATTGATGGACAAAATTCATATTGGTGGGAATCTCCAAGTCTTTCAGACTGATATTGGCGTCCAGAGATAAGCCGCGTGCCATTAAGTTTAATTTGGCATGACAGATGAACAGATTTTCGATCAATTGAGTTAACTCTTTTTCATCACATTTCCCCTCATGTAAGAGGTACTCATAATCACTTTTAAGTGTGGTGGTCGGAAGCACAGGGACACGTCCCAGGTTAATTTGGAACATTTTAATGGATTCATTGGGATTCAGTTCGACTGATTGTTTGTACATCATCAGTAAACCGTTGTAAATGTGAGGACATAAGAGATCCACCAATTTTTCCGTTGTGTCCTTTTTAGCCTCGACTAAAATCGATTCTGACATTCGGTTATAAATCTACATCTTAAATAAATTCTATGTATCTGAACGCTTCTTGTGATCCATGGATCACAAGAAGCGTTAATTAAAATTGGAGATACGATCACACCCAGGAATGCAAGGGGTCATAGGGGGCTTCGCCCCCTAAGCCCAGGAATATAAACTCTGGGCTAATGGGTTCTGTTCGTGAGCTTTCAAGATCGAGGGGTCCAAATAGGTGTTAATCTGTGGCAAATTGTTTTTGATGGTCGTTAATTCGCAAGGACGTGCAGGTAGTTGCTGATTACAGACCGTCGGAGCTCGTGTCACACTGTATTGATTGACTTGATCCGATTCCAATTTTTTGATTTCCATGGAACACGTTTCCTTACCGGCTGCCAATTTCATGCCACTTAACGTGGGTGTTCGGCCTTCCGCAACCACTTCCATGTTGTTGTTTTGACGCATATTGTATGCCGATTCGTACAGTTGTGGATTGGAAGGAGCATCCGCCTGACCCGCACCACCCACATGATACCAGTTACTGTAAAATTGTCGTTGTGTGTTTTTGTCATCCATTGGAGCCGTTTGATATCCGTTACCATTCTGGACCACCGTGGAGGAGACGGTCATCAGATAATCATTATTCTCAGTGGTTTCACGATGAGTGGTGACTGGAACATCGAAGGGGTCGTAGACTTTGAGTTTATGATTGGCGGAGACATAATTGCCTCCAGTATAACGAGAGTCTTCGGTGGTCTCTTTAACGGTGGTTCGTGCAATGCTGTTGGGATCATAAACCTGTCCTTTTTGAACGTCCCTTGTATGAGCCACACCCAGACTGGTCTGGTCCTCCGTAGTTTCACGAATGGTTGTCCGTGCCACTTCCAATGGGTTATAGACTTGTCCCCCGGTTTGATCGGTTTTAACGGGTCCCAAGTGATTAGTATTCTCGGTGGTCTCTCGGATGGTGGTTCGTGCAATTTCCAAGGGATTGTAAACTTGTCCCCCAGTTTGATCAGTCTTAACGAGTCCCAGATGTGTATGGTTCTCAGTCGTTTCCCGGACAGTGGTTTTAGCTTGATCCAATGGATCATAGACCACTCCTTTTTGTGTGGTTGGTGCCGTGTATCCGGTGGGATTAGATGCCACCACGTAGGATTGGTTCCGTGTTTTCTTAGCCAAATCCTGTTGATAAACTTGACCTTGACCCACTTCTGACTTCCAGTTAGCGTAAGATCTCCCTTGTGTTCCATAGTTAACTTGGGTGGTACTTCGTTCGTTTTGACGGTTTTCGAAGCTCTTCTGTTGGTTATCGTGATGTTTCTTTCCCTGATCTTGAACTGCATTTCTGAATGGTGTATTACGGAATTGTGGTTTTTGACTAGTTTTGGTTTTGGGGAGTAATTTGGCAGTTGTTCTTTTAGAACCCGATTGACTGACCGCATGACCCATGAGTTCTCTCGAATATTGACGTTCCGTGGGTTTTTGGACAATTCCGGAACGAACCATGGGTTTCCGTTTGACTCCAGTCGTGGTGAAGTTGCGTTCTCCATTGAAATTAGTCACCAAGAGTTCTGGTGTGTATTTAAACTGTTTCATCTGAGCCGTACGTTGGTCCACAATATCTTTTCCTCGGATTACACGACCTTCGTTGACCACACGGGGGTTAACTAAGAGTTGATCAATCGTCTTGGGAAGAACACGGAGTGGGTTATGGAAACCTCCACTGGGTCGTGCAGTGTAACCGTCATTCAATCCATGCCCGACGTGAACCTGTTCAAATGGTAGTTCATTGTTTCGAACCTGAACACTGGTCACATAACGATCCATTTCTCGTGGTTCCGTTACCTGATATATGTTTTGTTGAACTGGAGCAAACATGGGTTTGGCTTCCTCTTTGTGATTCTGGTCCAATTTGAATTGTCCTGTGAATGTTTCTAATTTTCCGGAGAGCATTCGGTTATCAATGTCCATATTTTGACGCACCGACCCCCCAAAGAATGGAACCATATTGTTATGAGTCAGCGGTGTCGACCGATTTCCATTGTCTCGATTATCAGTCGGTCGCGTCAATAATTGGCTCCACCCGTGATTAAGTTCCGTTTCGGCATACAATCCCTTTGGTGGACTGCTCATGGCACCACTTTCCACCGAATCATCTTGATTAATCAGAGATAAGTCATTGGGTGTGGTTTCCAGTTGCGAGAGTTGAATGGGTGTGACTTTCAGAACTTTGGTTAGTTCTTTTTGGAAAACGTTTTTGTCATATTTGGGGTTTTTGGTATGTTTGACTTGTGTCTCGTTGAGTGTATTGAAATAATGTGGAATAATATTGGTATTAATGGGATCGAAACTTTTCTCAAAATTGGTGATTACATGGTCATCCTCAATTTCCCGAACCTTGTTAAAATATCCTGTATCATAAATGTGATGACCTCCAGCTTTTTTGTTCTCCATTTCAGCATCCCGTTGTGAATGATCCTCTGGCTTTTTCTGTCTGGCTTGTTTCCCATCCCGATTGAGGAGGTAACCTCCAGCCATTAATCCCAAACCAATATAAATGGGGATATCCATAAAATACGATTGTATATAATATTTCACCAGAAAAAATCCATCATTTGAACTTCAACCTAAAGTTAAAATGATAGTGACCTGACTTTCACTTCTGTTTATTTGTATTGATTGATGGGAATTTGTTCCGTTTGGTACCGGTATGAATTCATGGCGGTGATTGGGGGTAAACACATGGGTTTGAGTGTTTCACAAGGCAACTCGCCACCTGGTGGCAGAGCAGCAGTTTGATCAATCGGTTGAGGGATGCATGGCACGTGATTATCCTTGACAATCATTCGGTAATTAATTCCGACCTCGCCAGGGTGTTCCCACCTCGATGGAGTTTGAGGGTCGAGACAAATGGGTTGGAAACGATTTACTCCAGATTCACGCAGTGTGGAAGTGGGATTACTCAGACGAGATGATTCATTTTTAATGTGTTCACAAATGGGAAAATGTGTCAAGGTGGGTTGACATTTGTCACATCCGTTAATCACACCGACACAGTCAGGACCATTGCATGAAGGCTGGTATTTGTAACGGGGATCACGTGACAACATGCGATTAATATTAAACAGATCAGATTCGGTATCCACCAAGGGTTTGCTCTGATCGTAGCTGACGCCTTGTTTGCCTAACCATCCGACTTCTGTTGATAAACAGGGTGCACAACGCTCGGCATAGGTGGGATCGAGTGAGTAGGCCAATGGTGCGGTTGATTGACGAAGATCTACTGGAACGTAATTAGTATCATATTTCGCACGGCTCCAATTTTGGCCTGGTGTAGAAGAGGTATTGGAAGTCATTGAATAGAGTGAATATTATATAAATTCTCAATATAATATTTTCTCTTAATGAAAACTTTAAAGCTGAGGATTCATGTACGTGTCTTCCTTCACAGCTGGGATTTAACGTTAAACTGAAGCGGATTAAATTGTGGTGGATTGGGAGCTTTGGGACCACAAGCAGGATAATGGACTTCATAACCAATGTGGTTAATTCGGGGAGCATAGTGGATCATTTTGCACTGAGGTAAATGCTGTAAGTCAGCATGTTGGCATTTGGCGCCATCGCATGGGATGCCACTGATCTCACTGCATTGGTGACAATGAGGGAGATATTTTCTCTCAGGACAGAGAGAATTTTGTCGAGTAATTCCCATAAGGTCACTTTCGACATCCACCATGTTGCCCTGAGTGAGAGACACGTTGTTGCCTCCGACCACTCCTAGATCGGGACGACAATTGTGATTATTGTAAAATTTATTTCCATCCATGGTGTAATGGATGGGTGATGTACTCTGGCTGAGTTCTTTCTGGTATGCGCACTGATCATAATGTGTCCGAGTCCAACTCATTGATGTATATCTATACATCAGAAAATAAAATTAGCCTTCTCGGAAAGAAGCCTCAGTCTCCCTTGTAGATCATGTGGGCATTCAATTGATTACCACATCGTTTCAGATAATCAACCCGACGGACCAGATCTCGTGTCGGAGCACCTCCGCGAATCCATCCGCCGTTTTCCGGGGAGGGCTGAATGATTTTTTCAACCTTCTGAGGGTTGCCATAGTCTGGTAAATGGTAGTACCGGTGTGCGGGTTTGCCACGACAAGCTTCGCAGGAATGTTGACGTAAGTTGGTCAACAGGCTCTGTTGAAGAGCAGACTCTACATCCTTGTTGCCGAGAGATGGCATTCCCGGACCACAGAAAAAGCCTGCATAAGGACGAGTGTAGAGCTGGTTTAGATAACGAGGATTGGTCGATTGAGAAAGGAAAAGAGCGGTTTCGTCATCCACTGCATGAGTCTGATCTCGATAAACTTTCTGAAAATGCATCCGATCATTCATATTGTTGATGTAATCTTGACGATTGGAATCATAACCAGACAGTTGATACTCACCTCCTCGGCGTGCTTCTTGATCGGCCACTTGGATCTCACAATGATCTTCCCGTAACCGTCCTTCATTGTCCCATTTAGATACAGGTTTTGACATCGTTTATACTATATGATAACAGATAAATTAAATCCAAAGGGAAGAAAATGAAATGAAATTTTGTTATTTTTGACATTTGGAACACCTTGCCGTGAAATCAGCCAGAGCTTTCAGATAAATTGGACCGCCTGGGGCGTACGCTCGGTGACAATACAGAATGGTTAAGAGTCGTGTGGCACACCACCAGACACCAGAGATCCTGTGTCGCCGGATTTCTTTGGCATCTCGCAATACTTGTCCCAATGGTGTTAATGGAGCGGCGGGGGAAATGCGTGGGAGCATGGATTCGAGACCAGCACACTTGGGGCATGCGCGACTAGTGTCGCGCGAATGCCACTCAACTTGTGGTGCATAACATGGAGACAAAACTGTGGTGAATGTATATTGTCCCGAATGAGCCACCGTGCCTAAGATGTCAGCTTGTAATTTCTGATAAAAACTTTGGCTTTCTTCTACTAACCATTGAGCGGTCGAGCTCGCCCAAGCGCGAGACAACACTTGAATCAGGTGGTTTCGGTGTTGATCTGATGCTTGACTTAGCCATTCTTCAAGCACCAGATCATTAACCGCCGTGGCTCCGTGGGAATCACATTGGGTCAGATAATGAGGTGGGCATAGAGGACCGTTAAGAGCCGCAATGGGGTGGTCAATTTGCATAGCCAGATATTCATTTTGGTAATGATCTGGACCATCAATTGCCAAATAGTGATATTCACCGTCAGGTGTAAACCAATCCTGCCGATGTTCTAATAAATCAGTGATCATAACCACCATCTTTTCCCATCTCATAATAATGGCCGCTTGAAGATGTTGTGCAGTGATCCATGCGGCACACGATGGAGTCATCTTTAACAGTTGTTTCAACATTCTGATGGCTTCATCCTCGGTCATCGGATGTTGTGCATGACCAATTTGTGTCCATAGAAACATGATTGCACGCGTTAAATAGGCCGGTTTCCATAAGAGTGAAATAGACCCATCAGATTCATCCCAATCACCGAAAAAATCCTCTCGAATGAATTCCATCTGTTGCATAAGTAAATTCATGAATTCCATTTGATAGAATAAGGAATGGAATCATGGTGATACGTCAGCCAACGAGATTCAATTTTTAAAATAAAGTGTCATTATATTGTATATGAAAATGCGTCACTATCAACCCAAACGATACAAACTCTTGGAAGTCTTGGGGAAAGGGAAGTTTGGAGTCGTTACAAAGGCATTGGACAAAAATACTGAACTTTCTGTCGCCATCAAAAAGATTGACAAAGTATACTCGGTGATCAGTCCGGGAGTCTATGAATTAGACAACGAACAAGAGATCTTGCATGAAGTGGAGTCTCTGAGCGCCGTAGATGCCATTTGTCAAGATCGTCAAAGACCCCAACATGTCCTTTGTAAAACTGACTTTGCGGAAGACCAGCATGCGTTTTACATTATTACTGAATTTTTAGATCAATACATCACGTTGGAACAGTTTATTGTCCAACTGAAAACGTTCTCATTATCAGATCAGCAAATGATTCAACTGTGTCGACAACTCTTACAAGGTCTTCAAGACATGCACTCGGTTCACGTGGCACATCGAGACATTAAACCTAGTAACATTATGATCTATTCACATCGCGATCATCTCAACGTCAAATTTGTGGATTTTGGTTTGTCATGTCATGAAGACCAATGTTTGGAGAAAAGACATGCTGGCAGTCCGATTTACGCGGCCCCCGAGATCTTTTTTGCGATCGAAGATCCCGAATCGCCCGATACCCTACAAAGATGGATCAAAACCGATGAGTGGTCCTTAGGAATTGTTTTGTTGGAAATAATTGGTCACATGCACGACCAGGGTTTTATGGAATTGGTGGCCAAAATCCGTAATGTTGATTTGGATCAGTATGCTGATGCAATTGAAGGGTTGATCAATTTACATACGCAATTGACCATCGGTGTATATCACACTGGAATTACCAATAACGATTTGACAATTTACTATCAACTCTATCATGTCAGTCGTCCGCTCCGTGAATTTGTTCAAGACTTCGTCAAACCCTTGTTAACCGGCAATCCCAATGATCGACAATTACAAATTTAAATCAATATAAAGCATCCAAATTAACATGAAACATACGAGATGACAACAACTTCGGGAATTTCAATTCAGCCACCTTTAACTGACATCGGTCGGTTTTATAAACAGGTGGACGATTTTAAGGGAAAAATCATCATTATTCTCAAACAGCATGGCAAAGAGAAAGAGATTGTCGATATGAATAAATATTATGACAAACTGATCCTGTTTAAAAAAGCCAATGTCCGAAAGCCAATTGAACTATTTTATCAGTATGGTGTAACTGCGGCAGCTGATAAGATTCTAACTCGTGATGAGTCGTTCTTTACCGGCGAGGTTTCCAAAATCTGTGACGGATCGCAAGAGTCAGAACATATCACACAGGATGACATTTTTTTCATTACACAAATGAGAGGAATTTGGGAGCAATTGTCAACCAGTGTGAAGAATAATATCTGGAATTATGTTCAAATAATTTGTCTTTTAGCGGAAAAAATCATGAGTGGTAATGTGCTCGCCAGTCATCGTGACGCTCTTATTAAATCAGGAAAAATCCACTGAGTGAAGTGATGATGTACATAAAATGATTCATTGATAATTGATATATCAATGAGTCAGCGTGAAACTTATCAGATTCAATTTAATAATCAGTTGATTGAATTCATCAAAAAGCTCCAAGTTGTGTTCCCAGAACACAAACGATTATTTTCCAAGTACTACAAATATTATCGTTCTTTTGTTGATCAGGGTCACCGTGTTGAATTCGTGGGAGAGTTTATCCGTTATTTTTCCAAATATAATCGAGAAATTTCCACGAGTGATCAGGGTCTCTTTAGTGAGGAGGATGATTATTATCCCGGAAAACCGATTCAATTACTCAAGGGAGTCGATTTTAAACTGTTGTGGAAAAATACTGATTTAACAGACAATTCCAGAGAGAGCATTTGGAAATATTTGCAAACATTGTTTCTGTTAGGGACCTTTGTCCTCAAGGAGGATGAGAAATACGCGGATTTACTGCGTCAACAACGTGAGATTATTGGCGGGTTGATTCAAAATATGAAATATGAGCAGCAAATTAAAAGCGATGCTCAGAAACTCTTGAAAGATGAAGAAGCCAAAGAGAAGGCCGAATCGATGTTTGGGTTGGGAGAACTGTTTGACGAGAACAATGTGATTACACAAATCATCAAAGAAATCGCGTCCGAAATCACTCTAAGTCCTGAGGATGGTCAGGATCCTATTCAGGCGATCAAGATGCTTTTGGGAAAAGACAATCATCGTTTGGAGGAGATGATCACTCGTGTAACTCATCGGTTGAAGACAATCATTCAAGAGAAAGGACTAACCGAACAAGATTTGTTAGATCAAACTAAAGGCATACAAGAGAAGTTGATGAAGAAATTCAAAGGGATCCCGGGTATGCCCAATCTTGATGCGATTTTCCAGAAGATTGCAGAAGGATGTGTCGCAAATACCGATATTTCTGAGTCTGAAGCTTCAACATCGTCTCCAACTTCGGCTTCGCCAGCCGAGTCATTCGACACGAAAATGGAGATGTGTGAGAGCAAAATTTTGGAATTAACGACCAAACTGAAGGAAAATCTTTCTCAAATTGGACTTCAGGGAGAGACATCAGAATTACCCAATCTTGAAAAAATTATCAACCAATTCATGGGAACTGCCGAGACGATGACGACATCATCGAAGACTAGTTCGCCATCGGAACTCAAGTCAACAAAATAAATTTATTGAACTATGATATAGTTGGTCAATGAATACTAATAATACGCCAGTTGTTGCAACTTATCAAATGGTTCAAAAAAGTCACATGGATGATCCTTTTTGGGGAGATCAGATCTCCATTCTGTGGAATGGAGACAGAGCCATTGAATTTTTCCCAACACAGGATATGAATGATGTGGAGAAATTAAATGCTTTAACAAGGTTTTTCATGTATTTGAGTCTAGTCTTGTTAGTGATCTATCGTAACTACAAAGTTTTGTTCATCGGAATCGTGGCTGCTGCCATTATTTATCTGATCCAATATAACCAATTGCTTAAACATGCTGAAACCCGAGAGCAATTTGATGGTGAAGTGAAAAAAGAGTTTGGTCTCAAGGAGGATGTTCCAATCAAAGTCAATGATAATGGGGATGTGTGCCAGTTGCCCACGCCCAATAATCCCTTTATGAATGTCTTGTTAACCGACTACACCGATAATCCTAATCGCCCACCGGCCTGCAATTATAATGATTCTCAGGCCAACGAAACACGCGATAAATATTTCAACTATAATTTGTATAAGGATGTGGAGGATGTGTGGGACAGGCGTAATTCCCAGCGTGAATATGTGACGCTACCCGGAACAACCATTCCGAATGATCGCGATAGTTTTATGAAGTGGTGTTGGAAAACCACCTATGTCTGTAAAGATGGTGATCTCAACTATTGTCTCCAGGACGAGGATCTCCGCGTTCCTGGATGGTCTGGTTGAGGAAGTTGAGGAAGTTGATTTCGTTTACATCATCTTTTGACGTCAACAAGATCAAGTTTAAGTTTAGAAAATTATTTTCATCATTATCATATAAATGACTTCGCTGAAGGATAAAAATCTACTTTTTTACAGTATTCATCCAAACGACGAACACAGTCGCGAATTTTTAAAAGAGTTGGAAAAATATCCAAGTTTGAAAAAGCAATTCATCTTAGTTTGCGTCAATGATCCCAATATCCGAATTCCTGAAAAAATTAAACAAATCGGGAAGGTTCCCGTGATTATTGTCTCGGGATTCAATCGGCCCATTTTTGGACAAGATGCGATTTCATGGCTGAAAAATGGCAGTTTTCAGGAATTGGCCAATGGATTTGAATATGGGTCGTTGAGTGGAAATGATCTCAAATGTGCATTCCTGGGAGATGAGTGTAAAACCAGTGACTATAACCAATTTTTCAATAATGATTACAATCGCGGTTTTGTTAACCGGGAGGGAACCATCAATCAACAGTTTGCATCGTTGGCCGGAGATTCTCATGTTACCACTTACGCGGAAAACACGGAGATGAAAAAAGATTTATCCGGGCAATTGGAACAACGGTTAAGTATGTTGAAACAGATGCGTGATACCGATGTGCCCAAACCGGTCAAGCGAATCGGAGGAATGGAAGATATGGGAAGTGGAAACAGGAACATGGGTGGAGGTGGCGGTGATGGTAACTTTTACAATTTACCTGGCCAGAACGGAGGCGGACAAGGAGGAAGTGGCTGTGCTCCCACATATAACCCCAATCCGTTTGGTCAACACGGGATGCCCTCTGCAGTCCCTCAATTACCTTTTTCAATGCCTTCGCGACGACAAGGTGGAAATGGAGGAAACGGTGCACCACCACTTCCATTCAGTATGCCAATGATGCCAGGTGGTGGAAATGGAAATGGAAATGGAAATGGTGGTCGCAGTGGTGGAGGTCCTCAGCTCCCATTCGCCATGGGAGCTAGAAATTATTTGTAAATTCATGTTTTTGCCAAAGGAAATTCAATCGTTCCCAAAATCAGACTCAGGTAATTTTAGTCATCATCATCATCTGATGGGATAATCTCTTTGTGATATCCATCAGATTGATATCCATCATTCTGATAAGGGGTCGTTGTAAATACTTGATCACTAAACATGACTACTTTATCATTTGGATAAAGTAGTGCAATTTGGGAACAACAATTGTACAGACATCTTAGATGATCTAAAAACACAATTGGAATCGGAGACCATCCGTCAGTTCCTTCCGGATATTGACAAGATTGATACGGTGTCATTTTCAAATCATTTTCCAACTTTTGAATAACAGGCGTAAGTTGTTTCATAATTGTTTGTAGAGTGTGTCCATATGCCAACCATATTGATTCGAAAACGTGGAGAAATTAAAAGAAATATAATAATGGCATTCATACAATCGTGAAGACCTGGTCTTATGAATGATATAGAAATCACAGTCGTGACCCATCTGAATTGTGTACATAAAATTATTCCAGACGATCAAATTTTGGCATTTGCTAAGAGCAAAAAATTGATTGTTTGGGAATAATTTATATACGGTTGATATAAACGCTCATGTATTTCCAGTTAATCACCGATAACCATTTTTACTTGAACCAAAAATATCAGAAGCTGGGGTTTGAGGAAACTGTGGATACTACGCATTTTATGCCAGTTGTGTGTCAGCACCTAGATCTGGCAGTGGTCAATGCGTTGCGCCGTATTGCCACATCAGAGATTGAAACCCTTGCCTGCGCTCCAGATCAAATTGACGTGAAAACCAATACCTCGCAATATCATCGCGAGGTCCTGGTTGATCGAATGGGTTTCATCACTATTGATCTACAATGGGTCGAAAACCAACGTATAGACGGAAAAGAAATTAAATTGTTCATCTCTGAACCGGATCATCCAGATCAACCGTTCAAAAATCTAACACCATCGATTGTTAGTGTGTATGTCCATTCCCATGTCTCAGCCGAATACCGTAACCAACCTCTGGACATTACACATTTATGCCCCCATAATAGTTTATTATTGACTCTCAATCCAGGAGAAACAATTCATGTGGTGATGTCACCGACACTGGGTCTTGGACGTCAACATCCTCGTTGGAATAGTGGGATTGTCATGTATAAATTTATGACACAAAATGATCAGAAACTTGCGTCTGATGTCCTGGCCACTGAGGTTCCAATTGAGACCAATCAGGAACAATTAAATTATCTCGGACGGGAACATCGTCAACCCGAAGCAATTATCCTGACATTTGAGTCTATTGGTAAATTGGACTCAAAAATGTTGTTACAAAAAACTATTCAAACGCTCCATGATCGTCTACGAAACAGTCGAGGTGAATTGGTGATTCCGCATTCTCAACCAAAAGAAGTAATACAGGAAAATGACCTGAGTACTCCCAATTTTGCTAAATTTAAATTCATCGACGAAGATCACACATTGGGTCACGTTTTGGAAATTGGGTGTCGAGATCTCTTGAACCAACTCATTGACCAAATGGGAAAAGAAAAAGAAAAACTCCTGTTAGAGTCATTGTGTGGCTATCGGAAACCACATCCCCTAGATAATTATATGGAAGTGATTCTCAGGGTTCCAGAGAGTCTCAAATTAACTGGGGAATATCAACAATATCCAGTACCAAAAGGCCTCCTGATCAAGGCAATTGATCATTTAGTTGAGCTATGTGATCACTTATTGGAGAATGTTGACTCACTATGAGACATAGACGGCAATACAATAAATGATGAACATGAGACCATAGAGTCCCATGACTAATGGAATCGGAGTCATTTCTTCACCACTTTGTAGTCCGAAAGGTTTGATTTGGCCATGGCGATCGAAGAATAATTGTGGTTTGATCAAGAAGATAAACACAACCACCATGATGAACATGAGTGCAGTCGTGCGAAATGCCTCGGAAAGTAGCATGTTTATAACATAAGGAAAGAAAATTTCTTTCCTTATGTTATAATGAGTCTGTATTTTTTGATCTATGTGACTCTCTTAATAGTCATTTTTGTCATCCTTCTTGTTCTTATCCAAGTAGGAATCAATCGTGACCCCACCCATGTCATCGAACCATTTACCAGGAAATTTTTTACTCAGTACAAAAAAACCCATTTTATCGGAATTGATCCCTCCCAACTTTTTGGTAATGAATTTGAATTAATTCAGCAACTCAAAGAATTAATGCCATTCAATTTGGACACCTTGCTGATTAACCGAGGAGTTAATCGTTATCAATTATTAAATGAAAACCGTATTCAATTAACACTCTCACGATCCATTGAAACTCATCAACTTTTCAATCGGTTAACAAAACAATTTGAGACCACACCCAGTGATCAAATACGATTTGTCTGCTCTCTGTATTCATTACCGATTAATATTTTAACCACTAATATGCAACTCAACGAATTAGATGATCTCAGGGGATCAAAAATGGTGGTTAATGTTGGACCCAAAGATTCCAGTGATTATGCGATTGCAATGGATCTCTTTTTACAATATCAAATTCGTATTAATCATGATATCTGTTTGACCTATTACGATGATCGAGAATTGTTGCAACATTATGGCCCCGAAGTTCAGGTAGTTATTCTGAGTCGAACCCATCCAGATCCCACGATTCTCAATTTGATCAACACACGAACAACTCGATTGGTTGAAATCATCAAATACAATAACGGTAACATCTACCGTATGTCTTTGGAAGAAGAAGAATTTTACCGAACACACCCATATTATTCCAAATCAATCATCGAAAAAGAACGGTTGAAGACTTACTATCAGAATCTAGCCATTAATGACCAAATTTTTACCACTCATCCGAAATTGCCAGTAACCGAGTACAAGAGCCGATTCATCAATACATTGTGTTTACATTATCACTTGCTGAGTAACGCTCAAACACCCGAAGAATCCGTCTATCAATTATTGCTCAATTTGAAACTCAATCTCAACCTATTAAACCAGTTGGAATTTGTGGATGAACCGATTAATAGCGCATCGTTAACTGATCTGAGGCTTCCAATCCCGGTCCATCCAGGGGCACAACAGTTTTACCGTAGTTCCGGTTTGTACACTAATATCAGTAACCCCAATTGTGTGTTAATTGATGGAAAATGCGATCATCGACAACTACGAGAACATCATTTAGAAAACGATTATGGACCCACATTTGACCAACTGTTTAATACTATATATTGAGATGAATAAAATCGCCAATTTAGTAAGCTGACCATTTCTGGTTTTGTTGTTTCAGGATTTCCGCATTTTTGTGACGGATTGAGAGGTCGTTTTCAAATGCGTAATCCGGGCGTACTTGCTGTTGACAACAGGGACCAATAGAGTTCGGTCCCAAGTTTCCTTTGGGACAATTATAACACGGTGCATCCTGAGGATTAGCGGGTGTATGGAATGTCAGCGGTTTCACATTGATTGGCATTTGGCAATATCCTGTTTGACGGTTACACCCGCCCCACGTATTAGGGTAATTCTGATTCTTCTGATAATAGGGGCATTCATTGTCACTTTGACATGGATGATCCCAAAGACCATTTTCTTGATCACAAACCAGAGGATCTTGGGGAGCAACAGAGGCGGTTTGGGGGGTTAATTGCGATGGGAAACATCGTGATTGTGTCTGGAGTTTGTCTTTGTTAATTTTGGCGATGTAGGCATCACGAGCCTCTGTATTATTCATAAAGCGGTACATCGGATCTTTTGATTTAGCCAGGTAAAAGCGTGTGTCATATTCATGAACATATGGCAAATCATCCCAGATGTCTTCTTGTTCGTAATTGAGTTGAGGCAGACGTAGATATTTAATGTGAGATGAGTGATTGTGTTGAGAGTTTCGACTGGAGGGAAAATCGAGATCATCCAATCCGATCAACAAGTCTTGTTCAAAATTCATTTTAAGATGTTGATTGATATTTGGATCAATATCTGTCAAGTATTTGATATCGGTAATCGTATATTTTTTATAGACTGAGAGAATAATGAACACTTCGGTGGCCGAGACCCAATGGTACCGGATATGATCACGGCGGAATTCGACAATGGGAACATCGAGGTTAAATCGACGATTAATTTGTTCCATAATATCGAGAATTAATTGTTTGATCCGGTCATCAATTTGATCCCATGTGCCTTCTCGATAATCGGTAATTTGTCTCCATTCTTGATTATTACGCTCGTGGAGTCGAGCATTGCGATTGTAATCTTTTTCGATTTGGTGGACCAAATGAGTCAAAATCCGAGTAAATTGACGATTGATAAAAGTGTATGGATAGACCCATGTCGGTACCGGTTGTAACTGGTCCACAAATTGGTGACTATTGTAGCCTTTGGGTTGATTGACATCCTGTTGTGAGCGCGGATCGGTGGTTTCATTGAAGTTTTGAATGGCACTTTTGGGGGAATGAAAATCCCAATCCAACGTATCTGGTTGATCGGTGGGAACTCGTGTTTGATCCGTAAAAGTTTCTTGCGACACTGACAACCGTCGGTGTGCAATCAAAGTTAAATAAGTAACGAGGATTAGAAAAATAATAATCAGCTCGATCATATATTAATATATGACAAATTATATGATATGGTTCCGCATATCATATAATTATATCATGGAGAGAGGATGTCATCCTTCCTCTTAATTAAGTTTAATAATGGTCATTGTCGTCCAGTTGATCCATCATGTCTGGATTGAGACCATCCGTTTCTTTTTCACCCTCAATCACACCATCTTGATCCGGTCCCATTTCAGCTTCACCCTCAGCACCTTCAGTACTCTCAGGTTTAGTCGGTTTCTGTTCCATTTCTTCCTCCATGTAAAAACCTAACTGTCTTCGGGCCTTCGTCAATTTAACTTCGAATTCATCTTCTGGTGAATGTTGAGCAGCTTTCTTCTTTTCGCGCATGTAAATTTGGAAATTGTCCACTTCATGTGATGGAGTGTTCAAAATTTGGTGTTGTGACTTCACAATCGATAAGAAATTAGTCACAAACAGGCAATAATCCGCATGATATTCAGGATTGGTAGGCCAATTACGGTTGATTTCTTGGAGCATTTGTGTTAACAAATAGAGATTCACGTTTTTGATGGACAACGAAGGTTGTGGAACAACGGAAGTAGTTGATGTAATCGCGATCTCGTCTTTAAATCGTTGCATAAAGGTGGGAATTTGACTAATGGTCGATTCTTGTTTTTGACTGGCACCGATTAGGCGATCAATCTGTTGATTATTGAGACTAATTTGATAAGATTTGAATGTTTCTTTCAAATGTTCGTGATTGCTGGAGGTAATCATGTGGCCATAATAACCGTAATTTTTGAGACTACTGGCGATCCCATGGAGAAGATAGAAATTGGCGCGGATGGAGTCATTGCTGGCGTGGTTGACACATGCCGTTTCATGAGAAAGAATTTCTCGGACAATGTAAGAATCCCATTGGTGATTGAAACGATTTTCGATCTGGTTAATAGCCTCACGATGCTCGTCATCCAATTGATTAAAATTCAACACTTCTTTTAAATCAAATGATGGCACATCATCACAACTTTTCAGTTTACTCATGAGAAGATTAATCTCTTGTGTCAAAACTGCCGTTGTGATCACAGGAATAGAGAGTAAAGTCAATGGCTGTGGTGATTCTATTTGATGCGGGTGCCACTCTTTTCCTGATGTTGTTAATTGATAGGTGTATTTGCCATTAGAAGTGATTTTGAGAATGGGTGTTTGAACAGGTGGATAGGCTCGCAGAATTAGTTGCTGATAACGGGTGGCAAGTTGGTGTTTTTCATCAGCCTGGTGATAGATTGACGTTCTCAACCGTTGAATGTTTTCGCGATTCAATAAGGTTTGAAGTTGAGTATCGACCCACTGTTTCCGAGACAGCACCTCAATCGAAACTCCAGCGGGAGCTGGAGTTGTGGAAGATATAACTGACGAGAGTAGATAATCTAGATAGAGATCGGTTTTGATGGCGCAAATGGGTCCTTCAGAAGCAGTCACTGTTTCCATCAGTTCGGCTGCTGATTTAAAACATGGTGGCTCAGGAAGTTGAGAGATCAGATCATTGGTCAATTCCTCATTTTCCGTGATTAACGCGAAGAGTGATTGCACCAAGGTTTGGTATTCATAATCCATGATGGCATTCAAGTAATTGAGTCGAGCACGAATTTTCAGTTTGAGTACTTTGTACTCCTCTGCAGTTGTATATCCCTGTGTAGGAGAGACAGATGGAGGTTCAATCAAGATATCTACTGTGGAATGCACGGTTTTCTCGGCACGAGATTGGTCCGGTGTTGGTTCATATTGTTGTGATGCGATCTTAACCGAGTTTTGCAACGTGGTTTGAAGATAATTCAATGGTTCGAATTGATAATTTTCTTTCAGAAAAGTCAAAAGGTCTTCCTGTAAGAGACTATCGAGGACAATCCTTTCCTCAGAGTCCGCTGTAGCGTACGATTCCTTGATGATTCTTGCAAATTTCCAAGGTTCTACCTGAGAAGAGATCAGTTGATCAGTCATTTTTTCGAAAGGAAGCTGAGTAACGACAATGGCTGCGGTCACTATCATGAGATAGCGGTCCATTATTGATTTAAAAATGACCACACCACTCAGGTCACCCGATTGATATTGCTTGGTGGCTGAAAGCATAGATTTTTCTTGATCTGTGGTTTTAATTCTCAGGTTTTGATTGAGAGCATTATTATTGACCAATTTGAGATACAGTTGAATCATTACGTCCAATTGTTCCGGTGTGGCTTGGAACCCGATCGCATCTGACAACCAATATTTCAGGATTTTGAATAATTCTTGATCAACTTGTCCTGCATACCGGGTGGGATTAAGAACCAGGTCTGTGGTCATTTTGACGGTGGGTTCAACTCTCAAATCTCGCGTGACTAACCCATCTTCATCAAATTCGACTGTGTCGAAATCTGGATCGTCAAACTGGACATGACAGTATCGGCATTGGTGTTGTTCCACATACTTCTCCATAGACTGACCAAACAATCGAATACCGATATGTTCGCATGCAATCGGTTCATGAGTGAGACGATCCACATAGGTATGTGAGTATTCGTTTAGTTCGCATTGGTTGCGAAGATAGGATGCTTGACCTTCCTGGTTGAGTTGATTAAACAATCGGGTGCGTGCGTTAACCACCATTTTTAACTGTGAAACATCAATCGCGGTTGTCAATGGCATTCGATGATAAATCTGATGAGTAATGTACTGAGCCAAAAAGTTTTTCATGAGACATTTGCGGATCCGTGATTCTAATGTAGCAAGGACAGAAGGAATTTGTTGGAATAGTGTGATGTGTTGTGTTTCGAGACGTAGTGATTGAAGGCGCTGTTTTTGTGTGTAGATCGCGAGAGGGAGGTAACGTCCTTCATCCCAAACGGAGATTTTCAATTTCCCTTCAGATGAAATGGGTTCCACCCAGACTAAAGGGTGATTGAGTCCCGGAGTCTGTGGATCTTGTGGAAGCCCTTGAAGAGTCACGTTTAACTGACTGGATAGTTGATCAATCTGTGCTTGTAGATCCGACAGTTTTTTAGTTTGTGGTGTCCGTTGTTGTTGCAACTGTAACTTATTCTGTTGAGAAATCAGATAGTACAATTGCCCGCGATCCAGTTGTTGAGCGATCCAGGCCGTTCGGTTAAGTGGTGTATTTTTGGGTGTCATCCGGTCAGGATATGGACCATAGGCTTGCAGAAGAATGGGATTTTGCAGAAGACGGTCATCGATGATTACAGATCCAGATGGAGATGTGGGCGTTGATGATACGGTTAGCTGAGCAGAAAGATCTCGAATTTGTGCCGCACGAGTTTCGTATTGCTCTTTCTGTTGACGGATTCGTGTTTGTAAGTTTTGAATCACTTCAGTATAGCTGGATGCTGAAGGTGACGCGGTCTCTGTTTTTAAATCTTGGACAGAGAGATCGTAAATATTCATCAAATCATCGATCTGTCGCAAGTTGTCCAATTGAGCAATCAGATGGCGGTGAACTGATGTCACATTGTTAAGATGGGGAACCAGAGATGCCACGATTGTGTATCTCTCTTCTGATGTGGCTTGAGATGGGAAAATGATCGCGAAGGCACGTTGGTGAGATTTCAATGACAGAAGGGTTTGAATTTGTGATAAATTAGAATAGAAATGCAGGTTTTTCCATGGTGCATGCGACCAACGAGCCCTGTCCGATTCGGAAATCAAGAGCGATAATTGGGTGTTGATCGTATTAATGTTGAGATGGGAGACACCTGCTGGTAGTCGCAAGAGTCCCACCATGTTGACTAGTTCTCCGTTAAGCACTTGATATTGTGTGATTCCCGTAACTTGTTTATATTTGCGACCATGGGCTTCGTATTGGTCGACTCTTTTGGTCACGCTTCCGTAAGCTTTGCGAAGGACAAATGACCCAAATCGAAGAGGATGTTCACGGAGGACCTGAATGGTATAATCCTGATTCATGGGATCGGGGGTGACAAATGTATATCGGTTGGGATTGCTTGAGATCGGTAAGTCCTGACCTTGCGGGTCGGTGGGAACGTATCTCGAATGAGTTTTCATGAATTTTTCCATGATACTTTTATCAGTGCCCTTAGTGGCATCGCGGAAGAGCTTACTTTCGCTTCGTGTTTCCGTTGTGGCCGTTTCAGCATTGGCTCGTTCCCCGCGAGACACATCGAGTTCAGGATGGTAAGCTTTAATCGCATCAGTGACGATTGGAATTAACCAGGGGTGGCGATAATCAGCGGGTTCTGAAGGAGTTTCTGTCAGATGTCGCAGATAGGCATCTGCGATCGGATTATCCAAGTCTCGTCCTTTCCTGGATTGGAGTTCTTGCCAGCTGGTTTGAGTCAGGCTTAAATAACCATCAATGATGTGATCAATCATTCGTGGACGCATGTTCAACTGTTGTAAGGATTGTGTCAACTCCTTGACCAAGACTTCTCGATAGTTTTCCACATCGTATACGATCTCATGCTCTTCCTTGAGCACTTTGACCATAACGGTTTCGATCAGTTCCTCGGGGATTTCTGTTCCTTGTAACTCTTTGATTTCCGGACCGATGGTGGCCAGATCTCCCCATTCCTCTAGTAGGTCGGCCAATTGAGGATCAGGGTTTTCAGTTCCTTGATTAAGAGAGATTTGAGACTCCGTTGGCACCTGTAACGGTTCCGGTTGTGTTTCCTGCGGTTCCGGTTGTGGTTCTTGTGATACCGGTTGTGGTTCTTGTGGTACCGGTTGTGGTTCTTGTGGTACCGGTTGTGGTTCTTGTGGTA
>Ga0172381_10002496_pt1 | contig 20298 bp, 17 predicted proteins | sample Leawel6488metaG_FD_119754 | JGI IMG/M metagenome (GOLD analysis project Ga0172381, IMG submission 119754) | Leachate microbial communities from a municipal landfill in Southern Ontario, Canada - Leachate well 64-88 metaG | ecosystem: Engineered > Solid waste > Landfill > Unclassified | place...
AAACATTTTTCTTTTTATTTGATGCAACGACAATTAAATAATTCGTACCGTCAATCATAATAGTGCGATCGATCATACTTGATAAATACGCGCCAGATAAAGAATGTGATACCATAAATGATATTGCAATTAATATTGAAGATTGTGCTATAAACGCGGAATATATTGGCATATAAAACGGCGGATTTATGATTGCGGTAATTAGATCGCGCGCATACCAAATACTCTGTATTTTAAATAGTTTGCGTATAATATCAACAACTAAACGTATTTCTTGCTGGCCGTAACCATACGCGTAAAATGTATCAACAATAAGCGGATTTCTCGCGTCTGGAAGTGTGAATTTTATCGCTTCGTCAAATGCCAATAAGCTTAAATCATTATGCGCGACTCGCGTATTGGCATTACGATTAATACCTGCGTCAATTGCATTGCGTGCCATTTCGCGCTCAATTTGTTGCACAGTTAAATGAGTACGAAGTTTCAAAGCATATCTGCGAACTTCAGGAGAATCATTTGGCGTTGCTATAAGGTATGTATTTACACCATTATCTATTTTTTCTTTAACACCACTTGCGTTAATTATAATTCGCACACTGACTTTGCGTTTATCTTCTGGCAATTGCAAGTGACTAGCGCGACGAATGCATCTTCCGATAACTTGAATTAGTTGCGAAATACTCACTGGCAACGACATAACAAACAGGTGTTGTATTGCGCGAAAATCATAACTTTCGCGAATTAATTTAGATCCAATAAGAATTGAGCACCATTCACCGTGTAAATTGGCGGGTGAATCAAAACGTTGAAAAATTGATGATATAACGCTTTTATCAATTTCAGAATAAAGGCATGTATAACGAAGAGGCCGAAATCGGTGTCCGACTGAGGTATCTGACGATTCAACCGGAGCAGAATGTGATATGCGCGTTTCAGCACATATCGCACAAAGCGTATAATCTGACGGTTCTTCGTTTTCATCAATCATTCCATTTTCGTGTAAAATCTCGCGAATTAGCATCACACCAGTGACATGTACTCGCTCATGATAAATAAGCATTTTAGACGGTCCATCATTTTTGACCGTATTTACTAGCGATTTAACAAGTTCGTTATATTTGGCAGAATATTTGGCAAGAGTCGGAACATGTAAAAAGCTACCACTAATTATATGATTACCACCAACAATTTTTGTAACAACACCAGTTTCACGCTTCCATTTTTCATTTGCGCTATGTAGTGTGCCAAATAATGATCCGGAATTATAAAGTCCGACAGTTTCTGATGATGGATTTGGAAACACCATATCAAATAGTGAATACGCGTTTTGCGCTATTCCTATAATATCTTCATCATAATCATATTCTCCATTTTTAATTTCGTCTGTTTTTACAGTCGTATTTGCAGTAATTGCGCTGTTCGCATAATATGCTTTAATAGTATTTACAAATAGGGGCGATATTTCAACAACTTTAAATTTTAAATATGGTAATTCTTCAATAGACGATATGTTATTGCGTTCCATTATAACTTGCATTGGAATACCAACATCGATACGGCGCGGAAAAGAGCGCGGGTTATAGTCGTATAAAAATGAAATATGTCCGCGAAGCAGGTTATTTATTTTTTCCATCGCATCAGGCAGTAATTCGCGTCCATTGAATAAATCTATTCGGCGTACTTTTTTTGCAGGTTCCGCGAAATAATTAATAAAATCCGCAATTTCAACTGGTGAACTATTAATAGGTGTTGCTGAGAGAGAAAGAAACCGACATCCTCGAGCGTGATCCAATACATATTGAATCGCAACACCGCGATTATTAATTGATTGTGCATTATAAGTATTATGTATTTCATCTGCAATAATCATCGAGTTTTCTAAACGCGCGAGAAGTGATGTATCAACCCTAATTTCCCCGCGCGAAATTGCATCATCAAGAATAGTTGTCCAAAGAACATGCTTACTATGCGCTTCTTGAATTATTAAATTTATCTTTGGAACGTCCGATCCAAATAATCTATTTGCGAATTCTTCATATCCAATCATTTTATAGAATCCACCACGTGCCCTATTTGTCGCTCTACGTTTGAGTGATGCATAAAATTCTGTGAATTTTTTATAGGCGTCATCACTTTCAACCGCTTCGCGTGAAAGGCGTGTGTATGTTTCAAATTCAATAGAACTCGCATAGCCAAATTCTGGATATTTTATAAGATCGCGCATGAATGATTGTTTGCCACCAAAACCAATAATAAATATTGATGGCGTTATTATGGATGGATCGCGCCAATTTACGCCGCGATGAATGTAACGTAATATTCGCACATATTCTTGAGCCGCCATAATCGCAGCGCGAGTTTTTCCACTTCCTGTTGAATGCATTAAATGACTGCGCCGATACGGTGTATTTGGTCCGCAAAAATTTTGCACAAATTGTTGATGTCTTTGCGCCATTACATGCGATTCTCGAGCATGAATATCAACTTCTTCTGGAGTCCATAATTGCACAAATTCTTTTCTATGGTGAATATCTTCAACAAGTTGCACATCGTCTTGTTCTTTATAGGCTGCCATTATAATATTATATATCTTAACAATGAATCTTCTACGTGATTTCAGTAATTTTATTGATGACTTGCCGGATTATGACCCATTTGAACCCGCGATTATACAATTACCAGAAGTAGAAAAACATATGTCACAACTTCTCGCAAAACTACGCGACCAAATTGATATTTTTAGAACAGCACAACGCACGATTCGCGCACGCCAAATTAAACCAACAAGTATCACGCAACAACAACAACAACAAAATTCGCAAACATGGCGCCAATTTCAGGATAATGACGACAATTGGTGTCTTGTGCGCATGCGCCGCAAACATCAATACCGCTCGCGAAAAACACTTGATGATGCTACTGCAATAGTTCCAACAAATATTGTTAATCAGCCGCGAATCGGGCGAGAAGTTGATGTTCCTGTTTCAAAAAATATGTCACTTCGGTGTATTGAAATATCGGATATTAGTGCAATTCATAGTGATGGCGTTCTTTATTATATACCACGTATTAGACGTTTTGCAATTCGCATTTGTGGGTTTATTTTGCAAGGAAATATTGGGACAGTTTATATCTCAGAAACAATGCCGCAAAAAATACATGATTGCGATGCACAAGCAAATTGTAAACAAGCATTGTGTAATTATTATCATAATCCGCTAACGTGTCCTGGTTCAAATGATATACGAAATTTCGCAGCTTCAAGTTGGATTTATCGCCCTCAACCATCATCTGATAAACAAACTCATACATTTGAAAAATCATCAAAAAAATCGCGCAAACTTTCATCGCGACCCTGTCTTGATGATGATATAAAATTTATTACATCATCGGATTTAATGTATTATAATGAGCAACTTATGCATGATATTCTTTGCGGAATAATTATGAACTTTTACGTCCGTCGCGATTTTTAATCATTTTTCGCACGTATCTTACAATGCGTTTATGGCCAGGAATATCACGCGGTGCATAAACATCCATTTCCATAGCGCTAACCCAGCTAATATTACATACTTCACTAACTTGCGCAAGCGCGCTCGCGCCGAGGCGAAAGATTATATCATGATTGGCCAAAGCGATGAAATATGTTATATGATAAGTTATACCCTCTTCAGTGAATGACATAACATAAGTTCCATTAGTTATTTTATATGCTGAACGCGGAATACCGGTTTCTTCATAAAATTCGCGAATCGCACAATCCATATCACATTCACCAGAATATTTTTTGTGACCCTTTGGCATTTCCCAAATACGTTGTGTTGATGATGTTGATTTACGCATCAACTCCTTCAACCGCTCGCCATTATCTCCAACCATTTTATCGTTAAATTTATTGCGTACATTTGTGTAAATACTTGAACAACACTGGCCAATCCACAAACGATACCATAGTTGCGAAAAATTAAGACTCAATATATCAAGTTTTTCATCAATTGTCATTTTATTGAACAGTTCAATAATTTTCACATCGCTTCTATCATTGTACTGCCCGCAAACAAATGCATGAAATGCATATGTAATACGCCTGCTTATCATAAGCAGGCGAATAATACCATCAATATCTTGCTTGCATAATGCAATCCCAATTGAGTATCTGGTTATAGTACGCTCCTTATTCATATTCATCCATATAATTTTGAATTAGAATATATCAAATAAAGACGTACAACTGCACAATGGCTGAATCTACACCCGCATCAAAACTGACGGAATTCGTGGAATATTGCAAACACTTTCCCGAACAGTATACGCCGGAATGGTTCAAAATGATTGATTTTATTGGCGGTAGTGATATGGATAACTTGATTCACAACCCATTTACTCTTGCGTTAAATAAAATTAAAAAGGCTTATGTGTATAAGCACGATATTAAAGAAGATACTCCATTACCGTGTCCTATAGTCGCTGGGGAAAAACCGCGTTATTTCGACGCCGATGGAAAATATGCAATGGGTTGGGGAACTCTTTTTGAGCCACTCCTTTGCGAATACATCTCGCGAAAAATGAATTTAAAGATTGATGCGCGATCAGCAAGTCATTTTGATGGACCTTATCGCTTTTCACCAGATGGAGCATTTATTGATGCGAATGGAGATTGCGGAATTCTTGAAATGAAAAATCCATTTATGCGACCATTACCAAATTTTGACGCACAAAATAATGACATTCTTACCGCACCGCACATGCTCGTACCCAATTCATCCGAAATTCCAGCACATTATCACGCACAACTTCAATCAGGTTTGCGCGCAATGCCGTTTGCGAAATATGCTTATTTTGTTGAAGCGATTTATCGGCGCGTTCATCTCAATAGTGGTAAGCCGTCAGGCGTTGTTTTTCAAAAAGTTGAAGCATATAGATCCGCGCCATTACTCGATAGAGGAGTTATTGGTTTCTATCACACAAATGGTTGCGGAAATCGCGAAAACGCAATCCCATTAACGCGCAACTATGATGATACAGCGGTAATTGATGTACTAAGTCATTTGCATTGTAATGACGCGTATATACCTTATTATTTTGGGCAAGATGGATTACCTAACGCGACTGTTGAAGACTTACCCGAAACGTGGCAAGATAAACCATTATACGCTTACATGTCATGGGGAATGTTTGGTATTCATTCAGCTCGCGTTAATCGTGATGATGCGTTCTTTTCCCCAACGATAACGAATAATGCAACTTGCATTGCTGAAGCAGTTCATACAGTGTTATATACTGACTGCAACCCAGCTGATGCGATTCGCTCCGTACATGCGAAAATAATTTGCAAAAAAAATATTGATAAAGAATTGCAAAGTGGAATTGATATGCTTGAAAAGTTATGTATCAAAAATGATAGCATTACACACATAGACGATAAAATACCATGTATCCCGACGTCTCAGCCGGACGCCGAATCTTAATAAGCATACCTGCGCGGAATCCAAGCCATATTGCGACTGGATCCGCGTTACTTCCACTCGTAATTAATTTTGGTATGTTCGCGCGTGAAATATGTAATTCACTAAATATTTTTTCGGCTTCATTACTCGGAACTATTTCATGTTTTGGAACGGCGACATGCTCGGGAACAATAATAGAAAGTTTTGACGCAAGCACGTGCTCAACAAATATTTTTCCTTTTTTCGCAACGTGCGAAATATTTGTTGCATCAATAATATTTTGAATATTACCACTAATTGTGCTACTTGTCACCAAAATAATATTATATTCTATCATATCATCAGGTTGTGCGCGAATTAATTTATCAAGAAAACGTTTAAACGTATCAAGTTTTTTTTCTATTGTTGGTTCTTTGTGAAACTGCGCAACAGCAATATGTGAGGATTCGCGAATATTACTCACGCCGCGTTCAGCGTGAATAATAACATAATGATCCGTTTCCATTTGCCTTAAATGTTCGTCAGCATTTATTTTTGTTTTAATAATTCCTCCGCGATATTCACATAGGCGAATAATATTTTTATAAATCATGAAAGATGTATTATCCTCGGACATTTTATATCAGTGTTATTTTATGATTTCCTATATTTATTTTTTTTCAAGTCTTTTTCACGTTTCATATACACGTTGTTGACATTGACTTTCAGACAAGTGATGAACGGTTTTATTGAATCAGCTGGACGAAAAATAGAAGGTTTTATTACCACGCACTGGCTTATTACCTTTGTAGTTATTGTCGCGCTAATTATTTTCTCCATGGTAACAATGTTTGGTTGGATCGGAGCATCGGCCGAAGGTATTACCGGAAGTTCCTCAGCAATGGTGTCGCAAATTCGCGATGGGCCTGGAGAAAGTATTCCGCGTGGATCCGTACTCCAAGATTATGCAACAGATCCTAATAAACTTTGCATGAGTGCGGGCGAACCAACCGATGATCCGTGGGCATACCTAGGTGATCAACTCAATGACCGGTCTGAATCAATGGCCACTCCAGACGAATTAGACGCGAAACTAATTTATGCAAGTCAGCATTAAATGACTATGTTGCGATTGTTAATAATTTCTATTATGTAATTATTTTTTGCAAGAATATAGAGCCAAATGGAGTCTGATTTTGGAACACGCAGAACTACATCTGTATCAAAAACTGAAGTAGATTCAACATCCAATGGAGGCATTAGTAAATTTATGACTAAAGATAATGCTCTAAAAATTGCACTCGTTATTGTGGTCATATTTTTCTTGTATGTTTACATGCAGGGAAACAATACAGTACAATCACAACCACAACCAGATTCGCAATCACAACCGCCTTCACAACCTGTAACCCCATCAAACCCTGATGCAGTTTTAACAAACTTGGAGGAATCTGGCGCTGTTGTTGTTAATTAATGTGTTACGTTTGATAAATATGCTATTTTTTTGCATATATTTCAATAACGCGCATGCTAACAGAATGATTTGGAAAAAAATAATAAAGCGCTAAACGCAAGCGACACAATAAACGCATCATTTTTGCATAAAAATTGAATATATAAACAATTTCATACACTGATAATCGCAATGGCGTTATCATTTACATTATCTATTATTCAATTCGCAGAGTTGCGTGACTTTTCGCGCATACCGTATATGTTATTAACTCCAGCACATTGCATTCGCCATATATTTCCAAAAGCATTGTTTCACGAAAAAGACGCAACGTATGCATTCATTTTTGAAATTGCATGGTCATTCTTATCACGTGACAACGTTACTCCAACTAATTGGATTATTAACAAATGTTTTCATCGTGTTGGCGGATTACCTGCCAGCATCGCAGTCAAGTATAAAATCTACGTGTATTATATCAACGGAATTAATACTCGCGATGATAAAGACCCAAAAACCAATTTAACACTACCTGCCTTTGTTGATAATGAGTCGGAGTCATATACTTGGAACAAAAATGGTAAATGCCATCGTGATGAGAGAGATTTGCGAACTGGGTTACAACTTCCGGCGGAATTTGCACGTGGTAATCGTACAATTTATTGGATGATAAATAATATGATGATACGCAAAGATAAAAGTAAATTAACGGGAGAGGTTTTACCACATTGTATTCATATAAATGAACGTATGAAATATACATTCATTTGATGATTACATACGAATGTGATGTCTATTTTTTTCGCATAAATTTGAACATCGAATAATTAGCATATACAATATGGAGCAAGAGTATGAATCACTTTCTATTGAAGATCATATTCGTACTAAAGACCTATGGGCTGGCTCGGTTGAGCCAATAGAAACCCCAATGCTTGTTTTTACACATCCGCATCCTCACGTACTCGGCGCGATTATGGAAACAATTAAGCTAAGTCCCGCACTTTTCAAATGTATTGATGAACCAGTTGTTAATGCGCTTGATCAAGCGCAGCGATCATCACTAACGACTGAAATTAATATATCATTTGACAAACAAACTGGGCAAATTGTTGTTGCTAATAATGGCGATGGTATCTCAATTGCAAAACAACCTGGAACAAATATGTATATTCCGCAATTCATATTCGGTGTTGTTTTTACAGGTTCAAATATGCGCAAAGATACATCAACTTCAACGTTAGGTGGTACAAATGGCATCGGAATTAAAATTACAAATATTCATTCGCGCGAATTTTGCGTCCAAACAGTTGATGCAAAAACACAACAAGTTTATACACAACGTTGGACAAACGGTATGCGTGATTGTGAATTACCGATCATAACAAAACTTGAACATACGCACGGTTCAAAATTGTCAGGTACAATGCTAACATTTTTACTTAATTATGAACACTTCAAAACAAATGTTGCAGATTTTGAGCGTGTTATTTTTACGCGTATGATTTGGGCAACTCTTTATGCAAAATATTTCCTACCAAACATTGTTGTACGATGGTGCGGAAAACGCGTAACATACGAATTGCAACAATACATTGATGCAATTCTTGGTTCGCGCCAGCGCAAAACCGCAATTAAACAGCAACCTCATATTGAAATCGCCGAAACCAAAAACGCGACAATTATTATCGTGCCAAATATCAAGCGATTTTGTATGTCAGTCATCAATGGAATTATGGTTCCAGATGGTAATCATATAGAATTTGTCATATCGCAAATCAAAGAAAGGGCCAAAGATATTTTAGCGAAGAAACTTAATACTTCGCGCGATGAAGTTGGTAATGTTGCAGGTGTTCGCAACATGACAACGAATATGCTAACGCTTATAATATGGCGAGCAACCGGTGTTCATTGGACGAGTCAATCTAAAGATCGTGCACAATTTCTCGCAAAGGATTTGAAGCGCTCATTAAACTTGCCCGAAGAATTTCTCGCAAAATTAGGCGATTGGCTTGCATGCGAAATTATTACGCGTTTAAATTCAACAAAGCAGCGTACGCGAACGCAGGATGCGAATAATTCGCATATTCAAGTTGATAAATATTCGCCAGCTCGTTTGGCTGGAACAAAAAAAAGCGCAGAATGTCGTTTATTTCTCGCCGAGGGTGATAGTGCTAAAAGTCAAGTTTGCAAGGGTATTGCACAAGTTCTTGATTTTGATTTTTACGGCGTGCTGTCGTTGCGAGGAGTAATTATGAACGTTCGCAAGGAAACGATACAAGTTATTGACGGCCAGGGTAATCAGCAGCATCAGCGAAGTAAGAAAATGATCGATAATGCATTTATAACAACCCTTGTACAAGTACTCGGTCTTGATTTTACTAATACATACGAAACACAAAAACAGCGCGCAACTTTGCGTTATGGTGGTGTAATTGGTTGTGTTGATCAAGATTTAGACGGAGTTGGGAATATTTTTAGTTTGCTCTTGAATCTATTTCATTTATATTGGCCAAATCTTCTTGCATCAGGTTATGTACAGCGGCTTGCAACACCTATTATTCGCGTTTATCCTCGCGCAACAACATCGCGCGGACAAATTCACGTTTTAGAATTCTATAGCGATGAAGAATATCGCAAATGGGAACAAGAAGTCGGCGCGATTACAACTGAGGATACTGCAACAAAATTTCGCGCAAAATACTATAAAGGATTGGGAAATCATTCATCTGACGAAATGAAACAAATCATGCATAATATGACAACTCAAATGATCACTTATCAAATGGACGAAAATGCGAGCGATACATTTGAAATTTATTTGGGGCGTGATCCAGCTTTGCGCCGCCAGCAACTTTCTAAGCCGCCTCCTGAAAAAGATGACGAAATTGAAACGCGGTTGCCATCCGATCATATAATGCCTGCGAGTTATCATCTTCTGCAAGAAGCACATCAATATCAATTGGATAACTTACAGCGTAAACTTAATTGCGTTATTGATGGCGCGAATCAAGTATCGCGCAAAATTCTCAACGGATGTCGCAAAATATTCGCACATTCTCGCGAGGATAGAAAAGTTGCAGAAATCGCAGGTAAGATTTCCGCGGATGAAAATTATCATCATGGTGAGGAATCGCTACAAAATGCGATTAAGCGGCGCGCATTTATTGCACCTGGTGGCAATCAATTGCCATTGTTATTACCATTTGGTAATTTTGGAACACGCTTAGAGGGCGGACAGGATGCATCACCTGCGCGATATATTACAATATCATACAACACAATTCTTAATTCTATAATCTATAACGATGATGATTATCCGTTACTCGCATTTCGCTGCGATGAAGGAAAGCGAGGAGAACCGCAATACTTTATGCCAATTGTTCCAACATGTATACTTGAATCGGTTGATGTTCCATCACATGGATGGAATATTTGTGTATTTGCGCGCGAAATTGTTGATGTTATTGCGGCGTTGCGTGGGCTTATCCGAAGTAACGGAAGATTGTCAATTGCGCCATTGCGACCGTGTTGTTATCCGCTGGGGGAAGAAAAACCATTAACAAATTTGCCGATTTGGGATGATAATTATGAGCGAATTGTTTATAATTGCGCCGCAAATCCCGACGCGTACATGTGGCATGGTTATATTATTCAAAGTATTTCGCAAAAATCGGACACATTATTTGATACGTGGTCAATTGGTACATACGAATGGATATCGCGAGATGAAATTAAAATAACCGAACTTCCTCTTGGAGTTTGGAGCAAACCATATGAGGCTGAACTTTGTAAAATCGCAAAGGCGGAAAATTCATTTATCAAAAAATATGATTATATTCAGGATCCAAACACCGTTAATATAACTATAACTTTTGATGTAGACTCGCCAACATTTCACGCACTTGATATTGACCAACAATCGCCCGGATCTACAAGTCCTCCAACAATACTCGATCCATTAATTCGCGCACTTCACTTGCGTAATCGCATGTGTGATAAACTTAATTTCGTAATGCCAGATGATAGTGTTCATACATTCGCAACTTATGAAGATATTTTACGCTATTGGTTTCCACTGCGGCGCGAATTTTATTCGCGCCGAATTACACGCCAATTAGAATTCTTTGACGCTTGGATTGCGTATTATGAAAATATAATTCGCTATATTGATACAACTCGTAGCTCGCCCGATGAACGACATATAACTAATATGACGATTGAAGAAGCGGAACATTATTTGCAGGATAATAAATTTGTGCGTATGAACATGTCGGCCTTACAATCACCGGAAGCAAAATATGAGCCATCAATTCGTGCTATTGTTGAACGTGATGCATCATATGAATACATTTTAAATCTTCGCGAGCGCGATTTGACTGTTGATGGTCGAGCGAAATATGCTCATCAACTTGCGCAATATCGCGAACAGCTTGCAACATTGCGCGCAGATATGCAAATAACACCATGCGAGCCATTTATTGGTGCGAAAATTTGGTTACGCGAACTTGCCAAATTGGAAACAATTGTTGCGTTTGGTCGCAAAACATATTGGCAATATGAAAATTACGGACGATTTGTATTTGAGAGCGGACTTTGTGAGCGACAACAAACAGAATTGGCGCCTGCAACGCGCAAACGTCGCGCGAAAGGCAAATTAGTAAAGCGCAATGATTAAATCTAAATTGAATATCTTATTTTTTAATATAAATGGCGTCATCGCGAACTACAAATCGTAAAATAATAGTTGAGCCGTTGGATTTCGCAATCCTTGTACCGCATATTAAAAGCAGAGATGCGCGAGAATTATTGCCAAAAACAGGAATATTTCCATTACATGCTCGCATTATAATTCATGGACTTAATAATGCGTATGCTAACGCGATACGCCGGATTCTTTGCGATGAAATAGAAAACCTCGCGTTGGTCCTTGATAAACAAACGTGGATAACCGATGATGAATTTTTAATTGTTGAATTAATTGCATCGCGAGTAATGCTAATGCCTTTGGTACAGGATTATCCAGGCATTACAGTCGGCGCACGATTTACACTTGATGCAAAAAATGATACTGAACTACCTCGCGATATTCTAACAAAAGAATTCATTTTACCGAATAAAATGCATTCACCACCATTCTTTGATACAATAAGTTTATTCTCACTCAATCCACACAGAACTGTACATTTTACCGCACGTGTTGAACGGAGTATGGGACATGCGGCATATTCCTCAGTTTCCAAAGCAGTTTGTATTCCATTAGATGAACGCCCACAAAAAGAGGATGATTACGTTGATCCAATATTGCCGTATAGCGATAATGCAAAATATTTGGAATCTGCAAGTATATGCAATCCTTATGTTAATATGCTTGACCTAGAATTAACCGGAACACATAAAATTAATGCTCTTCTTGTTCGCGTAATTACAATATTGCGTGAGCGAGTCGGGAAAATTTCAAAAGCCTCAATATTGCAGATGGATATTGGTGGAACTATAGCAACTGGCGAATTAATGACAAATGCTTATGAAATAAGAATGCAGGGAGAAACGCACACAATCGGGTGTTTATTCACACGCACGTGTTTGGAGATTTTTCCCAAGATTGAATCCGCAACTTGGAATGTTGAAGATGTTGCGAACGAATTGGTCATAAAAATCCGCACAGTTGTTGAGCCAGTTGAAAAAGTTGTTGCACAAACTATTCAAACAATATTAGGAAATTTAACAATTCTTGGCGAGCAGTTTGAGCACTTGCCCGTTGTTATTAAATCATAAAATATCACGTTGTCTTTTGTTTAAATATTTTTTAATTGAATATAAATATCATGGAACGCAAACCAGTATCGGGCATTCTCATTATTAACAATATTAAATCCGTTGACGAGATATTAGTTATTATTCAAAAGTATAAAGTTGTTTTTAACGCGAATCCAATTAGGATATTGTCTTGCGATAATGATAAAGACGCGACCGAAATTCGCGGTTATCAACAAAAATACAACATTCAAATGGCACCCGCGTTAATTAGCAAGGATGGTAATATAACAGTTGGCAAAGCGAAAATTTGCGCATTCTTACCCAGATTTGCTCATTTTATTAATGTTGGTCCACCCGATCAACAATCATCACCGGCACCAGAGAACATTTTTCAGCAATCATCAGATTTTTCCGATGAAGATGAGGATAACGGCGAAAAAATCGCGCAAAGAATGGCGATATACAAACAAGAAATGAAAAAACGTAATGCGCAAATATTGCAGTGTGATACAGTACCCCCAGTATCCGCGCCAGTTGTTGGCGATTTCACGCCATCAGTACAAGTTCCGCCACGCGCTCCAGTTGCTGCAAATAAGTATAAGACCGGCGAAGATGCATTCTTTAGTAGATTTGATGATATGATGGAAGAATTACAAACAACTCAATCATAAAGTTATTTAAACAAATGATGAAAAAATATAACGAATTATTTAACCCAGTTGCAAAATGAATACAGATGTTCTCATACGCAATTGGGAAATGGCGGATTCTCGCGAAAAATGTGCGCGATTTTTCAATGTGCAAATTAAAAAATTATTTATGTATCTCGCAAAAAACATCGTTGATAGGGAGTGTTTGTTAAAGGTGTGTGAGCTAAAAGACAAATTTAATATCGCATGCGACACAATTTATACATATGAACAAATTGTTGAAAAGATTGGTCCGGTTTTGCAAAAGTGGATTGAAAAAATTATCAAATATGATTACGAATTTTTCAAACAAACCAACATAACTATCCTCCTTACGGATGCCTGCGGAAAAAATATTTCCGCAGCCGAAAAAAATATTAACGATGAAACTCGCGTTATTTTTGATAGATCATTAACACAGAATATGCGTATTGTCATCTTTGATGCATTAAACATTTTATTGCGTCTTTACGCGCGCTATAACATTCTCACAAAATAACACCATTGCGAAACATTCTTTTTTTTGCTTTATACTAAATAAAAGTTTAATAACGATATAAAGCGTTATCAAAACACATATCATAAAATGAGGCGAGTTGTATCAAAAAAGGTTGCGTGTAAAACGATTTTATCAAATGCTATCGATGGCGATGCCACACATGATATTAGTTCGTCATTAAATGCATGTCTTTTTGATAAATCATTAGCATTTACCAAATTCGGCAGAATGTTGCAAGTTATTAAAAATTATGCCAATACATTGGAAACATTTCGTAATTCCGCATTATTTGCCGATATTCTACCCGAAAGTAGTCCGTTTTTCGCGATTCAGCGCGATTTGCAAGATTTTGTATTATACACGGGTAAAGCAGTATATTCGCCATTTGGATTGGATTTACACACAATGATTTCGGCCGATGATAAATTTACACCACCGCCAACACCATCCGTAGAAGTTATTGAACAGTGCGAATCATTTCAACCGGCATATGACGCATTCTTTAATTCGCAACAAGTGAGAATGATTATTCGCATATGTGATGAATTGAGTCCGTATAAAATGCATATAGGTGAAGTGGATAAATTAAATGAAAAATTTATCGCATCAATTCCAGGTGTTAGTTTTGTCATATTGGGTAATTTTGATGTAAAAAATGCTTATATCGAGCAAACAAATGAAAGCGGTCGCAAATTAATCGGATTATTTTTACATAAATTATTTACATACGGTTACAAACTTTATCAAGAATACACCACACCAGATATGAACGTTGAACAAGTAGTTAGTGTTGTGCGAAACGCGATTGTTGATTTGCGTAGCATTCCTGAACTATCACGATGCGGTAAAGCGTTTGATATGATTGAACATAGTATAGATATGCTAAAAACAAATTTTGATACTTATTACACCGATTTTGTTCAAACGCGAAGTCCAACAACAATTCTTGAACACTTTATTATTGATGTGTCACAAGCGCGAAATCCAGATAAGAAACGTAGTGCCACACTGGCTCATCAATTTAATTCAATCGTTAATTATTATCGAAATCAAGTGCAACGTTCTTCAAGTGGGATGCATCAAGCGGATGCATTATTTTCGCATTTCACAAAGATAAATTCTCAACTTGGATTAAAAAATCTTGATCGGCCATAATATTGCTTACAAATATAAGCAACTAAAATGTGGATTGCTTTATGTGTTATAATTATTATCACTATGACATTTTATTATTTTCGCGCGTCAGCGCAAAAAAAACTCGCATTGAGTTTGTTTGTTTCTGGTACCAGTAATAATCTTGCAACAGAGACTAAAAAACAAAACAAAGGTAATGAAAGTGTCGAAAAAAGTGAAAAAGGTGAAAAAGGTGAAAAAAGTGAAATTAGCGAGGGAAAAGTTATAATTCCATCAATCCCATTAATCCAAAAAGTTACACCAGTCGAAGTTGATGATCCAAGTTTTCGCATTGTTAATATTAATGAAGCGGATCCAGCAACAATGACATTTGATGCAAATTACGCACGTTTAGCATTCGCGCGATCGCGCGACAAACGCGTTCTTAGTGCAATAAACTCGCGAACCGCTAATTATTGGCGCCCCATTTTTGAAGAAGAATTAAAACAATGCGAACAGCGAGATTGGTGGGACAATATTGAATATCCAGTTAATGATAGTGGTGTTATTGCGCGAGATGAAGAAATTGTATGTTCATAATTCTTCATATTATTAACTATTTTTTTGAAGATATAAACATACACGAATGTTACATTATCAACAAGCAATATTACCGGGAGAATCGGTGGGAATATTTCCGCGACGTAAACAAAATGTTCCGTCGCAACAGCGAGCCGTAACAACATCCTCAGTTGCAGCAAAACAATCAACACAACATGTTGCGACAGCCGCACAATCACCGGCGAATACATTATCGCGCGAGCGTGAAGAAATATTGCGCGATTATGCCGCCGGCATCCCTTCAGTTGATATGAGTGAGTATTTTCGCGGAGTTCTTAATGAAATTAAAGAAGACTCCGTAGTCATTGATCCAATTGCTACATATGGCAGCGCTAATTCAATTAGTGAGTCGCCTTCAATGAATGTAATAGGATTGGCTGATTCATCAGAAGATGAAAAACTTTTGCGTATTATCAAACTTTTATATGTACTGGTAAAACGATCACATAATGTAGAGTTGCAACTTCCTGTTGCGCATTCCGCAATTATCGATAGGCGACTCTATTTTGATTCCCTCAATATTACTTCAACATTTAATGGCGATATTAATGGCGAAATTCGCGTTAATTTTGCGAATTTAACAAATATGACACCGCCTGAAAATGTTGTTAAAATAACAATTCTACCATTCATGTTTCCGCATATTTATCGCCCAAATAATAGAATTTTTGATACATTTTGCAATAAAACGGCGTATATGACATTACGTTCTGTTCCAAAAACTTACCTTGCGCAGACAAGAGAATCAGACGCCGCATTTACATTTGAACTTAATGTTGCACAAGACGATAACATTATGATGTATTTAGCGCCAAAAGAACAAACATTTATTCTAACGCAACCCGTTTCGTTTCAGAGTGAAATATGCGTGCGATTTCAAGAGCGATTACCAACAGGAACATTTCAAAATTGCGATCTTCCGCCGTCACAAGTACTTGTGCGTCGTCTTAATGAGGGATTTCCAACAACGTTTCAATTTATTGATGATTATTATATTGGTATTCTCGCGCCACCATGGGCGACTTATCCCGTTCCGGTTTTGTTCAAATCTATAACTCCAAATGCTCCATCGTTACTTGACGCAGCAATGGTAAATGATATTGGATTTGTTACATCATCATATAGTATAGTAGGCGGTAGGGGGCAATTTACACTGGTATGGGATTCAACCGGACTTGTAATGGGAGTAAATGAGAGCATTATAATGTTAATTCCAAAAAATAGCATTGGATTTTCAATTCGTTTTTCTGAAGTATCATCAAAGAAAACGAATGATCTTGTGCCAATACATACGTAAATTACACACCACGCAACACCTATCATTTTTTTGCAACAGCATTTTTAATTGCGGCAATAATCGCGGGATATCTCGCATCATTTAATGGTAATTTGCGATAGGCTTGAATTCGCAAATCTTTGATGAATAATTCGTATTGATAAATTTCCTCCTCAATACTTCCGGGGGTCGCGTCCTTATAATAAAATGTTTCATCCCCAACTGTTATAGGTCGAGCACTAACCGATTTCACAAGTGCAGGTTTGCACGGATCGGGAGTTGCGATATCACTCGCAATATCATCGGTAAAAAGTGGAACATCTGTTGGTGCACAAATTCTGCAATTCGTAGTCCGATCCTTTGATGAATGATTTAAAGAGCATTCAATTGAAATTTCTTTTAGCGCATTTTCAAATGAATCAACAAGTAATTGCGTTTCGCGTGCATTATTATAAAGTTCTTCATCACTGGTTATTTCTTGCGAAATACTTCCTTTCGGCGCAACCGCAATGTAGATGTAAGTAATGACATTCTGCTCATTAGGTGGTAAATCAATGTGTGATTGATTTCTAATTGCGCGAGCTTTTACTTGTTTAATACGTCCATAATTCCAATAGGGTTCCATAATATGAACATGTCGCACATTTTTTAAATTAATTCCTTCTGCGCCAGTAGAACTTATAAGCAAAAGCTGACAGTTGGCTCCGTGCATATTTTCACTTGCGCAAAATGCATCAATAATATTTGTTCTATCTTCGGGTTTAATTTCCCCAGTTATAATTGCGTATTTACCACTATAGCCATTTTGGTCAAGAAAACGCGCTAATGCTAATAACCCGCCAACGCCGACAAATTGCGAATAAATAAGTCCTAATTGTTTTTCATGATAATTAATACGGTCAAGTATTGCAGAGAATTTAACAGATGTAATAGTCCCAATTTCATCAATAACTTGTCGCGCATACGCTATATCATGCGGAATTTCACTACCGCCATTTTGCATTTTAATACGCATATGTTCCGGTGGACAATAATTACTTATCTGCCTACTATGAACGCGATAACTTGATGAAAATGATGAATGCGGTTTTTGTAATGATGGTGTTTCGCGTGATGAAAAACGCCGCATTGGAACAACTACTTTTAATTTTGCACTACCTGCTTTATGTATTCCTTCATCGCGCTCGCGCTCGCGAGCAATGATATATGCTTCAAACTGATCCGGTTGCATTGGAACATGAACAATTTCCATGGGATATTCGAGCGGAAACTCAACGTGTTGTTTTGGGCGTTCTTTTTGCACACTAATTCCGGGAGTTGAATTAAAATCAACAAATGTCAAGAGTCCAAATATTCTATTTTGAAATTTTCCGCGATTTTTGATACTATGTGTTGCATGATCAATAAACATACTGTCAAATTCATCAAACTGAATTGGTAATATTGTATCGCCGGCAAGCATGTTAAAACACATTGTAAGTTCAAACGGGTGATTTGCAATTGGAGTACCGGTTAAAAATACAAGTTTTATATTGCGCGCTTTCATGATTGTGTGATATAAATTTGCGGAATTGCGCGATCCATTTGTAATCGCGCGAAAGAAATTATGTGCTTCATCAATAATAACAATTTTACCATCAAGATTAATATCCATGAGTGATGCGGCTTTAACATCAAATAATAAATCATTTTCATCATTAACAACCGAAACAGAAGTTCGCGAAACTTGATCAAACATATTTGATGCATTAAGCGTAACAAATCCAAAGTTGCGTTCTATCCAAGCATCGCGCGCTTCTTCTGTCATCGCGCAAAGCGCGCCAAACGCGCCAAGGCATCCGCGATCACCTGCTGCGTCCTTGCGAGCTTGTATATATTCGCGAATCGCGGAACGCATATTATCTGCGAGTGTTTTCGCGAGTAGTACAATTATTTGACGCTTGCGAATAATATTAATCATATCATCTGGTGGAAAAAGATTATCCATTGCGAGTGATGTGGCGAGGCGAGATTTACCCATACCGGTTCCATGATAAATCATTAACCCGCGAGTTGTTTCATCATCAAAATAAATGCGAGGAATATTTTGATGATAATACAGAAAATCATATCGCGAATCCCACTTTGCTTGCTCAAAACGTTTAAGTAGGGTTAGCGGAAATCGCGCAATATTTCGCTCATTTTGCGTCATTATACCGCAATCCTATATTTCAAAAAAAAGAGTTTTATTAAAATGTGTATTTTTCTAATGCTTTGACTTGCGCGAACGAGAACGTCCGCTGCGGGAGCGTGACTTTGATTTAGTTTTGCGGGAATGAGATTTGCTCTTTTTCTCCGCGGATTTGGCGCGACGACGACGAGCCGCACCACTAACGTCAGAAGCATACGGGCACCCGCCCTTCTTAGATTTCTTACCTGGCATGCTGAACGTAACGAATTTTACCAATCGCGTTATATGTTAGAAAGAAAAATAATGATTAAAAAATATTTAATTGATAAAAAATATTTAACAATTATTTTGCAAAATAATTTATGCATTCCATGATCGATTTTCGGATGAATTTTTACCAGATTTGGACAGGTTTAACATTGTTAAACTTTCAACTGCTTTTGTTGCACAAGAACAGATAGACCACTTCCAGTGCATAATAAGTACAATCATAATTACGATAAGTACCAAATACACAATATTTGTTTGAGTTAGCATTTCCACGATTTCAGTATTTGAATATATATTAATAACAAAATATAATCAATGATATTTTTATTCGGGTGCGACGTGATCACCGATCATGCGCGAAATTGGAATATCTGAATAATTTGTTGGATTTTTAAATTCACCCGCCGCTCCGTATTCAGGCCAGAAAGGGTTATACGTTGTACTACGACATGCTTTAGGCCCGTTAGGATGTCCGTATGGTAAAACACCGTGATAAGTTTCCTCGCAGGGTGGCAAATTTTGTGCATTTGCGCCGCCATTAAGTGCAAGTTTCATATCGGTTCGCGAGCAATCGCAACTTAAATTCTCATTTTGTTTTTTACACTTCATAACCACGCTCGCGATACATATAATGATAAGTACAATAGCAATAATGATATACCACATTTTCAATTGTATATTTGTGTGAAAAATAACCAAGTAGTATTAATACATTTCAATCATCAACAATGAAGTCGTGCGAATAGTTTTTTACGGCATTGTACTCTTTTTTTCCGCGCCAATTTGTTCTGTATCCCATTTTATTTTAACATCGCGCGAAAATTTCTCAAAGTCAAACGGTTTTACATCATCATCTGGTTTTGCAAACAAGTGTTGGCGAAATTCAAACATAAACTGATCGGGAACAACATTATGAATAAAATAATCCGCAGGAGTGTGATTAAGTCTTGCCCAAATATAAAACATTGAATATGGGCCGCATTCTGTGCGCGAATGTTGATGCCATATTTTACAAACA
>Ga0172381_10002497_pt1 | contig 20295 bp, 19 predicted proteins | sample Leawel6488metaG_FD_119754 | JGI IMG/M metagenome (GOLD analysis project Ga0172381, IMG submission 119754) | Leachate microbial communities from a municipal landfill in Southern Ontario, Canada - Leachate well 64-88 metaG | ecosystem: Engineered > Solid waste > Landfill > Unclassified | place...
CATATTCATTAATATTAAATTCATATTTAGATTCAAATCTTTCCGGGAAGGCTTTAATCAAACGGACGGCCTTAGCGAATCCTTCTGCGATCTTTATCATTTCAGACTTTGTCAATACTTGATTGTTAAAATCTATATAGTTTAGTCCTTCTTTAACATCCAGTTCATAGATATGTCCATAAGGAGGTTTATTTTTAATATCTCCCAGCATTTGTTGTGATTTTTCTTCTTTATATTTAGTTCTAAAATTTAAAAACTCATTGCTATATCTATAATTACCATTTCTAAACTCACCAAGTTTATATTTAATGAAATATTTACTTTCAGATATTTCTTCAATCGGTCTATACGTATCGTTATCGGTTAGTATGTTTAATGACCACGTATTGTTGCCAAATGTAATTATCTTTGCAGATCCACCGTTTTTATTAACCCATTCAGCCAAAGCCTCATCTTCTAATTTATTCAATACATCTTGACTTGGCTCGATTGATTCTCTTTTTGTACTAGCATAGTACTCTGGAACGGTTTCACTATTCTCCACGCTTACGTAGAACCCAGGACCCTGCCACATGTCACCAGCTCCAGTTGCCCATTTAGATTTATCAAACATTTTAATAACTTCTGGGGATGGGGAGCCATGCCAAGCTGTCATATTCTTTGTGGCAACATTTACAAGTTCTGTGCCGTTAATATCCGCCTTATCAATCTGCTTCATTACCTCGGCAACACCTGGGTCGAATATACTGTTTGGATTGGAAAATACCAGCATCCAGTCGGTACCATTGCGTCTGAACATATAATCCTTACCACCAATCCCTATAGTCATAGTAGGGATCATTGGTAATTTAGGATTAATCATATGGTTGAACATATCAATTTTAATCTTACCCTTGTATGCATCTCTATTACGCAGAGCCTCATCAAAGGTAAAATCAGTCCCGGATAAATCGCTTATCTCTTTGTTAAACCAGGATTTGAAGTTATCTGTTACTTTCCTACCTATATATCTGGTTTTGGCATTATCATTTACAGTAAACCAATTGGGAGACATTTGAAGCACCTGCCTACCACCTCTTGGCATGGTTCTGAGTATCCCCATAAGTCTGTCAACAGCTAGATCTGGGGTAACTTCTGTAGCATGTTGAAGCATGTATGGTGAGAAGGATTCTTTTGCTACCTTCTCAACTACAGCTACAGATTCTGCTCTTAATTTACCATCTTTCCCTTTAACTAAATGGGCAGTGGTATATTCAGCTAAGTTATTCTGCACAATACCTGACTTAGCTATACTCTGCGCAATTGCCTGGGATTTAATCTTGGCAAACAGTTTCTCATCCACAGCCCAGGTCTTTCTGATCAATGTCTCAAATGACTGGGTATAGAAGAATTTGTTATTACTTTCATTAAGGAAATTAACACCAGCTATACGGGCATAATCCTTAGCTAAACTGATAGTAGCTGGGGATTGAGCAACGTTAGCATAATAAGATGCCCAAGATTTAGCTCTAGTTTGAATGTGTTTCCAGATATCTGGATAGTTACCGGCTAGTGTGCGGGGAATACGCTCCCTATCTGCCGACATGAACATTGGGTCGGTAGTTACACTACCCCCCAAGCTCCTACTATGGTTAATCCTATTCCAAAGATACTTAACAAAATGTTTAATCTTATCCCAGGTTGTGCCAAGAAACTCCTTCATGCTCATGACAAACTCAGAGAACGTACTACTTGGCATGGTATCCGCTACGTACTCAGATATAACTTCCATACTACCACGGGACATTTCATATTCTGTGCCACTATAGATATCATATTCATCAGATGTATCGAGGGGTGGCAATTCTTTAGTCATGCCTTCCAACGCAAGTTGTTCTTCAAGAAGTGCTTTGGCCTTCTCCTCTTTGGTTTTGGATACTTTCTTTGTTTTAGAGGGGATCTCTTTACCGGTTACTTTTCCCAACCCGGTAGTTTTTCTAATATCACTTACCGCATCTTTCTGTTTCTTCTTTGTAGTTACAGAGAAACCCATGTTAATAATTTCATCTTCATTCCCAGTGTCCAGCAACTCTTTAATCTGCGCCGCCTTGGAATCAAATCCTGTAACTTGCGCTAATTCCATACTGCCCTTAAGCACGGTAACTTTATTGCTAATTTGAACCTTGTTTCTATTTGCTTTATCACTAAGACCTATTTTATAAGCAATATCGTATATCTTAAGTAGATTAGGAATATCTTCTGGAGTAATCTTATCTGAGCCGGTAAGGGATGTATTAACATTAAACAGTTCCCTTTCTGCAATTAACTTCTTAAGGGCGTCTTCACCCTCTGCATTTTCTATAGCAGGACCAAGAGATTTTCTCTTATCCTCTATCCAACCAGATGCTAATAGTCTTGATAATTTTAACTTCATCTCTGGGTCTGTTTTAATAAGATCAGCCTCAAATGCCTTAGATATAACTTTATCCAGCATAGGAGATTGAAGATAACGATTAATCTCTCTATCGTATAGTTTTGTTTCATTTTTCTTATCTTCCTCAACACCTCTTTCTTTTTCAGTTTGCCCGATAACCTCGGCTTTAAGCACCTCTCTCATTTTACCAGATGCAGATACAACATTCTCAAGTCTTGTTAACGATTCTGGTTCTGTAACATTATCCAATACAAGAGCTTTGGTGCCTGGGATGGTAACTCCTTTAGGCATCTTACCTGTAATACTATGAGTAACATCAAAGTTATTAAGTAGCGACCATCCTTCTTGAGAGAGTACCAGTTCAGGCATAACGTTGTTCATTAGGTAATCAATGCGGAGGAACAGATTACCTTCAGTGTCCATGGCGGTAAGTTGATCGGCGGGCTTGAGAACAATTGTGCCAGCCTCATCTCTAATAATGCGCTTCTCTGGGATAGATGTAACTTCCTTCCCCACCTTCTTTTTTCTCTCTACTATCTCTGTGGCCGCATTACTTCTAACCGCCTCAATAAGCCTCTCAAGCAGGGCAGCCCTCTCACCATACTGTTTCTCTTTAAATGTGATCTTATTCTCAGAGAAATAACTAAGCTGCTCATCACTGGGTTGCATTTTAAACTTAGCAAATCCGGGTTTCTTTATATCAGCACTGAGCCATGGGATAAGGACCTCGTTGATAAAATCTAAATAGTTAGGAGTATTCTCCATGATCTTAAGTTCAAAGATTCTATCAGCTTTGTCCAAGAACGGATTACTCTCCACGCCGGGTTTTTTCTCACCACGTTTCATGTCGGTCTTAATTGTTTTGCCAAGAACTACGTATAACTTCTTACCCTCTATAACAACCTGCCCAACTTCGTACCTATCCCCCGCTTTATTCTTCTGGATATCGCCACGCACAGAATACTTTAAATTAAGATCAAATGCCCGGCTCTTAGCGGCAGTTAAGGTTTCAAATGTAGTGGGGACCATCTTACCAGTGTCATCCCTATGCTCCAATACCGCATATCCAAGTTCTGCCTGGCCCTTTGTATAGGTAGCGCCCTCTTCTTGAGCCTTGGTAATATCAGTTTGGACTGGCACTGGTTTAGCAGTACGTTGCCCCCTGATTTCCTTTTTCTCAAGTCCACCTTTTTTCTTTTCAGCACGTGCATTGATAGCGGCTATATACTTAGGCAGAAATGTTTCTTTATTACGTGCAAATACAACCTTACCCTTAGTATCTGTAATGGTTTCGGTCTTATTGATATCTTTAATTATATCTGATACATCAAACCCTTCCTTATGTTTACTGTCTATAAGCGTGATAAGTTCATTTGGAGTTTGAGGATTCGCCTTAACCAAATGCTCATAGGTAAGTTTAGGTTTATGTTCAGGTTCGGGAGCCCTCTCTTTGGGCACCTTTTTCTTCTCAATAACTTCAAGAGGCACGACCTTTTTACTAATACGTTTATCTTGGCTAATTGTTTCTCCTGCCTTAACGGTACCAGCCTTATACCCCATAGCAGTACGCTTCTGAGTTTCAAGGGTAGATTCTTCCGGCGCACTAACAGGAACCTCTACATATTTAATAGTAGGAAATTCCTTTTCAATATCCTCGCTAGAGTTGATCTTACCAATATTGGTAGGAGTATATTTAGCAGGTTCAGGTAATTCCATGGCCGGATATACAGATACGGAGGATACCTTTTTGGACTTACCCTTTCCAGATGTATTATAACTTACTACTTTGAAACGTTGTAGTTTGCCACTCTCGTCACGTTTGATAATCTCTCCCTGTTCCAATCCATGGGAGTAGGCCTTAAGATCCTCAATAGATATTTGGATAGGTGGAACTTTCTTAGCTTTTGTCCCACGTTGCTTGGTAATAATATCTTGGCGTTGCTTCTGCACTCCCTGTTCGGGTCTGTATGATTTCATCTCGCCAGTTCCCATAGGTGGAGTCTCTTGTGCAACTTGTGCCGGAATCTCAGATGTAAGGGATTGCAGTATGACGTTGGACTCTGGAGAAAGTACAGATTCGTTTTGTGCAACAGGAGGTGTTACGGGCGCAGATGTTTCGCTAGTAGGAGTAACAACCCCAGGAGTGGCAACTGTGGTCTGTGCAGTATTTGTACCAACCTCCATACTATCAGTAGGCAAAAGTATATTTTTCTTATGTCTCTTTAACCAAGCGTCAACTACCTTGGTATATTGTAATATACTTGGATCTTTAGTCTTCTTAGCGCGCCCGTAGATATTCCCAATTTCCTTATACACATCAGCTGGTATTTTACCATCCTTGGTCATGAATTCATTACCAGAGTTGATGGCAATACCAAGCTGAATAAGGGTGTCTATATCTCCAGTACGTTGTTCTTTGGTACGAGCAGCAAGTTCCTCCGGTGTAGTATATTTACCTGTGTAGTCAACCGGTTGAGGTCCTGTTGGGGGGACAGGAACAGCAGGTGCAGCAGCAGGTATACCTTCTTGTACTGGTGGAGCTGGAACGGGAGATTGTTGTGCTTGTTTAACTCCACTGGGAACCGCCACGCCACCAGAGACTCCACCTAATGCAGCACCAATAATACCGGAATCAATAACGCTATCCCAGAACTTGGCGTTAGACATATTAGATCCAGGTACTGATGCAGTTTCAATAACAGTCTGCATTGCTTCGGTAGGCCCTTCAACTAATGCTTGTGTAGCCGCGCCCTTCCCCGCTCTCTTTAATATCCCCCCGGTAAATTCATGTCCCGGTCCAAAGATACCAAACTTCTTAGCTAAATACCATTCTGGCACAACATCGAGGGTAGCAGCCAATGCACCACCAAGGGTTGCTCTGATTGGGTCTACGTTCCCAGTTTCTTCAATCTGCTGCTGGGCTATACCCCCAGATTCAAGCCCGGTAGATGATGCGTATGCACCAGTTATTGCCCCTTTCTCAATAGCTTTAGATATAACTGCTTTCTTCAACACATCAGTAGCTGCTGCTTTGATAGTATTGCCAGCAATAAGGCGACCAGCAACTCCACCAATACCACCGCCAAACATACTAACTACCATATTGAGAGCGTTTTCAGAAACTCCACCTGTGAGATATTGAAGTCCTGAGTAGATATCCTTAACTTCTGTATAGGAAGGAACTGCCGCAGCATATGGTTGGGCTTGTTCATTAAGAGATGCGAGTTCCTCTTTAGACGCCTTAACCATTTCGGTATTGCCTATAGCACTGCCCGCAATAGACTTAAGCCCCTGAACAGTTTGCTTAAGGCCTATCTTCCCACGCTCCCAGCCTTTTCCGGCCTCTTCCAACAGGCTTATAGATTCTGAAATGGTAGGTGTAGGGGTGGAGGGTTGCATGGTATCAGCAACTCCAAGACTATATGGATCTTGTGGAATACCAGATGTGGATGGGTTTATTTGCGATGCAACAGAGGGATCGAAGCCGACAACGGTAAAGTTACTGAAATCCATAGATATCTCCTAAGTTATATTATTAAAGTAAGCTGTGACTAGTTGTATAGTTACTTCGCTACAGCATCTTTAATTGTACCATCGGGATTAAGTGCGGTAACGGTGAACCGCTTACCTGTTTTATCCTGCACTATAGATCCCACCACTGGTTTTTGTGGTTGTCCTTGTTGAGAGGTAGGTATTCCACTACCCCTTATACTCTGTGATATGCTCCTAAGATTTTCGTTAAACTTTGCTAAATCCTCTGGCTTAAGCCATTCATATATAAACGAGTCGGAGTTGATTCCTTTATTAAACTCAGCAGGATAGTTCAACTCCATGTTCTTATATACTTCAACGCTTCCATAGAGAGGGTCTTGTTTACGTAATGCTACCTTAGCGGCATCGTCCTTAGCACCTTCCCATTTAGATTTGTATTGTTCGTATCGAGCCTTAGCTGCTTTGATAGCATTCCCTACTACAGCACGCTCTTGTATCTTCATGGCTTCTGGTTTGGTATCCATGGGTAGGCCCTGAATCTGCTGACCATTTGGCATGGTAGTGATAGCCCCCTGCTTTGTCTCAACAGGCCCTTGGTTCCTTGCCATTGTTCTTGAGCCAGGATCATAGATAGCCCCTTCATTTGCAATAGTAACAGGAGGTTGATTTGTAATGGTTTGCTTAGTCCTCCTATCATATGCCAGATCACCGGACTTAAGTATAATAGGAGCTATGTCTTTATCAAACTGCTCAAGTGCAAACTTAAGATGTGTAATAGCTGTCTGTTGTTTCTCCTGGTTCTGCTGAGTAAACACAGCAAGATCTGCCCTGAATTGATTACCAGTACCACCATTAACCCAGTCTTGAATAGGCCCATAACGTTGTTCGTATTCTGCCTTAAGTCTACTATACGCATCGCCAATGGGGTTAAACTGAAGTGGGTTAAATCCAATCTGCTCAACTGCTTTGGTCATGAACCTTGCGCGTTCCGATTCGATATCAACAGGAGGTGCGGTAGGAGATGTGGGAATAGCTGGAGCCTGCTGTGGTTGTGTCTGTGGTTGAGGTTGAGCCATAGGTTGTTGAGGCGCTGGAGGCTGTACCCCAAGTGGAGGAGTTTGGACTCTATCTTGTGCCGGTAACGCAGTAGATGGTTGAGCGGCTGGCTTGCTAGGAAGAACAGGGTTTTGGTTCATTCCCCATGCTTGTTCAAAATACGGAGCAATCCCTGGCATTAACCTAGTGCCTTCCATACCAGTAAGATATTTAACTATATCAGCGCCAGTATCCCAAAGTCCGGCACCGAGAACTCCAGCCGTGGTACCAACCTTATTAGCAATCCCACTCAAATCCTGAAGGACAGGGATACCGGAACTACCCGCCGCATCAAGTACTGTAGGTTGTTGAACATTAGCATTAGGATTGGCAAACCAATTAAGACCCATAAAAGGAATACCGCCTGGAGTGTTGAACCCTGTCTCTGCCATATTATAAACTCCTTATCCGCTCATATAACTATTTAAAGCAGCCTGAAACAATGCCATACTCTGTTGTGCCGCTAAACTATTCTGTTGGTTTATATTACTAATCTTAGAGGTAAAATTAGTCTTTGCCTCATCAACGTTTCTACCATATTCAGTATTGTATGCGCCAAGTCCATATTGTGTGGCTTGTCCCATAATCTTGCCAAGCCCTTCTCCAGCTTTATCAACAGCATTGCCAAGTTGGTAGCGCCTGAGCACAGGAGAACTTGATGCCCCTGATCTAAGAATAGCATCACGAATAGCTCGTCTTACTTCGCCAATGTAGGGCGCAGAGAACTTAGCTGCATATTTATTAACCTTAGATTCATCCCAGGCAGGTGCAGTATATGTTGGATAGGACTGTTGCGCAGGAATACCATATGATGCCTGATTAAATGTGCTAACGACATCTGGCAATGCTCCCAATCCCTTACCTAACGGAGATCCGATTGTTAATACCTGCCCAGAATTACTAAGTGAATTCCTATCGTTATATGCACCGGTGGATATAGCTGGCATATTCTGTCGCTGATATCCCTGAGAGGTGGTATCTACTCCAGATCCCATAAAGCCAGTTTCTAATCCTGAATTAGATTGTAACAATCCGGTTCCCATAGGTAAGGCTGGTTTAGCAATAGGAAGTGCACCTTGAATATTGTTTGGAGCAGGACCATTGATCCAGTTAATTAAATTCCCATTAGCATCAGTATATTGGCCTTCCGACATATATTGTTACCTCTTTCTAGCTACTCTAATATCTAACTGCATATCTCTAACCAGACTAAATACCAAATGGATATAATTTGAAAGCCTATGTATAACAAGTAAGTAGATAATACATCTTATTGCGATAACGTCAAGAGTAAAATAAAATAGTGTGAATGGTACCGCTACCCAAAGGCTCAGGCAATATGGACATAGAAGTAGGTGCTGTTGTTGGGACTCTGAGTATAGCCATGGGGTAATAGATACTAGCCAGCTTTTGATGCCAGACAAAGGAGCAGCTTTCTTCCACAGTTCAATAGCTGCTTCACTTGCTAGAGCACATAGTAATAGATCTATCATAACGTTACCTTATATCCACAGTTACATCCCTTGTACCCATTAGGTGAACCACAACATGCTTTATATATCTTCAATTTACCACCACATGCTGGGCATAATTCATCAAGGAATTCCTGAACAGTTCCAGGAACATCCGCTTTCTTACTAGATTTAGTCAACCCTTTTATAAGATCATTTGGATTCATCTTTCACCCTCAAATTTTTCATCCACCATGTGATATCATTTTGAGAATTTAACACAGTATCGCATAATTCGTTACTACATACAAGTTGGATTTTAATGCCATCGGGGTTATCTGGGACCATGCGAAATTGCATATCGAAGTTACAGTCAGGGCAGTTTACCCTCTCATATCTATCCATAAAGGTACGGGGTTTGGTACCGTATCTATTAGTGGATATAAATATTTCCCTCTCGCGCTCCGCGCATACACCTTGATATAGGATAAATGCTGTGGCTATGTTATTTGTTATACCTGAATCTATAAATATCTTTTGTGATCTAAGAATAGCCATGGTGCGATCTGTAAATTCTTCTTGGGTAAGTTCTTTCATTATATCTCCTTATAAAAATACTTGTGGGCAGCACCCATTAGATACCATCGCTGCCGTTCTTTTGTCAGATAATCCAACTGTCCAACCAGATGCGGTACAGGTGGCATTAGCAAAATCTGATTTAAAATGACAGAATGTGGTTTCACAGGGAGCATAAAAAGTTCCGAGTAAATAGGCACTATCGCAACCCCATGATCCGTGGCAACTTTGGTGATACCCCCCCTGTACAAAATCACAACAGTTGGTGTAAGCTGTTCCTCCCACGGGAGCGGTTACGGCAATTACCAGTGTAGCGCATACTCCACCACCTGCACTTATTGTTATAGTAGGATTACTGGCGCAATTGGCGTTAGATGAAGGGGCGGTATACGTCACACTATTCCCAGTAGATGGACTTACTGACCCACTTGTAACTGACCAGGAATAAGTAACTCCTGCTGTTGGATTCTGCACAGTTAATGTCTGTGTTCCACTTGTTGCCATTTGTTGAGACGTATATCCAATAGTGGCTATCCCACATTCTACAGCCTTAACCAATATCTTTTTAACAATGCATTTCGCCATTCCCTCATCGCTCAGAAATGGGTATAGGGTTATGGTATCGTATCCTGGATATGCCGGGGCAGTATATGTAAATGATCCAGATTGCCCACCTGTAAACGATGCTCCCCCAGTGCCTTTATCAACACTAATTATATATCTACAATTACGATCTCCACCGGAATAAGATATAGATGTGGTGGTATTGATAAATAAATTATCTACACCAGTCATCTTTAAACCTTTATTGCAGCATATTTTGGCTATAAAATCAACCTTACATCTTTTGGCGTACTCATTCAACGTAGCAACTTTAACAGCATCTGCTACTCCACCTACCCACTTGCCAAATAGTTTCAACCAGTAGGCAAAGCATCCGTCTTGGGATGGTTTTGGTAGGGATGGAAACGTCGGATAATCGCCCCACGGAGCCATACCCCATGGTGTATATTTATTCTCTAATTGTTGATAATCATCATCTGGATTCTCATACGGTTTCTGATGTTCAGACTCTGGGAATGGGCCATACTTATTCTGCGTGTCACGTTCAGACACAGCAGTCTGCATGTCATAGTAGTTATCATACATATAGTTAAGCTTGGAACTAGTATTACGCTTAACCCTATTGGCTATAGACCTTCTCATACTATTCCCTTTTCATAAGTAACCCTATGGATGCATAGTTAAGATTACACGTGGCATCTGCGCTATGAGTTATCTTTAATGTCAGATGCTTACCATCCATATTGGGGAATTTGGTTTCATTATCATTCCTATCACCAGTCTTAACCATTACGAGTCTCATGTAGTTAAGCACAAACTCCCCCGTGGATTCTGCATTGTAGAATTTAAGAGTTATATGTCTACCCGAATATCCGGGGAAAGATGATACCATTACTCACCTATAATACCTATGTAATTGATATATCTGATTTAGCTGTACCATCTACTGTAGGAGTAACTGTTAACGTACCAGTAGCCCTAACCAGTAATTCTTCTATATGAATGTTGTGCCCATTACCATCAAACTCCATGGTTACATAGGCGGTGATGGCTGTGGCTACATCTGTTGTCCCGGAGTTAAGTATGTATATAGTTCCATCTGCCGTCCCCCCACCAATTTGCAGCACCGGATATTGCCCGGATACCGCCTCAACCTCAGCATGACAGGATAGCGGGTAAGTTAATACATCATGTGACCATGCGTGAGTAAAGGGATCATAGATAAGAAATACATTAGGCACAGTGGCTGTTGATCCAGATACCAACCCTACCCTAATAACGTTGTACTGAGAATCCCAGTCCATCCAATGTTCTTTCTCATACCCTCGCCTAATGCACTTAGATTCCTTGGGGTCAAAGTAGTCTTGGATTAACTGTGATATAGATTCTACTGCCCTCCCGTCAGTCCTATATACCCCATCTCGTGACAAGAAATATGCCATGGTGACTTTACTGGGAGTCTCATCTTTGGTTTTAATGACAGGGATACCATCCACTACCACAGCAGATTTAGACGAGAACGTGCCCTTGGATGTAGATATGATACGCTTACCAAATGTATCAGGTGATTCACCTTCTATAAGAGTTAAACACCCACCTTCTTTACCCTTCTCTTCCTGCCATACAAGTACTTCATTATAGAACTTCTTGATACATACCGCCTTGTTAGCCCTACCATCACCAATATCTTGTATAGCAAAGTCATTTCCATTAAGCACGGTAGGAAGGGTATAAGAAGAGATAGCCACATATCCAGGTAATTTCTCAAAGGAATATATAACTCTCTGTTTAAATGAGCACAGTGCATAACACTTGCCAAAATCTCTCATATCATAATATGGCATAAACTCCACGCCTACTATCATATCAGCAGTCAATGTCTTATCGAACGTTATCTCGTACCAGTAACTATAATACTGGGATGATTGGAATACAGTGGGTTGTTCATCGCTTGGGTGTGTCCAGGTGAGCCAACCATCAGATGCTAATGACTTTGAATCTATAGTTGTAGAATCTGCCGCAGATGTAGATGCCCAAGTTGATCCATTGAAATATTTAATAGTCACTGTGGTAGCGGCAGTTTCATTAGGTACACTCCCAACCGTCACATACATACCTATAGCCGGGTCAATGGTATTAACATACACCTTATCGGAGGAGGTAAGTCCGCCAATCTCAATACCAGTAGGAGAATAAAATCTGTAGGTCTTGTCTGTTCCGTCATACTTATAAGCCTCAATAGCACTTGTTGGAATCCCATCCCATATATTCTGGATTGCGAGGAATTTGGAGTTATATGTAACTCCACTTATTTCCACTTCCGCGTCTAACGCTCCAGATGCTAATGATAATCTGTACCAGTAACCATTAGAGCCAAACATGTATTTAGGTTTATGATCTGTGGTCATGGTAAATGTCATGGTACCGGTCTGCCCCAACGTTTTCCCTGCACTGGCTATTGTATTGTCAGTTAAACTTGATACCGCAGCCCATGCGCCATTCCAATAATGTAATTGAGCAACAGCCGCATCACCATTGGGTTTAGATACCGTGAATGTAAATGTATCTGCTGGGGTATCTGTTCTGATAAACACAGCATCGTAGTCGGTTAATACGCTCAAGGAATCTAGTATGGCTACGGTAGTACTGTCACCATCTGCTACGTTAAAGCTATAGTCCTCTCCCAATATAGGTACATCAGGAATAGCCGCTGCCCCTTTATAGACAATGAAAGCTGCTATGTATTCTGTGTTACCGGTATAAATCCTTGGATATCCGGTACCATCTGTCATTAACAATCTATCATTAACAACCGCCCATGAGGCTGGCAACATATTAGTGGTATCTGTGGTGTTATAGATAGATGCTCCAAATGCACCGACTGTAGTCCCTGGAGGATTTGCTGTGGCCTCAAGGGTATCCCCATCAGACATCTGGGCATAGGTATGTAGCTCAACCTGCTTCCCCTTGGAATAGCAAAACAACGACATACATTTATTAGTACTATCTGCTGTACTATGTAACTTAGCCATACCCTTGCGTTTAACGAATCCAGGGCGGGTAGGTCTCATGTTTTGGATATCTGAGTAAGTAGCTAATGGTAATTGGTATATATCATGGACTATATCCATACCGCCCTGGAAATGCACCATGTCCATAGATGGGATTAAACTTACCCCTTCGATAGCCCTGGACTGAGTTCTCATAGAAGGATTAGCCATTAGATAGTCCCCTGGTGTGCGAACATCGGTTTGCGTGATGCTCTAAGCCTGATTAAATCTCTCTTGATATCGCTGATCAATTGCCCCGCACGATTACCATGTACTGTGGCTTTCTCGATATTAAACGTAGATGGACCTGATTTAAGATACGCATACTTCAATATTCCATCTATCATTCTAAGGTGATAGTGGGAATCAATAGGAATATCAGCGGCTGTAGCGGTTGCAAGTAAAGCCACTGTCATGGGAACTGCCTGATATCTACTAGACTCTATAATAAGTTTACCAGCCTCATCTGGGCACGGATAAAGGGTAATATACCCAGACCTGTAATCAAATAGATGGTTGGTTGGCGTACCCGTATTAATAACCCTAATCAATACAGAATCACCGGCAGCTTCGGTCGTCATAGTTGCTGTAGTTTTAAGAGTAATTAAATGAGCAGCAACACTAGCCACTTGTACAGTATTGTTATTACTAGTAGATCCGTTGATCACAATCCAATCGTCAGCAGCAATAGGCACTGCTGTAAAGTCCGTAGTAGTAGATATAATAGTATCCGCACTTGGAGTATTATCAGCAAACGATATATCAGTACCAGCCACGGATGCAAGATATCTCCAGGTATCGTTAATCTGCATCAATTCCCCGACAGTGGTATGTCCAAGAGGTGTGGGACTTCCAGACATATATACCCTAATGCCATCAATCATAAGAGCACTATAGGCATAGTCACCAGTACCTGCACTTATAATTATCTCAGATACAGCAGCGGTACTAGTATCTAATATATAATCAGTTTCCCTGGATATATCATCGACAAAGGCATTGTAGTAATCTACTAACTCAGCTTGTGTCCATTTATATGTAGCAGCGGTTTCATCATTCAACCACCGCCTAGTTGCCGTAGTGATAAGTTCATTTGGAGTCATAAATCCCCCTGATTATAGTGCCCGGATATACCGCCGGGCTCGGTTTTGGTTAGATTAACCTTCAGCAATAAGGGTAAACGGAACCGTATCACACAGACTCGCGTTAGCTTCAGTCTGCATATTCCCCGATGCAAGATCCAAATTCATATGATAACCAGCAGTAGAGGTGGCACAGTTGATAGCCGTACATGCTCTATTGTTAATAACCATAACGGTATTGGACAGTTCATCAACCCAGTAACTAACTGCTTTAAGGATGTTGTTGGAAATAACACTCCCGTAACTAGGAGAACTAGCTACGACATAGATAGGAACTGTAGCATCAATGAAGTTACCATTGATTACTGTCTCGTGGGTAGATGCAATTCCTTCAATGGAAATACCTCTTGCAAAAATACCAGTTCCGTAAGCAGCAGGACTCTGAACAATGCGGCAACTATCAACAACAACAATCGCGCTGTCGGTAATCTCAAGGCACTTGGTGTTGCCAGCTGCGGAAGCCTGGAAATGACAACCAAGGAACTGAAGTCCATGACACCCAGCGGGGATTACAAAAAGATCACCAGTCCCACTTGCCTGGAATCCCATGTTAATAAATCGACACCCAACCTTAGCAAGTGCGATTGTGTGGGCACCGGTAATACGCGGGAACGGATGCAGATCGGCACCAACTCCAATGATATCACACTTCTCAGGCAGGACCGTCAGACTTTCGGTAATACCATCACCACAGACAAAGATCCTATTACGCCTTGCCCACCACCGATTTGCTGCCAATCCAATAGATGCATTTGATGCAGTAATCGCCTCTGCCACCGTATCGAAAGCAGTCTCCCAAGACTTACCATCAGCGGTAGAGTTAGCGGTATTAAGATCAACGTAATAATCCATAGCCCCGGTAGGATTAGCCCCAGGAGTAATGTTCTGCCCATACTGGTTATATACCTTACCTACCGTAAGCTCTCCAACATTAAACTGTTCATAACGAGCCATAATAAAACCTCCTATTGAAATTCGGGGAGGGAATAAACGTACTGTCCACCCTCCCCTACGGTCAAACTCTTAATTAATTATCAATGAAGCAGCAAATGGCATAGACATCGAACACAGCCGCATCAATATCAGCGGCAGTGGCAAACGTCAAGTCAAGAGTATCCGTAGCGGCATACATCTTTCCACCAACTGCGCCAAACGCATCAGTGATAATCGTTCCGGTCTGGGCCACCGCATTAATACTGGTAGCCGCAAGGAACCCCGCAGCAGATGTAGCGTCACCAATACTAACCGTAGCAGCAGCTCCCTCAGCCGTGGTAACATCCAACAGAACACTCAGAATATGAGTACCTGCCGGGATATCCCAAAGTTGAATTACATCAGATGCGCTACCATCAATCGTAGCAGCCAACTGACTAGCAATATCAGACATATCAACGTGAAACTTCATTACAGAGAATCTCCCCCAGCCTTCTCCACTCGTACCCCAGGCAGCTTCGGACCCTTTGAACTGGGCCAAACTTGTTGCATCATGCGTAGTAGCCATATATTACCTCCTCCTTACTTACGGCAGTACAGAAGCCCAAGAGCTTCCGACTTAATAATTTTGAACCCAAATACGTTAAGGCCACGAATCAAATCACCAAACGTGGACTCGGCGCGAAGGGTCTCCATCTTCGTCATCTGCGCGGCGAAGGTAATGGCTGCATTGGTACCAAACAGAACACTGTATGCAGTATAGGAACCGTCAGTGGCACTATAGAGGTTATTGGAACGGTAGATGGTAAACCGATCAATAATCCCAAGGCGACCATTACGGAGAACAGAAGTGGACTCACCAAGCATAGAGGCATCCTTAAGATCTGACTTGCTCAAAAGGTTGGCAAACCATGCAGGAATAACAATCCAGCGCCCAGTCTCTGGGACATTCTGTTCATCAAGAACGGTACCGCAGTCGATGATGTACTCAAGAACATTAGCCTTGGTAATCTGAGCAGGTGCGCCAGATGCACCAAGGTTGAAACTACCAGTAATCTTACCAGCGGTAGCACCCTTGTTATAAGCGTTAAGATCAGACGAAACAGAGATAGTGTCCAAAACAGTTGAATCAATAGCAATCTTCATCTGCTCCCCAGCATCATCAGACCACTTATTCATCAACTTAATATCGGACTGATATTTATCAATATCATCGCACGTAAAGGCGAAGTACTTACCGTAGTCGATAGTAAGTTCAATAGCCGTAGACTCGGGGCGCTCATAATTCAACTTCTGCCCCTTCTGGTAATCATTAATCGTCATATCTGGAGTCTGACGAATGATAACCGTATCACCCTGATTCTTGATCTCCAAGATGTTATCAAGAGGCTCTTTATCCTCTTTTCTTGCAGTTTCCTGCAAGTCCTGACTATATCTTGATGCTTTTTCTCTTGACATTAAATAATATGGTGATACTATGTATCCATGGAAAGAAAAATATTCGTCACTAAAGAGCAACTTGCGCAGGATTATAGAGAACTTGGAACAATGCTTGGGGTTGCCCAAAAATATGGGGTATCCAAAAAGTTGATCCTTGTCTATATGAATAGGTTTGGCATACCTAGAACTAATCGTAATCACAAACATATCCCTATAGAAATTATAAGGAACATTGCTGATTCCGGTATGAGTACCAAAGACGCAGAGCAAATTACTGGACTTCACGCAAACTACATAGCCAAAATTGCTAGGGAAAACGGATTTAAATTCATTGATCCATTTCACCCTGGATATATCACTAAAAATAGAGGATATATCATGAGATATGCTTATAGGCATCCATATAAAAATACCCGAAACTGTGTTATGGAACACAGACTTGTTGTTGAAGAACATATCGGGAGATACCTGACCCCTGACGAAGTTGTTCACCATATCAACAGGATTGTCAATGACAATAGAATTGAAAACCTTGTTGTTATGTCTAAGGCTGATCATGTTCGCCTCCACAGTAGTGAACCACGGAAACGTAACAAATAAAAGCACCCATCCCATTCGTGCGAATTTCTTCATACCGAAAATTTGGGTTAGAATACTTTTCGTAGTCGATGAACCTTCATCACCTTTCAATGATGCTTGGCTGCTGATTGTCCAATCCGAAGAATTTTTACGTATAACCATCTCGTCACCGGATGGCGTCGTATCCTCGGCAATAAGGAGATCCCAGCAATTAAGGATGTTTAATGAGGGCAAAATCATTTAACTCAACCCTCATAGTCCGTGTTACTAATAGAACCCCACACGGTAGAAAGGTAAAACTTCTCGATCAACTTCCCCGACCAGATTTCGGGAATCCACCTACTATCCCCACTGTTTGTATAGTCGGGATGTCCTGTTACTCTAGCGATAGCCATAAAAACCTCCTGTTATAGAGGATCGGCTATTTGACTTTACCCTCACGAATTGCCTGGAAGATTCTAGCTTCAAATTTAGCTGCTTCTTCAGGCGTTCCTGCGAATCGTCCCATAGCACGATCTTTATAGAATTTGTCAATCTGGGGTTGGGTGATAGTAAATCCACCCTTTCTGTTCCCAGTAATATTTACACCAGAATCGTTGGGGGCAATGTCCTCGTCACTAGCAATCTTTGACCCCTGATTTCTGATTCCCTTTTCTTGCATAAAGTCCAAGAAAAACGCAGCAGTTGTTTTAACATCCATACCATTATAGGCATTGAGGAGCAATTCACTCTTCGGCCTACCAGAGAGCCTATCCTTAACTTCCAGCCATTTGATAAAGGTGGGATGAACGTTAATCTCTCTCCATCTGGGGATCTCTGCCGTCAATGCCTCAAGGTAACTAGCACGATCTTTCTCTGCACTCTTCTTTAGGAGACCATCAACCTTCTCTTCGGAACGTGCAGTTGCTTCTTGGACGCTAGTCTTGACTTCCTTGCGAGCTACAGCAAGAAGGCCTTTATACAGCGTAGGATATTCTGTCTTGATTTTCTCAAGATCATCTTCACCGGTATCTGCATCAGGCGCGGAAGGATTGGCTTTAAGCCTTTCATTCTCTGCTTTAAGATCAGTAACTTGCTGCATGACAGTAGACAACATTGTATTCATACGTTCTGTTTCAGCATTATATTTGCCTTGGAGTACATCAAACTTATGCTGTAACTGAGCCATGCCGCTATTATCTTGCAGTGAGTCGTCTTGTGGAATTTCCTCATCCAAGTTTAAAAGATCATCATCGGGAGCTGGATCATCAAGGTTAAGTCCATCATTAGGATCAACCGGATCTTCAGTATTCCCTTTAGCTGCCTTAAGAATCAAAGCATCTGCCTCTTCGCCTGCTGTCTTAGCTTTTCTAGCCATATATATGTTCCTCCTGATTGTGGGAGCTTGTCGCCAAGTATTCCCTTTGCGTCGGAGCCTCATCTATCTGAAAAGGTTTTCCGATCTTATACTATTTACTCGGACGAGCAGAAGACCTAAAAGCCCTGAGTTCTTCATCCGAAGTTTTTACTACTTTAAGTATTTCATCAAGCTCTTGATATCGACCTTGATTCCATCTCATTATAACTTCATCTTTAATAGTAGCACTTTGTGCCGCTGCAATAATAGCGGATCTATTCAATACGTCAAGGAAAATCTTAAACTCTGGGTTGGTGCGTAAAAGTTGGACGGCATGTAGTTCCTGCTGAGTAAGTTTTATCATAACTATCCCTTCTTGGCATTAGTAGTATATGCTATGTTTGCAAGTTCCATTGATTTGTCCGCTGATCCTTTACTTGAGCCAAAGAAATATCCAACTACAAGTCCAAATGCGGTAGAGAGAGTTCCGAGCAACATGAATAAAACTCCGGTGTTATCTACTATTGGCTTTCCTGCATAGGAGAAATAAAGTAACATTCCAGTAAGCCCAAAGTACCCACCTATAATTGTCCAGGCAAGGATATATAAGTTATAGTCTTTCTTCCCTGTTGCCTGAACTATTTTGGTTTCCCTATCCCTAGCTGATTGCACATCGGCATAGTCCATTTGAATACGTTGAATGACAAGTTTCTCCAACTCAACCTTATGGGTCATTTCTAACCCTTTCAGTTTAAGTAGTGCTTCCGGGTTATTAGATATTTCTGCAATAACAGCATCTTGTGTTGGTTCTACTCCAAGCGCAGATGCGAGTAGTTTAATACCACTCCCTACAATAGTGCCCGCTGGGCCAAATAATGATCCAACCAGCGGTGCAGCAGATGTAACTTTAGCTACTATATCTTTCCAATCCATTACGTTACCTCCAATTTACCACCGTATTTAAGATATGCGGTAATGAGTTTAGATAATCTATTTTCATGTTGCCCATATCCGGCTCCGGGGAATGAGGCCCAACGACTAGAGCATTTAGATATAGCCAATTCTATCTTACCATTATCTATAGCGTCTAACACCCTACACTCTTTTATCATTTGTATTGCTATCTTATCCTGGCTAGAAGGACTAAAATCAGGCAGGTTAAGTTGACCCTTATAAGCATCATAGTATCTAGCCAATATCTGATACCTACCTGCTGCGGTAGATTTCAATTTCTCATTTAACTTTACTAGTTTCCTCGGATGGTCAGAATAATCATCAAACAAACTACCACCAACAATAACGTTATATCCATTATCTCCAAGGTTTATGGTCCCCTCGCTATCTGCAATCATATCTAGAAATGCTTTTCTATTTACTTCGTTCATATATTACCTATCTCTTGGTTACTATTTCAAATATATTAGATCGTGCTGTAACTATAATATCCCTAAATCCAAAGTAGTTATATACTATAGTATAACTAAGAAAGTACTTCCCAGGCATATCACCTGTGCTTGTCTTAATTGATTCCACTCTAGTAGATTTCCCTAATGGAAGATTACTATCGACCGCTGTATAGTAGATAGCTCTCTCATTTAGTAACTGCTTAATGATTCTGGCTGGTCTGTTTGTGTATTTAAGTATCTCTGGTATATAATATAGAACCTCTCCAGCATATAGTTTATTATCTGTATTTATTACTTTAATAGATAATATTTCTGCCGGTTTAAGTGGTACAAGAGATAGGAACGCTAGTGTAAGAAATGGGAGTAACCCTAGAATCGCAACGATAGTGATGATCTTTGTTTCTTTATTTATCATCATAGGTTATCCTCACATTACCTTCTCTATCATGCTCATGATGCTTAAAGGTATCACACATTTGTTTATGACTATCCTTACACTCTTCTTTTGAAACTGTATTATCTAGTTTCTTGTCTGCTCTTACCCATATATATCCTACCAGCCCAAGTATTACCGATATGGCAAATCCGCATGTGGCAAATATTAATTTAGTTATATCCAAGAGGGTGAACCTCCAATTCAGCATTGTGTATCTGGAACAATAATACTCTCTTGGTAATTAATATGTAAAGTTAATTCTTATATTTTCCTAAACCCCCGTGGCTGGCGGGGCTGTGTGATTCCTATTTCAGCTTCTCCCTCTCCACCCCCGCCTGGGCCTCTAGATCCTTTGTCCACTGCGGGGCGTCCGTTTATCTTA
>Ga0172381_10002498_pt1 | contig 20294 bp, 25 predicted proteins | sample Leawel6488metaG_FD_119754 | JGI IMG/M metagenome (GOLD analysis project Ga0172381, IMG submission 119754) | Leachate microbial communities from a municipal landfill in Southern Ontario, Canada - Leachate well 64-88 metaG | ecosystem: Engineered > Solid waste > Landfill > Unclassified | place...
CTAGGGAAAGCCCAAACGGTTGTACATTCCATCTCAAAATTATCTGGATGAAGTTTTAATTCTTCTTTTTTCATTATTTTATTTTTTCCAACAATCTTTTGGAAACCCAATCTTCTTTAAAATATCGGTAAAAGCGATATATTCAATATTATGCTCTTTATAAAAAGCCAAACTCTCACGTAATTCAGGAGTTTGATTATTTTTGTCTAATAGATCACCAAAAGCAAATTTTTCTCGTGCTTCATATTCTTGATATCCTACTAAAATAATTTGGAGTGGTTTTTTATATAATCTTGGTATTTCTCCATATTTTAAAGGAACCCCTAATATTTTTTCTCCTGCAGTCCCTGGAGTAGACCAACTTCTTCCTTTTACTTCATATACGTAATCATCACACTCTAAATCTGGATCATATTTTTTGTTTCTAAGAGAACTTTTTTTAGAAGTGGTTGTTCTGACATTTTTTCTGCCAAGTTTAATAAGAGCTTCCATAACTAAATCCTGACAAAGTACTGTCGTCCATTGTTTACCTCCAGTTGTTTTAATAACTTCATTACCCCAATTCTGTTCTATTATTTTTGATTCCCTTAAATTCTTTTCACTTTCTGTATTTTTTAAGGAAATATTTGTGACACCTTCATAACACCATTGAATAACTTTAGGATCATTAAGTAAATTTAAATTTTCTTTTTTCATAAATTATTTGTACACAACGAAAGACTCTTTTTAAAAAAAGAGAATCTTTTAATAATTAGTTACTAATACTTCTGTAATTTTTCCTCTTTTTGAGGCGTCTGAATTAATTGCACGTCCTGCATATACTTTATTTACTCGTACAAGTTTAGCTTTTGTCTTTATTCCTGAATAAATTTTATTTATAAATGGAGTATCAGAATTAGATAACATAACAAAACAACCTCGTTTTGTTAATTCTGCAAAAGTATCACGAAGTTCTATCTGTTCTTTTTCAAGGAAAGCTTCTTTGGTGTAAGAAGTAAATGACGATGTTTTATTTATAGGATAGTAAGGGGGATCAAAATAAATAAAATCTCCCTTTTTTGCTTTCTTTAAAACTTCTTTATAATCTTGTTTTTTAATCTCGACATACTTAAGAACTTTTGATATTTTCCTTAAATTAATTTCATCACAAATTAGAGGATTTTTATTGCCTGCAAATGGAACATTAAATCCACCATGAGAATTCACTCTATATAAACCATTAAAACAAGTTTTGTTTAAATAAATAAAACGAGAAGCTATTTCTATGTCTGATAGTTTGTTTATATCCTTAGCTCTTATCTTTAAAAAATACACTTTTGTATTCTGATGTTTTTTAAGAGATACAATCAAAGATTCAACATCATTTTTTATTACATTATAAGTAACAATAAGCTCGTTATTTAAGTCAGACAAAAATGCTTTCCTTGGAAGTAAGTCAAAAAAGACTGCTCCACCTCCTACAAATGGTTCAAAATACCTTCCAGTTTTTGGGTCAAACTTTTCTGGAGGATACAAGTTCATTAATTTAAATTGCTCAAGAAGTTGACGTTTTCCTCCGACCCATTTAACAAATGGTTTTGGTTTTTCTTTAATAATATTTTCTACTTCATCAAAGGAAAAATTCTTCATATATGGAATAGAAAACATTAAATTCTTTGCATAAATATGATTTAAATCAAATTTAATTTGTACTTCTTTAATAAGCTTGTTTATTACCATATACTATTATTATCTCACAATATAATATATTTTCCAATTTAACCTGAGTGTTGGTAACTATGCTACACAAATATCTTAATCTAAGCTAGTATGGCATCAACTCTAAAAAAGAGGTATGATTCTTTTGCAAGTTAATAAAGAGTAGCCTAAACTCCTTACGGGGCATGATGAAAAATCGCAACGAGCATAAAGAACCTATCATTAGGATCGCTCGTTGCGTTATATGGGGAAACTCATATATGAGCCTTAGTGCTCACCTGGTGGTAGGCTTTTTGCGTCTTATCTCTAGATTTATTAATTAATACGCAAAAGAAAAATTAAATGGAATTAACCGAAGAAGAAAAAACAAAGATCAAAGAGGAAGAAAAATATAGGGCAGAAGTAAGAGAAAAGGCAGAGGAAAAACCATGGTACCAACAAAAAATAGGTTGTGTCGGATTTATTTTAATTGTCATAATTATTATAGTTATAATTTCTACTTTTTCTGGTAAGGGAGACAATAGTAATAAAACACAATCTGTAGATAAAACAACGATAAGAGTTGGAGATGATGGAATTATTAATTATCATCAAAATAAAAATGATTGCAGTGACATAGCAGTTTTAGGAGTTAGCAAAGAAGCGATGGATAAACTTGTTAGTGCAGCTGTCGCGGGAGACAACATAGGAACTACTCAATTAGTTATAGCAGGACAAGCATTTTCAGTACCAAATTGTACAAAAGTAAAAGTTATTGACAGCAGTATGTACGCTCGTCAGGTTCGTATCTTAGAAGGTGAACATTTTGGAAACTCTGGCTGGCTTCCTTTTGAATGGGTTAAATAGTATTAATTAAATTGAAATTAAGCAAAAAACCATGGAATGGAAAAGGGGAGAAAAAACTAAAGTAAAAAGGTTCTTAGATTTTGCTGGTAAATCTTGTGGAATTTCTGAAGAAATTATTTTTAATAGACGACAAAAGAAATTTAGCATAAATGACACTTTATGGTCATTGTGTATTGAATATATTTTAAAAAACAGAATTGATGAAAATTTTCAAAACGTTCAATGGTTATATTACGCGATGGAAAGAATTTTAGAGGAAGAAGGGAAAAATTCAAATTACGTAACCAAAAGAAGATTTTATTTTAATTATTTACAATACAAAAAATCAGGATGTTCTTTTGTAATTCCTGTTTGTACGGACGAAGCTTGTGATGCCTGTAAAAAAATAGATGGCATGGAAATTTTAATTGATGATGCTATAAAAAATCAACCACTGCCACCAAAAGATTGTACCTGTAAAAGATGTACTTGTGTTATTTAAACAAACCCAATATATGGAATAAAATATACCCTCAAGCATCTTCTTCTTCTTTTTGTTGTCTTTTACTTTCTTCATAGGCCTCTTGGGTTGTATGAACAATTATTGTTTTAATTTCTCGTACTTGTTCCTTGGGGTACATAATTTCTATTGGTCTTTTTGGCTTATGATATCTTTTTGAATTATTTTCAAGAAAAAACCTAACAGCAACCATATTGCCTTTTCTAATTTCAGAAAACAAAATTCCTTCTGACATATCAACCATCGAATCTCTCCCAATGCTTAAAGATTCTTCAACTTTTTCATCAAATATTTTATCCTCTTTCCTCCATCGATAAATTGTAGCCTTAGCAATCTTTGTTCTTCCGCAAACAATAGAAATTAAAGGTCTCTCTTTCAGTTCTTCAAGGAATTTAATTTTATCATTGTTTGTCCTCATATATCTTCACCGCCTTCTTGCCAGTCATATTTTCCCAACGTTTCTTTATGACCTCAGCATATATTGGGCATTTTTCCATAATAAAACATCGACGCTTTAGTTTAATTGAAGCTATTAAAGTACTACCACTACCACCAAATGGTTCAACAATTAAATCATCTCTTTGAGTTAGAACTTTAATATATGGAATTAATATTTCAATTGGCTTAGTTCCAAATATGATAGCTTGGCCCGAACTCTTTTCATCTGAAGCTTTGTGGTCGATAAAATCAGTTGGGCAATACTTTTTTCCCTTACCATATGATTCCCAGTGGGGAGAACCCGAAGTAGCAAACAAGGCCGTTTCATATTCCTCCTGCAAAAGTGGTTCTTCTTCTTCCATATTTAATTCAACCTCACCTGAGGTACCTACCATAGCAAAGTCATGTTTATTAAAAAACTTATATTTAGCACTAAAACCCTGAACACGATTAGGTATATGCCAAATAATTGTATTCCTGTACTTCCAATGCTTTTCTAATTCATTCCAAATAGTTCTTAGATTTTTTGGATTTTCATAAACAATAATTGAAAAGTTTGGTTTTTGGATTTTTGACATATTGCTCATCCATAATTCTGTAAAATTATCAGGTAATGTATTAGTTCCTATATATACTCTATCTCTTTTTAATCCAAAACCTTCTGTAACCTTTCCATCTTTTTTCTTTTTGCCGGATAAATAATCTAACAAGTACGGAGGATCTGTGAAAACCATATCAGCTTTTTCTCCACCCATAAGTTTTAAAACATCTTCTTCTTTGGTACTATCTCCAACCATTAAGCGCGAACCATCAATTTCATAAATATCTCCTTCTTTTGCTTCTATCTCACCAATCTCTAATTTATTTAATTCCTTTTCTATGTCAAATACCCCTGGAATTTCATCTTCCTCAAAAATTGAATCTAATTCTTCACTGGTAAATCCTACATCTGATAAAAAAGATTCATCGAATTCCAGAAGTAAGTCCCAGTCAAATTCTCCAGTGTTTTTATTTAACCTAAGATTTAATTCCTTTTCTTTTTCTATATCTGAAATGTTTGTATAGACCACTGGAACTTGATCAAAACCAAGCTCTTTGGCTATTTCTACTCTAAAATGACCACCTATAATTATATTTTCTCTACCTATGGCATTATTGCAGATTACTGGATCTACAAAACCAAATTTAATTAATGCTTCTTTTAGTTGTTTAGACTGTTCCTCGTTATGCTTACGAGGATTATATTCCGACTTTTTAAGATTACTAATACTAACGTATTCTATTTTTATATTTTCCTTACCCATGATATTTGCTATTAAAATAATAAACGTGGTTAGACATTCCACTATTCAATCATTTCATATAGCTAAATATTGTTTGGAAAAAAGAGGATCCACTTTTACCCGAATCGTTTTATATATTTTTTATCTAATTGTCTTAAAGCTTCATATCCTTTCTTTTTTTTATTTTTTCCTCGAATATATGCTTGTGCTAATTCTTTTTTAGTTACTTTTTTATCACCTTTTTGATAATAGGTTGGGGTGTATAAAGCTGACTTAAAATCTAATTGCCCCTTAGTGTTTTTAGGTATCATTGTAATATGAGGTAATTTTTTATTAAAAATTCTTATTGTTTTTAATAAATCATTCATTTCTTCTTTAGTTAATTTTGAATAAATATTAATAACTAATTTATCTTTTTCTGGCATAAATCCATAATTAATTGCTGGTGCTTGCTTTATTTCGCCACGAAGAATATACATTCTTAACATCATTTCATAATTAATTGGAAGCCTAAAATCTTGAATTATTTCTCTGCAAATATTTGTAAAATTATCTAAGGGTAATTTATCATAAAGAGCACTCCATTGTTCTTCTGCTATTTTTTTACTAATTTTTTCTAATTTAAAATTATTTTTTATTTCTTCTTCTTTTTCTTTAAATTCTGCAGAATTTGTAATAAGGTCATTATTGTCATATTGTTCATATTGCCACTTTTTTACTTCTTCACCCTTAATAAAGCCAAAATTTGGAATATTAAATTTTTTCCTTACCTCTCTTATTTTCTGGTAAAAAGGAGAATAGGTTGTTAAAAATTCAAAATGCGTTCTATTTTTATTTAATTGAAATTCTTTTTTGGCTGATAGTTTTTTAATACTTTTTTGTTTCATATAATCAATATTATCATTAAATTATAAAGTTATATACCCAAAATAAAAAGGCTCGCTAATAAGTGCGAACCTTTACTTAAATTATATTAAACTGGATATTATTTAGATCCAGGATTGTCTTTGTGACCCCTGATTGTAAAAATTACATTAAGGACAAAAGATAAAATAATCGGTGGAAAAAAAGATAATCCTCCATATTTAACATAGAGAAAAGCAAAAACAAATGTATAGTTAAAGAACAATAACTGTAAAAGTGTAATTGCTACTGGTATAACAAAAGCTATTTTATTGTTTTCTATTTTTCTTCTTCTACTTAAAAAATAAGAAAAAATAATCCCTAAAAATAAAATACCAAAACTAATCCAAAATGCAGCAGTATCTGAAATAATTGTTTTCATGACATTAAATTTAAATTAATACTTATTTTTTTATCTGTAATCTACCAAATCTATTCAGGTGTTAACAGTTTTGCTCTATCTTCTTTGCTGTGACGATATAACCAATCAATAATATAATACTTTCCTTTTTTCGTTAACTTTTTTATGTGATTACACATTTTTAAACCAGGATTTCTGAAAGAAATATTACTATTTAAAATTGGTATCTCTTTCCCTGACTCAATATACTTAATCAACGGTTCTGCTATTTTTTGTATCTCAGCTTTACTTTTATTTTCTAAGTAATTATGTGGTCCAAAAATTTCAGATTTCAAAAGTTCTGATAAAGGTTCATCTGGTATATGACTAAAGCAATCAGAAACTTCTTCTTTTTCGTTAAAGCCTGCTCCTAATTCAATCTCTTCTTTAGAAGTATTTATATACTTTTTTACTAAATCAATTGTTTCTTCGTAATTAATTTTTTCAGGATCACTGAATAAGTATTTAACTCCAGATCTTTTTGCTATAGATAACGAACTTTGTATTGATGACTCTACAGCGAACCATACATAAGGTTGAGTTTTAATAATTTCTTTTATTCCTTCAAAGTTTCCTTCAAAAATAACTCCGCTGCAGATAACAATATCTGGGCAAATTGTTTTAAATTCCTTACTTAAAGAATTAATGCCTGGTATCACTTCCTTTATCTCAAATTGAAAATCGGGATTTATCTCATTCAACTGATTTAACAAATTTTTAAAAAGATAAGAGTAGGTTCTCTCATAACTAATAAATAAAATAATTTTTTTCATAATTTATAAAGATTTAGTTAATAAATAGATTCAATTACCCTAATTTCCATAAAGAAACTAAGATAATTGAACCAAATATTTGACCAAAACCCATTGTCAAAAAGCTATATACTGCGCATAATTTACTATAAAATAGCAGATATGTAAAGGGTAAATAAAAAACCCTGTTATTTAGAATAACAGGGTTTTAATAAAAATTAATCTTTTTACTTGTTTTGTAATTCCATGATCTCTTTATCACTCATGGTTTTTATTTTTTCCTTAAAATCTTTTACATCAGATTTTATATCTAATGTATCTTTTCTTTGTTGCATCTGTGAGTTTACAGAAGCTTCATTCGAAGAAATCTTAAGATCAAGTGTAAGATTTTTGAAATAGGTAACGGGGACAGAGGCCTGTTTTGAATTAATATATCTTAAAAAAACAAGGTCTCCTTCTTTTGTGAGAGCTAATTCTGACTGAACAGTAGAAACAACCATAAATGAATAGCTAAAATTTTTGAAATAAAGATAATACTGTTTACCAGTACTCGAAGTTTCCCAACCAACCCTAGAAACCACACCCTCATATTCCAAAACATCTTTTGCGTTTTCAGTCGTTATCTGACCCCCAACATTCATGATAAGTTTTTGAAACTCAACTAATGCTTCTGCTGCAGTTTTACCAAGAGCAACCTTTCGATTGTCTGTTCTAACTATAGCAAGGCTCTGATAAGTTCCATTTCCACCAAGAACAGGAACAAGTGCAGCTAATTGACCATATACATTCTCATAAATAATTTGCTCACTAGCATGCCATTGTTTGAATTTAACTTCAGCATTAACAGCGTCAATAATGTCTTCTTCTGTTGCTCCTCCAGATGTAGTGTAATAGGTAACTTCTCCGGTGCGAGCATCACAATACATAAGACCAGTCATAGCCTGATCGTTATTATTGTCTGAAGTAACAGGAGCAACAAATACACATCTTCCATCGCTTGAGTAATTCATTGTTGGAGTTTCACTTTCAAGTATATTAAGGTGAGTCCAAAAAGAATTCCACCAACCATCTTTTAAAGAACCCCAATAGTCAATGTATGACTGAAAAACACTAACTGGAATTACTCTGTCAATCCATGCATAACTTGAATCTGATTCAATTTTTTTAATATCAACAAACTCATCATCACCAGTTTCAGGATTAAAAATAATAACTCCATCTGCCACCAACCCCCAATATGAAATCGTTGGCTTACAAGTAGTTACTACCCAAAAAATATTTCCATTGTCATCTTCTTCGAAAGAATAATCAATAAGAACTTTATTGTAATATTTACTATAAAGTTTTCTCTCAAGATTATCTCCAAAAAATGCATTTGGCGTATATTTCATTTTTTTACCATCAACAAGAATTGGTTTTGCATTAGGGTCTGTTGCACTTACTTTTACATAAGCTGGAACACCATCAGTATTAGTCCAAACCTTCCAACCTTTAAAATCAAGAGGGATTAAATAAAAATAATCACTATTAATTTTTTGAAGAGTTAAATACTCTTCTGCAAGTGGAAACTGACTACCTAAAGTTATTCCATCTTCTGCGAGTGCAGTTTTAGCTAAATAAATAGCAACTGAATCAGGAACCAATCTGAGATGTGTTGGATCAAGTGGTTGAATTTCTTTTGACCAGTGTTTTTGATTTTTAGTATCAAATTTTCCAATTAATGAAGAATAGTCACCAGAATTAAACATATTCCATCCGGTCATTCCAATAATTGTAATTATCACAAATAATACTATTGGAAACCAAAAGGCATGAACCCATTCAATATCACCATAATCATTTAATACTGAAGTAATAAATGCAGAAATGATCCACCATACAAGTAAAATTACCACATATCCACCAAGTAGTGGCCATGCGGTTGAAAATAAAACTCCCCAAAAAAGCCACCAACCAATTAAAGTGTAGACAACCACCAAGATAACAAAGGCAGTAATCTTTCTTTTTGTGTCACTATCTTTAGAGATAAAAACAACTGCGGCGCCGATAACACCAATTAATAACGCGATTGAAAAAAACATTTTTTTGTCCTCCTATTTTAAATTTATATTATATTACGCTCATTGATTTTCAAAGAGCAATTTGTATTAAAATAGCATATTTATACAAAAAAGTCAATAGCCTAGGGGGTACATTCAATGTGTAAGTGTAACACTTCTAGTAAAATTTAATATACCCTTTCAGTGTCTCATTTGTCTCATTCTCGGCAAAAGAGCTATATATTGTAATAAATCACCTCTGACTCACTTACCTGAATTAAACACACCAAAATGTGCTAGAATGGCCTTATAAGGATTGCACTTATGGGTACTTAACTCGAGTGTCCCGCAGACTAAAAATTACACAGGGTTACCCTGTGTAATTTTATAACTATATTAATTAAAGTATTTTTCTATCTCTGTTTTAGGATTTTTGTTTTGAATTAAAATTCTTTCAGCTAGTGAAAGAAGTGGTAGTTTTTGTGTTTTTTTACCTAAAATATTTATAAGTGAAGGGATAGAAACTAATCCCTCACTTTTGATTGAAGTTTTTCCAGTATTAAAAATTTCTTCTCCCACTTTTCTATTTTGTGAATATTCGCTAGATGTTGTGGCGACAAAATCAGCTAAACCAGAAGTTCCTAAAATAATTTTAGGATCTAGTTTCATAATTTTCATTATTGTATTCATTTCTTTTAGTGATTGAGAGCATAAAAAACCCTTAGTATTGTCACCTGGGATAGAAATACTAATCATACTTAAAATTAAAGTGTAAATATTTTTTAATACTCCAGACATAGATACTGACTGCACTTTTTTGGAATATTCTAGTTTAATTTTTGAATTTATAAAAAGTTGTGAAATTTTAGTGAAAACCCCTTTGTCTTTTGAGGCTAAAATTGCAAAGCTCATTTTATTCTCTATTATTTCTTTGGCAAACATTGGTCCAGACAAAAGAGCATATTTTGTATTTTTTAAATTTTTTTCAATTAATTTGTCGATTGTTTGTCTGGAGCTATTTTCTATACCCTTTGATACTGAAATTACAATTGCATCTTTTTTTATAAATGGTTTTATATCTATTAATGTTTCTTTTGTATACCAAGAGGGGATACAAAAGAAAATGAAATCAGTATTTAATACAGATTCTTTTAGATTTTTGTTACTTAAATTTTTAGATGAATCATTGTCATATATATAAATTTCACATTTTTTAATATCTAGTGTTTGATTTAATAAATGTAAAATAGCACCACCTATCTGGCCATTACCTATAATTAAAATTTTTTTTATTTGCATTTGGTTATTATAACATAAAAATAAAAAGCAAAATTATCTGAGATAATTTTGCTTTTTTGTTTCTATATAATTAAAACTTAAAAAAAGCATCATTTACTTTAATCTTAAAAGACCACCTTTCTTCGTTAATTGATATACATATGCAATCGTAAGTTACAGTAAAGAGTTTTGTTTGGTCCCATTTTAAACTGTGCGCTATTATTTTACAGTTTTTATTTTTTGATATATTTTGTTTGTGTTTTTTAAAAAAATCTTTTGGTTTTTGATCTTCTAAAAATGATATATCAAAATATGGGTCTACATTTTCTACAGAGTAAACTTTGTGTTTACATTGCGATTCTAGTATTTCATCTTTACCATCTTTAATCTTTTTGAAACTTACAAAATATGTTTTCAAATAAGCAGTTTTATTATGTAGAAGCATTAACAATTCACTTAAAGTTAATGTTTTCATATCAAAGAGTTTTAATTTATTTTAATTGTACTACATTTAGAAAGTTTGTAAAGATGCATATAGACGAGTGATATTTTGATATTTATTTAATAAGCAATAGTGAATAGGGCGGAGGCAACGCCTCCGCCCTAGATTAGTGAGCTACAGTGAAAGCAATAATTTTTCTAGCTCCAGCTTCTTTTAAAATTTTACGAGCTTCAGTTAGTGTAGCTCCTGTAGTAGTGACATCATCTATTAAGATAATGTTTCTATTTTTAATTAATTCTTTATTTTTAACTACAAAAGAACCAATGATATTTTTAAGTCTTTCATTTCTATCTTTTATTAGTGCCTGATGTTTCGTTTCTTTTGGTTTTATTAAGATATTTTTTTCTAAATATATATTTACGCTATCGCGCATATGTATATTTTTTTGTTTAGAATTATTTTTATTAAGTTCAATTAATTTTTTACAAATTAGGAGAGATTGGTTGAATCCTCTTTCTCTTTGGCGCTTAGGTGCTAAGGGGATAGGGATCAATATTATTTCTTTAAAATTTTCTAAAAGAGCTAAATCAGATAACTCTTCTAAAATTCTTATATACATAATTTCGCCAAAAATATTAGCAATATTTCTTTTACCTTTGTATTTTAGAAGCCAGATTGCTTTCTTTATTGGTATATGCCGATAATCAAAAAGTGAATAGATCCATCTTTTATTTTCTCGCTCTGCTTCTGGGGAGCTGGCTAAGCATTTTATACATAAATCTAGCCCACTTTTTCCGCAAGCTAAACAATTAACAGGAAAAATGATGTTTAATATGGTGTTAAAAAATGGCATTTGTGCTATAATTTTAACATAAAAAAATGGATAATCCCTTTAAAAAAATTTTAGATTCGGCATCCGGGCTTTTTAGTGGTGGTTCGCCAGATAGTGCTGTAGGTATTGATATAGGCTCTTCCGCTATCAAAATAGTTGAGATTAAAAAAAAAGAAGGAAAAGCAGTATTGCAGACTTATGGTTCCATAGCTCTGGGTTCTTATGCAGACTTAGAAATAGGCCGAATTACAAACCTAACAGCTGAAAAAAACATTGAAGCATTAAAAGAAGTTTTAAAACAATCAGGAGTAGTTACAACTTCAGCAGCTTTATCTATACCAGTACAATCAAGTTTGATTTTTACATTAGAGCTTCCAGCTCAAGTCAAAGAAAGCGATATACCATCAATCGTTCCCAATGAGGCTCGTAAATATATCCCAGTACCAATTACTGAAGTTTCTCTTGATTATTTTTTATTACCAAAAAAAGAGCCCACTTTTGCTGAAGCCAACAACCCAGAAGCCTCTTTCTCTAGGGGGGAAAAAAATGAAGTTCTAGTTGTTGCAATACAAAATGATGCAATTTCAAAATATCGCTCAATAGTTTCAGGTTGTGATTTAAACGCTGGTTTTTTTGAAGTTGAGATTTTTTCTTCAGTTCGAGCAAATTTTGAACACGAACTATCTTTAGTTTTAATGATCGACTTCGGTGCTTCTCGTACAAAGCTTTCTTTAGTTGAATTTGGTATGGTCAAAAGTTTTCATATAGTGAATCGTGGAGGATCCGATATTTCTGATTCTATTTCAAAGTCACTAAGTATACCTTTTGCAAAAGCCGAAGAAATGAAAAAAGAATTTGGATTATTTGAAAACCCTACAGAAGTAAAGTTGCCTGATATTATAAAAATTCATACAGATTATATTTTTTCTGAAATTAATAATGTTTTATTGAGTTATGAAAAGAAGTACAATAGGACTATTAGCAAAGTCATACTTACCGGAGGCGGGGCACTCTTGAAAGGATTGAAAGAAGTAGCAGAAAATAATTTTAGAGCTGAAGTAGAGATAGGACATCCATTTTCTAAAGTTAGCGCTCCAGTATTTTTAGAAAAAGTTTTTGAAAATATCGGTCCTGAATTTGCTGTTGCTCTTGGTCTTGCTTTACGAAAATTACAATAAGTTTCAAAGTTATACACAATTTGCTTCATAAAAAGTTACTTTTGTAATATAATTAAAGGGTACAATGGAACAAAATTTTCAAACATCATTTATACCTAAAAAACCTATGATAGAAGAAAGGTCAGTACCTTCTCGTCCGACCAGCTTACTAACTATTATTTCTATTTTTATCTTTATTACTGTGGTTGTATCTTCAGCTGGTCTTTATTTTTATAAGGGAGTTTTAGTGAAAGATATTGCAGGAATGAATGCTGATTTAATCTTAGCAAAAAGTCGCTTTGAACCTTCAAAAATAACTCAATTGCAAGTTTTAGACAAAAGATTGCGTGCATCAAATTCTATTCTTTCTAGCCATATTACTGTTTCTCCTATTTTTGAAGCATTACAGGCACTTACAATGAAAAGTGTTCGTTATACTAAGTTTAGTTATAGTATTGATGATAAGAATAAAATTAATGTGAAGATGAGCGGGCAAACTGTCGGTTATGGAGCTTATAGTGCTTATGCTTCTATCGCACTTCAGTCTGATTTATTTACAAAAAATAAAAATTTAATTGATCCTGTTTTTTCCAATCTTTCACTTGATGATAAAGGAAATGTAATTTTCGATTTAGATTTTTCTGTTAATCCAACTTTTGTTAATTATAAAGGAAATCTCTCATCGGAGGGTAATATTTCTTCAGGCAACATAGAGCCTGGGGAAGGAATGATAAATTAGTATGTTTAAATACGGAATACCAATTATTTTAATAGGAGTTGCAGTCGGTGGATTTCTTATGTTTACTAATCCACTTTATAAAGATATTAAAAATCTTCGCAGAGAAGCAGTTTCTTATGATGAAGCTTTGACCAACTCAAAGGCTCTTGAGTCACAGAGAGATGCTCTCACTCAAAAATATAATTCAATTAATCCTGAAAATTTAAATAGATTGCAAAAACTTTTACCAGACAATGTTGATAATATTCGTCTTATTTTAGAAATTGAAAAAGTAGCTTCACCATATGGGATGGTATTGAAGGATGTAAAGTATGATACGGTAAACAGTGATAATGATGAAAATACAAAATCCAAGACTGTAAAAAACAATAATAATGATTATGGATCTTGGGATTTGGAGTTTTCAACACAAGGTAATTATTCTAATTTTTTGAATTTTGTAAAAGACTTAGAGAAAAATTTAAGAATATTAGATATTGCTTCAGTTGATTTTTCTTCTAATGTTAGTAGTGGTGTAACTACAAATAAAACTATGTCTCCATCAGATTCTTATAAATACACATTTAAAATTAAAACCTATTGGTTAAAAGGATAAATTATATGTCATCAAAAATAAAAAATATAATAATCTTGGTAGTAATAGGAATAGTTCTAGTTTTAGTTTATTTCTTTTTCTTGAAACCAGATCCAGCTGAACCGAATTTGACCACATCTAATGATGTATCAAATACTGGAATAGTCGGTGCGGACGCGACTAATGCCATAGGAGCAGATTTTTTAGCAACCTTACTTAATGTTAAAAGCATAAAGTTAGATGATTCTATTTTTTCAAGTTTGGTATTTACTACATTGAAAGATTCTAGCATTGAACTTATCTTGGGTCAGACTGAAGGTAGGCCAAATCCATTTGCACCAATTGGTACAGATATTTTATCTAATCCAAATACACAAAATGGAACATTGACCACGATTAATGAAATAGGAACTTCCGGAATAGTGGTGGATACAATAACTGAAGTTATCGAAAATAATTCCGTTCTTCCCATAGATGGATCTTCTGGTGGAGTAGATAGTGGAACACCTGAAAATACTTCCACTCAATAAAATTATATGAGTTTTTTAGAAGAATTAATTAAGCAAAATATAATAAATGAGAATCAGGTAAGTCAGATTAAAGATATAGCTAGCAAGAAATTTGCTGGTAATATTGAAGATGCACTTTTAGATATGGGTATTACAGAAGATAAAATTCTTGAAGCTAAAGGAGTATATTTTAAAATACCTACAAAAAAAATAAACGCAAAAGGAGTATCTTTTGATCTTTTTAAATACATAGGTGAGGATTCAGCTAGATATTATAATTTTGTACCACTTGGTTTGGTAGAGGGAATTTTAGAAGTAGGAATTGTTGATCCTGAAAATATTCAAGCGATGGATGCTCTCCAATTTATATCTTCTAAAATAGGTATTCCATTCAAAATTTTTCTTATTTCTAAAGAAGATTTCAAGACAGTCATGGAAAGTTATAAGGGTATATCTAGTCAAGTAGAACAAGCACTAGACCAATTAAATCAAGATGAAGTTATAGATACTAAAAGTTTAAATGAGACCAATGTACTAGAGAAAGATATAAAGGCAGTAAAACCAGGCGAAGAATCAAAAATAGTAGTGGATGCACCAGTTATTAAAATTGTTGCAGTTATATTACGTAATGCAATAGAGGGAGGAGCTTCAGATATTCACATAGAAAATACAGGTGAAAAGGTAAAAGTTCGCTATCGTGTGGATGGTACTCTACATACCACTATTACATTACCTCCAAATGTTTATAGTGGGGTAGTAGCTCGTATTAAAATTTTAGCTAAATTACGATTAGACGAAAAACGTAAACCACAAGATGGATCTTTCAGTGCCAATATCGATGGACATAAAATTGATTTTCGTGTTTCCACTATGCCAGCATATTATGGAGAAAAAGTGGTAATGCGTATTTTAGATTCTGAAAAAGGAGTTAAGCCACTTAGTGAATTAGGTTTATCTGAAAGAAATTTAAAAATGGTAAAAGAAGCTATTACCAAGCCCTTTGGTCTTATTCTAATTACTGGTCCTACTGGTTCTGGAAAATCTACTACATTATATTCTATGATGAACGAGCTCGATAAAGAGAAGATGAACATTGTTTCATTGGAAGATCCAGTAGAGTATCATATGCCAGATATCAATCAATCTCAGATGATGCCAGAAATTGGTTATGATTTTGCCTCAGCACTTCGTTCAGTTTTGCGTCAAGATCCTAATATTATAATGGTAGGAGAAATTCGTGATAAAGAGACAGCACAGCTCGCTATTCAAGCAGCTTTAACTGGCCACCTTGTTCTTTCTACACTTCATACTAATAATGCCATAGGTGCTGTGCCACGTTTGATAGATATGGGAGTAGATCCATATCTAATTGCTCCGACTTTAATTTTGTCTATTGCTCAACGCCTTTCCAAGTTGACTTATCCAGCATCTAGAAAACTTGTACCAATGGACCCAAGTATTAAACTTCAAATTGAAGATCAATTAAAAGACTTACCAGAAGAATATAGAAAACAAATTACGATCAAAGATGAAATGTATGACACGGTACCGTCTCCAGAATGTCCTACAGGAACTCGCGGGCGTATCGCTGTATATGAAATGTTTAGAATAGACAATGAAATGCAAGATGTTATTTTAAAGAATCCTATCGATTCTGAAATATATAAAACTGCTCGTAGAAAGGGAATGCTCATGATGCGTGAAGATGCGATGCTTAAAGCGGTGGATGGAATTATTCCTTTTTCTGAAGTTTACAATTTTACCAATGAGAATGATTAAAAACTTCTATCTAAACCTATACTATTGGGTAGAGTAAAATTTAAAGAACCTCTCCACAGCCCTCTCCTGAGAGGGTAGGGAGAAGCGAGGTGAATTTTATGTTATAATAATATTATGATTTGGTTTTTTATTGCATTGGGAGCGACATTGCTGTGGGCTGTAGCAAATATTACCGATGAATTTTTAGTAAAAAAATATTCAATTGGAGAACGTGGTTCTGGTGGGCTAGTTCTTTTTACTTGTTTGATGGGTATTTTTTTAGCAATATTAATTGGTATTTTTACTAAAGGAACTTTACAAGTTTCAAATGTAGATAAGTTGCTTTTAATGTTGACTGGAGGTCTCACTATTGGTTGGGTTATTTTATATTTATATACATTGGAAATTGAAAATGTATCATCAGTGGTGCCATGGTTTTTAACTATTCCAGTTTTTGGTTATATATTAGGTTATTTATTTCTCGGGGAAACATTAACCTTTCATGAGCAAATAGGCTCTCTTATTGTAATATTGGGAATGATTATAGTGTTATTGGATTTTACCGGGCAAAGAAAAAAATTTAAATGGAAGCCAGCAGTATATATGCTCATTGCTTGTTTTATGGTTTCAGCTTCTGGAATTATTTTTAAATATGTAACAATAGAAGGTAATTTTTGGATTTCATCTTTTTGGGAATATATAGGGCTCGGTCTTTTTGGTGTTTTTTTATATCTATTTATTCCCAAGTATAGGCGTGAATTTCATTTTATGAACAAAAATGGTGGACGAAAAATTTTTATGTTAAATACTCTAAGTGAGACCACCACTATATTAGGAAATCTTATGACAAATTATGCTCTTTTACTTGCGCCTGTAACCATGGTTTATTTGGTTGGAAGTTTCCAGCCAGCTATCGTGCTCATTTTTACAATTACAGCTACTAAATTTTTACCACACATAACAAAAGAAAATATGCAAAAAAGAGTTTTAATTCCCAAAATTATTGCGATATTTATAACCATAATCGGAAGTATTTTCTTATTTATTTAATTTTTTTTTTAATTAAACTTTCATAAGAAAGTTTTTAGTGTTATTATATATATATGCCTGAAGAAGAAAAAAAAGAAGAAAAACATAATTTATTTTTATATATATTATTAGGAGCTTGTCTTTTAACTATTTTATCTTCTTTTTATTTTTTTTTATCTTAAAAAAGATTACGATTTTATTGTAGAAACCAAATGTGATCCAGAAACTGAAACATGTTTTTACCGTGACTGTGAGGGGAGTCCAGATGATTGTCCACCCAATAATCTTTCTTATTACAATGAATACACATTAAATGCAAATGATTTTGAAGCTTGTGAAAATGAAGATTGTACGATAGCCTGCACCACTGGAATCATAGAGTGTGAAAAAACAGAATGTACAGAAGAAGACATAGAAGAGGAGATTTGTGTAGAGCCTATGCCTGAAGAGGAGTTCTTGTTAGATTCTGACCTAGAAGAAACTGATTTAGGAATAGAAGAATCTTTAATTGAACCTGAAGAAGTGGAGCCTTCACTCGAATAGGGTTTTTCGCTAAGTAGGCCTTACTTAGTTAAATATTTTTATGTTAGAAAAAAATAAAAAAATATTAATTGGTGCTTTACATTTACCACCGCTCCTTGGGTATGTAGATTTTCCTGGTTTTGAGATAGTACTCGCTAACGCTAAAAAAGATTTGGTGGCATTTCAGGATGCTGGTTTTGATGCAATTATTATTGAAAATAATTATGATAATCCTCACTCAGAAAATATTGATTCTTCAGCTTCCGTAGCGATGGCTATTTTGTGTTATCAAATAAAACAGAATGCTAAAATCCCAGTGGGGATAAGCGTACTGTGGAATGATTATAAGGCTGCTTTATCTATAGCCAAAGCAGTTGGGGCAGATTTTATAAGAATTCCAGTTTTTGTGGATACTGTTAAAACGAGTTATGGGATAGTAAAAGGGAACCCTAAAAAAGTTATTAATTTTAGAAAAAGTATTCATGCGGAAAATGTTTTGATTTTTACTGATATTCATGTAAAGCATGCTAAATTACTTTCTAAAAATTCTTTAATAAAATCAGCTCTCTTGGCAATTAAAAATGGAAGTGATGGATTGATAATAACAGGGAAATGGACAGGCGATGAGCCGTCGGTGGATGATTTACATTTAGTCCGAGAAGCGGTAGGGGACTTTCCTATCATTGCCGGAAGTGGAGTCGACGTAAAAAATATAAAAAAGATTTTTTCTTTCACTAATGCCTGTATCGTAAGCACATCCTTAAAAGAAGGACAGATAAAAAATACAGAAATAAATCTAAAGGGTTATTCTCAAAGAATAAGTATAAAAAAATGTAGAGAATTAGTTACAGCTATTAAATAATAATTAATATTATTAAATAAATTTTTTTATATTATGAAAAATAACGATATTAAATATATATTTTTAAGACATGGCAAATTAGATTTGCCATATAAAGACCATAGTGAAATGCCTCTTTCTGTTCTTATTGAGGTAGCTGGTGGAAAGATATCTCCATCTATTGATGTTTTGTTCCTTAATGAAAAATTATTAAAATTAGAACCATTTTTAAATAATATCGATACTGTAGTTACAAGTTCGATGAAAAGAGGAGTCGAGACCGGTAAAATAATTCATAAATCTATCAAAGAAAAAAGAAAAAAAGATATAGGGTTTTTTATCGAGGATAATTTAAAAGAAGTTTCTTTTAATCTTGAAAAAATAGTAGATGGTTTAGATTATATTCCTAATATTTCTCAAATAAATGATTTAGTATATGGGGCAATTTGTGAGTTAGGAGAAAGGGCAGAAAATTTTGATTCAGTTTTTAATAGAGTTAAAGAAGTTATAAAGAAATACAATATTGATGATAAGGTCGTATTAATCATAACTCATAGTTTTCTACTAGAGGTCATGGAAATGTTTATTAAAAATAAAAACAATAAAAATTTTATTGGAAATTATGATGAATTGTCAAAAACAAAAAGCGTTTTTTATCTTTCTGGATTTACTACAGACAAAGATTTAAATATTATTAATTTTATTAATGTGTAGTACTTTATTGTAAATATGCAAGGATTAAAAATAATATTTGCCCTGTTGGCTTTAATTGCAAATATAACTGCATTTTATCCATATTTAAGAGATATCTTTCTTAAAAAACAAAACCACATATTTATACATGGCTTATTTGGACGATCACTCAAGGGACGGCAGTTTTTGCTCTTTGGTATGGTGGTGGAGGTTGGGGTGCCGTTAAACTAATAATCGGAACTTGTTTAGCTTTTATAATATTTTTGTTTTCTATTAAAGGTGGGACGAAAAATATAACAAAAAGTGATACTCTGGTTCTTTTTCTTGCTCTGTTTTCAATTATTGTTTGGTGGAAATTGGATAGCCCTATTTTGGCAGTTATTATGGTTTCGTTGATAGATTTGTTTGGTTATATACCAAGTTATAGAAAATGCTGGAATGAACCATGGAGTGAAACTATGAGTACTTGGGTGCTTTTTTCTATAGGTAATATTTTTGCAATTTTTGCGCGCAGTGAATACAATCTTATTACCTTAACTTATCTTGTTACTATTATTTTTTGTAATGTTATTCTTGTCGCTATTTCATTATTCAGAAGACGTAAAATAAAATCTAAAATTTAGCAAGGCAAGACCTAGCTTTACCCTTCAATCGTGGGCTTGACTTAATCTATTTTTGTATATACCATTTTAATTAGAACAAGGTTCTTTAAAATAATTAAAGAATAAAACAAGGTTCTAAAAGAAAGGAAAAGTATGAATAAATCTTCTGGGATTACAAAGAAATCAGAGGCTAAAAAGAAAGTACGAATTAAAGTTCGTATTGGTAAGGGTAGTTGTAGTATTTGTGATTAACTTACGTTACCAACCTCTATTAACTTAGATGGGGGAAGAGTAAGTTTATTCTTCCCCTTTTTGTCTTTTATTTACATAAATAAAAAAGAAAATGGAATGTAAAATTGAAACTCCAAGATTAGAAGTTGAGACCGAAGAAAATATCTATGAGATAGAATTTGGTCAAATTCAAATTGAAATTACTGGTAAGTGTAATATGAATTGTCAG
>Ga0172381_10002499_pt1 | contig 20287 bp, 27 predicted proteins | sample Leawel6488metaG_FD_119754 | JGI IMG/M metagenome (GOLD analysis project Ga0172381, IMG submission 119754) | Leachate microbial communities from a municipal landfill in Southern Ontario, Canada - Leachate well 64-88 metaG | ecosystem: Engineered > Solid waste > Landfill > Unclassified | place...
TTAACTCCAAAAATATAATCAAGCCAATTTATTATTCCTACTCCTTTACAAAAAGAACATTTTTCAGATTGTCTATTAATATTAATTCCAGTACCATTACATTTATCACAATATTTATATTCTAAATTTAATTGTACATTTAAATATCCTACTCCTTTACAAAAATCGCAAAATTCTCCAGACCAACTTGATCCTCCTCCAATATTTAATTTATGAACACCTTTTAAACCAGTGCCATTACAATTTTTGCATTTATATTTCTCATAATTTTTATTCGAAAACTTTTTCCGTAAATTATCTGCTTTAACAACTTCCCAATCATTTAAGAACATTTTTTATTTTTTACCTGTCAGAGACTTATATTTTTGTAAGACCTGAATTATTTCAAAGATCATTGCAAGAAAATGTTGATTTGGTATTAAACAGTCTGCATGTCCATTACTATATTTATTTATAATTATTTTTGCATGAGCAGGAACGGTATCTCTAAAAAATAAATCTGAATATATTGCTCTAAAATCTAAATCTAATTCTCCTAATAATTTAACAATATTATTCATTACTCCATTAATTTTATGATCCTGACCTGATTGAATAAAACTTATAATCTCAACAACACCGCTAATAATAGTTTTCTCAGATGATAATGATATATTTCTGTCTGTTACTAATTTTCCTGACCATGAACTTTTTTGTAATGTATTAACAATTCTTCTAATATCAGGATATAATGTGTCAATGATAAATTTTAAATCTTTTTCTTCAAAAGATATTTTTTCTGTATTTAAAATATTTTTACAATAATTATTTACAAATTCAATTGGCATTTGTTTAAATACATAATGTTGACATCTTGATTGAATCGCTTCTGGGATTTTTGAAATATAATTACAAGTGAAAATAAAACGAGCATGAGCTGAATATTTTTCTAGAATGTTTCTTAAAGATGAAAATGAATCTGAGGTTAAAAAATCGGCCTCATCTATAAATACTATTTTATATAGATCTGGTTTTCCAACAGGAATTTTTAAGTAGGGTTCAATAACATCATTCACATATGCAATTGATCTCGTTTCTCTTGCGGATCCGTTTAATTCTAATACATTATCTTCTCTATTTTGAATTATTCCTTCCTTCGAACAAATTATTCTAGTTAAAGCTGTCTTCCCTGAACCAGGAGACCCACTCAGTAATGTGTGCGAAATTTCTCTTTTTTGAATTGATGTTCTAAAATCATTTTTGTAGTTTTCTGGTAATACTAGATCTTCTAATTTTTTTGGTCTGAAGCGCTCTACCCAAAGAGAATTTGTTACAATATTATGATTCATTAAATTCTTTCACCATCCTTTCAACGTCTTCTATATTATTCATTCTATCTTCCCAAATAACTAAAACTTTATAACCTTCTTTTTCAAAGTGGTTGATTCTATTTAATTCATTTTCTTCTTTTGATATACCTGTAAATTCTTCTCCGTGCCACCATTCTCCTAAGAATAATTTATATTTTATTCTTATTCTTATAGAAGATCAGTAAAAATATTTCTCCTAACAAACATATCCTTCTTTCATATTACCCATCATCTGTAACATATATTGTTCTCTCATAAAATTATTTATTATTTGTTCTTCCTGAAATTTTGAAAACTCTGTTTCTGCTTCTTTTCCTTCAAGATATTTTCCTTCAGTATTAAAAACAAAATCTTCTCCAATATAAAAATTTTTAATTGTTTTTATTTCATGTAATATATTCATAATTCTTGCAGTATAACTGGGTTTCGAGGTAATGTGAAAATTAATAAGGATTTTATTATTCATACATGAAATTACTAAATTATCCGCCATTATAAAAGATTCTTTTTTTTCTTTAACTGTATTAAAAACTTTGATGTCATATTCTTTTAATTTTTCAATAACTTCTTTTTCTGTGTTACTTTTCATTCTTTATACTCCTCTGAAAGTTTTGTTATTTGTACTAAAATACTTCCCAAAAATTTATTTGTATCAATAATATTTTTCTGTTGAATTTGGCTTGTTAAAATGTTTTTTAATGATGTAAAAAATTCATCATATTCAATTATTTGTCCAGATGGTGACTTCTCTTTTGCCATTGGACATTTACCTCCTCCAGGAATAGGGGGATGGGCGTAACCACAAAAACTACAAACAGGGAAACTCATTAAATCCATAAAACATTAACCTCCTATCTTTTTAATTTTGTTCTATTTGAACAAAAAAAATTCTTAGTTATGTGAACAAAAAAACTAAGAGTGAATAAGTATAATTTAACTTATTCACTCCTCTTTATTTAGCCTTTATCATTAACTATTCTGCCAATTTATATAATCTATATGGAATAATCGGATCTGAATAATATTCACTAAAAACAACATAATTATCTAAACAAACCATATCTTTTCCAATAGCATTTATAACTTCATTGTCAGTTATTTTTTCTATTTTCAATTTACCATATGAAATGTCTATCCAAATTTGTATTCCTTCAGATTTAACTTGATTTTGCAAATACCACATAACTGGTCTACCTAATTTTTCCCAAAAATCTAAATCATTTTTTATACAATATTCTTCATATTCTTTTTTACTTTCAAAATCATATTGATCCACTAAACCATATTGTGTAGTAAAAATTTGTTCATCATATTTTTTCATATAACCTTCTTCATATTTGTATAGTTATATTTCTTGTTTTTGAATTAATATTAACCTTTTCAATTTTCATTGTTTCATCGTCAATGGTTACATTAATTTTAACAGAATCAATTTTAAAACCTTTATGTTTTAAAATTAGTTTTAAATCATTTGCAAGTTCTTTTCCTATATCTATTAAATCTTTATTTTTTCGTAAATCATTATATTTATTATCTAACAACACTTTGATATACTCTTGTAGTGAATAAATCATATAAATAACTAAAAATCATCTGAAATTGAAAATGAATCAGTAGAACTATCATCATTTGAACTAGATTCCTCCCAAGAAGAACTAGACCCTCCCCCTCCAAAATCTCCCCCTCCGCTTTCTATAGTTTCTGGATTACTATTATTTTCATCAGAATTTAAAATTAATCCAGGAACTATAATTGGTATTATAAAATCATCTTCATTTTTTTCTTCTTTGTCAATTACTTTATTTTTTCTATATTCTGATGATAAAGAAGTTGTTGGAGGTGATTCAAAAACAAAAGTTCTTGTTTTTTCATGTACAAATACTGGTTCTATATCACCATAACTTTGTACACTAAAAGGCGATTGTTTTTCTTTTTTATCAAACAAATTTTTAAACCATTCTATTATATTCATTTCTTTTTCTCCCTTTTTGGAGCTAAAACTCTTGTTTTATCTTTTAAATATAAATCACACGGGTCAATATAATATTTACCAACTTTGTAATCTGCATAATCTACAGTCTTCTTTTGATCATATATTTTTATATTATCAACTCTACTTCTAAATTCAATATAATCAATAATATTAATATATTTTCTTCTTAGTTTCCATTCCTTATTTATTGGTATAAAAATATCACATTTAATTTGGGTTTTTTCAAATTCAATATATGCTCCTCTATCACCTATGACTATTCTTGTATATCCCTTAGATATTAAATAACCTGTTTTTGAATATAGTTCAAGATCCAGAGAACCAATTATTGAAATTGATAAACGATTTTTATATTCTTCAATTTTTTCTTGTTTCATAATTATCTATTATCTGAAATAATCATAACATAATTTGGACAAGTGTGAACAAAATCGCAAGGGTTTTCAATAACTGAAACTATCTTTTTATATTTAGTACTTTTTAATTCATTATCTAAAAATAATTTAGAAACAAATGTTATTGTATAATCTGGATTAACAGATCTTGAAGATATATAAATTTTAAATTTTTGACCTTTTATTAAATTATAGCTTGTTAAACATATTGTAGTTATTATAATTATTAACAATCCAATTAATAATTTTAATACATCCATCTTTTTTAATCCTCTCATTTTTTATTTTTTAAGGAGTAATAATAAATAATTTTTCCTTGGCTCGTGTAATAGCTGTATAATTAAATCTTCTCATAAATTCTTCGTCCCAATAATAACTTTTCTCTTGAAATAAAATAACCTTTTTAAATTCTGAACCTTGTGCCTTATGTACGCTTATACAATATCCAAAGTCACATAAATCAATTGTATCTATTTTTTTGTCTACTTTATTTCTTGAAATTCTATTTGATTTATTTATTTTAGTCATTATACTTTGAGATTTTTCATATTCTTCATTATATTGTTCTTTTCCAAAACAACCATCAAAAACATATCCTGTATATGGTTCATCATATCCATCTATTAATATAGTCATGTTATAAATATTTTTTGTTTCATAAAGAAGAAACAAGTTTTTTCCTAACATTCCATTCATAACTTTTGATGTATAATTATTACGAAGAAATACTAAACGCTCTCCAGGATAAGGTTCTAAATTATCAAATCCTAATTTGTTTCTTATTAAATTATTAATATAAACTCTTGTCTTGTTCATTCCACATAAAACAATCATATCTTCAGAAGTAAAATCTAAATTATTAAAAATTTTTTTACATTCTGAAGAATTCCATGGTAATTTGAAGATACTTTTATTATTCTTATCATAAAACCCATAAGGAATTTCTTTACCATTTCGTATATCCTGAGATAATTTAATAATTGGATTATCTAAAGTTTGTCTTTTAATTTCTGATAAAGTGTAATTTGTATTTAACATTAAATTAAACTGATCTCCTATTGGGGGCAATTGACCATGATCTCCAACCGCAATGATTGGTATATTATATTCAATCAAATCTTTCCAAATTTGTTTATTCACCATCGAAGCTTCATCAACAAAAATCAAATCAAGTGGAAGATTATCTTTTTTTACCCACCTGGTAATTACCATCTTATGTACATTTTTATCGTATTTTAATTCTGGAAAATAAATTAACGAATGAATTGTTCCTATAAAATCATCCATAAAAATAGCATTATTATCTTCCAGTTTACTTTTTAGAACTGTTGATGCTTTTCCTGTAAATGTAACAAAAGCAACATTCTTTTTTTTAAATCTATTATTTATTTCATTTCTAAGAATTGAAATTAAAAAAGTTTTTCCAGTTCCCGCATAACCACCAATAGTTATATAATCAAAATCTGGACAAAATTTTGAAATTCCAATTCTATTCATCACATGATCAAAAACAAATTGTTGATCCTTTGTTAATTCCATTATTTATTTGTACCTGAAAGTCTATCTTTGTTATAATATTTTTGAATACTTGATAGTTGTATATCAAATATATCTCCATTATATTCAAATCTTTGAAGATTTATTGCTTTTACAACTTCTACTTTAAAAAGAGCTTTAGAACTATAAATTCCAATTGAAAATCCAATTGAAATAAAAATAATTGCTAATAGCGCATATTTTTGTAACCAATTCCAAATACTTAATAATTTTGTTTCATCTATAAAATCTTTTTTACAATTACAATTCTCTTTTATTTCTTCCATTTCGGTTCTCCTTTTTTTTATTTAAAAAATGTAATATTATTAAATTAAAAATAATACCAGATATAAAACCACAAAATATTGCAGTCCAATTCATCATATTTTCACCTTTATTTATCCTTTTTATTTTCAAGTTTATAATCTAAAATTTTGACTGGATAGATTAAAATTTAACTATCCACTCAAAAATATTTAACCAATTGATAAAATTTATAAAATCTTTACCTTAAAACTAACTGATCTTTTAAATTTCTTAGCAGCTTCTACTTCTCTCAAAACCGAATCAATTTGTTCTTTTTTAAAAGAAAGATTACGTTGTATACTATTATCTTCCTCTTTCCAGTAGTGTCTACATTCCCCTTCTTCAAAAATTAATTTAGTCCATCTGGATATTCCCCAGTTACTACATAATTTTTCTCCACATACTACTTGGTTATCTGTTACATAAAACTGACTTAGAAAAGTATTAAACAATGATAAAAGACAGTTTTTTTCTGTCCCTGCCCCTGAGCCAAACAGAACAAATCCTGCTGAATTGGGATTATAAATAAGAACTTCACGAGCAATTTTTTTATGATCAAATTCGAGAAAATTTGGAAAAGAAAAGATATAATCTTTTTGATAATCTTTTTTTGTTTCTTTCATTTCGTTTTTTTCATCTCCTTTATTTATTTTCAATATATCAAAATAAAAGTTATAAAATCTCTACTTTAATCTGAAATTTTCTCTGAAAAGTTTTGGCTATTTCTATTTCTTTCAAAACTTTTGAAAGATCTTTTTTCGGAAAGGGATAACTACAAAAATCTCTTTCCTCATCTTTGAGGATAAAAACCCAATTACCCCAATTATCAGATGATAATTCATGACTATAAGTCCTTCCCCAATTACAAGATAATATTTTTCCGCAGACCCTTATTTGATCTGCCATATAAAATTGACTTAGAAAAGTATTAAATAGTGTCAAAAGAATACTTTCCCCAGGACCTTTGACAATAAATCCAATTGATAAAGGATTGTTTTTCAGCACCTCTTTCACAATCCTTTTATGATCGAATTCTTTTGGTTCATTGATTGTAAATCCATATCTCTTTTTTTCACTTTCCATTATTGTTATCACTATTCTCTCCTTTATTATTATTTAATTGATTCGCTAAGTTTATAATTTTATCTGCATAATCAAAAGATTGTTTTGGAGGTTTTGTTCCACCGTTATAACTTGCTAATGCATATCTAATATTTCCATTTCGATATTTAATCCATTCTTCTAATTTTTTACTACCTCTTATTACATCCACAATTGCAAACTCATAAACATCATGTTTTGTTGCCTGCATAATTCCCTTATAACCCTTAGGTGATTTAGCATTTTTATTCATTTTTGATTCATAATATGCAACTGAGGTTATTAATTTATCACTTATTTTTGTAACTTCACTTGCAACCTTAATTGAATTACTTACCTCATAAACTTCTTTTTTTGGTAAGTTTGGAACTAGTGTAATTAAATCATTTTGAATTTCTACTATCTTGTCCTGTAATTCTATTTTTTTAATTGGTGTAATTACTCTATCACTCAATTGAATAACTATGTTGCCAATTAAAAAAATTAATATAAGTATTTTTGTTGATAAAGAAATTAAATTTAAAAATATATCTTTATTATTCATTGTGCATTTCCTCCCTTAAAAATTTACTTCAATTTTTTTCTTTCCAAATATTAATATATGTAGATCAAAGTTATTAAACTAATTTTATTCAACGGATTGTGAAATTATCATCAATTTTATTAGTTTGTTCTATCAATTAAAAAAACCATCTAAAACAATCAGAAACAAACTACTAAAAAATCCGAGTCGTTTTCTAAAAAGTTTAGAACAAATAAACGGAGTTTGAAAGCGGAGGGTGACTGCTCTGAATCTATGTATGAGTTCTGAAAACCTTGATTAAAAGCTTTAATAATAAAAGTAATCATAGACTTCAATAAAAAAAATAATAAGCTCGAAGAACTGTTTACAGTTGAAATATAGATTCTAAAAATCATTAAAAAAAATATGAAAGAACAGATAGACGCCCTGCGAGTCACGGTGAACCGCGCACCCGCGTCGGGCAACCGAGGTTTAGATTTGTATCGACGTACTGCGCTGTTGCGCAACGTCATTATAATCTAAGAAATAATAAATAATAATATCTAGAAAATTAACCCGGATTAAGGGGGGTGTAAAAAATGGTAATATTACTTTTTTGTTCTAAATTTTTATTTGAATATTCAAAAAGTAATACTTGAGAAATCCGAGTTAATAATATATAATAAAAAAGGTTGGTAATTCCCCAAAACTAAAATTATGTATTTTAGTTCCTTTCTAATAATTCTAAACATTTCAAAAGAGTAAATCTATTAAAAATCATTGTTATAAATAATTCTTATTATACTTGAGTAAATCTATATTTAAAGGGTTATCAAGAAAAGACTACACCTTCCACGTCGGTCACGCTTGGTGCGTTCCTCCACTTCAGGCTTGCTTTTCTTCCCAACATATACTAGCAAAAATACCAAGAAAAAATTTTTAATTATTAGAACAAACATTTGACTGAGTTAATTTGTTAATTTCAAAATGGATTTCAGATATTATGGACAGATTCTAAATTAGAACTAGAGGAGAAAATCTACAAAAAGTAAGGATTTATAAAAAATATAGAAAGGTGAGGGAAAAGGTATATGAATAATAATGATAGGATTTATTTCAATCAAAACATGATCTATTACAAAGATAAAAATTATAATTCAGGAGGTAGTTTAGAAATATCAATAACTAATAATACGGTTGATTATAAAGCATTTTCGGCTCCATCTTTACACATATCAGTAATAGGAGAAAATAATCTAAGACGTTTATGCTCTTTAACGTATGTTGATACAGTAGATTTATACAATGAGATAAAATATATTATTCAAAATATTGAAACTATTTATTCTACAAATAGATCAAATGTATTAATAAAAAAATATCAATTTGATAGAAATTTAAAATTTGAATTTATTCAAATTCCAGGAACAACAGATAGAGTAGTTTCTATTTCAATAATTCATAATTCTTCTGATTTTACTAAAGTTGTAGTTCCATATTCAGTATTTGTTTCTTTTGCTATTGGTATCTTAAAATATTTTGTAAATGAATTTGTTAATATTTCTTTTTTAATGTCAACAAGAAATTTATTGACAGAAGTATTAGAACAAAGTAAAATGATTAAAAATGGTATAACAATAATTCCATCTTCTGTTCTTGAGGTACAAACTCAGATTAAGGACAGTTTTAATAGCCAAGAAAAGGAAAGAATAATAACTCAGATTAACGGAGGATATATAACACCATTTGCGGCGCAGGTAATAGAAGAAAAAGAAAACTTAGATTCAACATCAGAAATATCAGAGATTATTGATGATTTTAACAAATTTCTTGGTAAGGATATGGAAAATATTGCTGTTGAAGATCTTAATAATAAAACGGTTTTAGAAGATAAAAAAAGTAATAATTCCGAAGTTACTAGTTTATTTATAACTAACTTTAACTAATGATATGTCAATATTAGAAAGTATGTTATCTTCTGCAGTTACTAGACCAGATCCAATGATTTCATTATTTGAAGGTTTTAGAATAAGTATGAACTTAGAAAATGATTTTTCTTTTTTACCTTTAATATCAAAAAATGATTTAAAATCGTTTTTGTATATTTCAAAAATTAGTCATGATTATTATTTAAATTCTTATATAAATCAAAATAAATCAATTCCTAGTGGATTCTCAATTTTAAAATATAATCTTGAAGATTTAAGTAAAATAAATTATGTTAATTTACAATTATCATATGATCTATTATTAATTTTAGGATTTTTGAAAATTTTTAGAAGTAGAATGGAATCAAGAGAATCCGATATTAATAAGAATGGAGCTTTATTTTATTTAAGAATAAGATTATTTTTAGATCCGGTAATTTATTCATTTTTAGATTCAACAAAAAATAAAATAATTAATACAATTGTTTCTAGTAATTTTGAAAAATATAGTAATTTTGGTTTCTTTAATCATTATCAAAAATTATTAAATGAAAATGGTTTTGAATCCATCACAAAAAATGATATTATTGATTTTTGTAATGAATTAAATGATAGATATTTATCAAAGAATGAATTATTTTCAATATATGTTAAGGACATTCATAATAACTTAGTTAAAACTGGTTTTTTAAGAATAGATTCAGATAATAAACTAAGTATAGAACAAATAATAAATGAGTTTATTTCATTGGAGATTCTAGAAAAGAGTGGTGTTGATTTAAAAGAGGGTAGTTTAGATTTACAAAAAGCGATAGATAATTATTCAATTAGTGAAACAGTTTTAAATATTTTTTTAAAAAAAGAAATTAAAATACCAAAAGAAAAAATAAGTAATATTTTAAAAACAGTTAAATTCTTTAATAATGAAGTACCAATTGGATGTAGACAAGAATTTTTTGATTATATAGAAAAAATACAAGATTCAAATTTTGATTTTAATAATTCTTTATTTGAAATGGAAGAATTTGGAGATAATATTATTAAAGCTTTATATGTTTGGAATGAAAGTGATAATAAGAAAGAATTGTATACAGAATATAGACAAAAATTAGAAGATTGTTTATTAACAAAAGAATTGATTTTAGTGAAATATAATACAGTTTTAAATAATAGTAAAGTAGAAGATTGGAATTTAGAAAATATGTTTAATGAGGATGAATAAATGAGTCTACAACTTGGAAAATCTTTTAATAGGAATTATGTAATAAGAATACCTTTTTTAGATGGGTTTTATGATATAGGATTATTTTATAATAATAAATCATCATTTTTACTTTTTAGTGTAGATTCAGATTTTACTCAATCTAAGAATAAAGAATTAAAACATAATATTAAAGTTAATATGTTTAAAAATATAGAATCATCAAAATTTTGTGAAACTTTTTTAAATTTACATAATTATAAAAGTGCAACTCTGGATATTGTAAATCAATTTAAAGAAATAAAAAGTGATTATACTCTTGATGTTAATTTTTTGTTTAATGAGACTTTAACAATGTCAAAAATTATAACTGATACATCAACATTTTATGATAGTTTAAATCTTTATTGTTTTAGTCTATCAGCTTATATGAATGAATTCTTTTTTTTAATAGCAGAAAGACAAAATATAATATCAAAGTTACAAAAGAAAATTGTGCGTAGTAGTGCAATTCAAATTTCAACATCTTCTTCTATAGATTTAATTGATGAATTTTATGAAGAAGCAAGAAAAAGTAGAATAGGAGATGTGACAAAAAGAATAGTTTCAGCAGACGAAGTTATAAAGATAGATTAAACGGAGAATAAAACATGTCAGATGCGGATAAGATAGATACTAGATACAACTATTTTTGGATACATTCTGTCTTTGGAAATTTTACAAAAGATACGTTAGATTATTTTTCAGATTATCTTTATCCAAGATTTTCGCAATGGAAAGTTATTGGAACATATGACAAGTCCGTGGAATTTTTGTCAAAAGAGATGCAACATGCCAGAGAGACGGATCAACCGTTACGTCCAGCATTAATTTGTGATCCCAGTGGGGATTTTGCGTTTGATGAGACATATGGTAAACAACCGTGGAGATATCCAAATCTTTCTCCTGGATTTATTAAATATGTTTTTCATCCGATATATCAGGATGAAAATGTTTTAATTACAGTTGGATTTAGTAGATTAATAGGAGAATTTAATTTTACTGCACTAATGTCATCATTCTATGAATATACTGATATGAAAGTATTTTTAAATTTAATTTTTGGTGGATTAGAAAGATTTATATATCCAAAATGGTTTAATTCTTTTATTATTTTACCAGTTGAAATATATAATTATCAATATAGAAATGATGTTACTGGACAAACTTATAAAATTAATATTAATGATTCTTATAACAAATTAGTAAAAACAACAAATACAAATGAGGTAGTATATCCTTATACTATGCTACCAAGATATAAATTAACATCTATAACGGATGTTTCTTCTAGATTAGGAGGAGTTGAAAATTTACCAGATTGGAAGCTTGGTTTTAATATTTCATATGAAGTTGAAATACCTACCTTTATAGTTTTAGAAAGTAATTATTTAGCTGAGAAATTTTCAATTAATATTAAATATGGATCTTGTTATACAGCAAATGCTGCTTATACAACTTCCGAAAATATACCTGTAAATATAGATTCTTATGATGGTAATATTGATTTTGGATTAGACGCAACCTCAAATTCAACTATTACTTATCCAACTGAAGCAACTATCGATAATATAAAATCAAGATTAGTTAAAACAAGATATTATCATATTGTTACTACATCAGAAGCTGCTTCAACTACATATGTTGATATAACTATTCCTGAAGTTATAACAGATAATAATTTACTAAGATTAAATGGAAAATATGGTAGTTTGTTATATGGGGATAATTATACTATTATAAATAGTGGAACAACTTTAAGAATAGATAAAAATCATGTTACTTTAGAAAAAGATGATATTTTAGAAATATATATTTATCAATATATTTAAGGATAATTATGAAAATACTAAGTCAAATAAAAGAAATATTTAAAGAAAGATATTGAACAAATAATTGGAGAATAAATAAATGAAATTATATCAAGAATTTTTAATAGGTCAAGATTCTGAAGTTGTAAAGGAAATAAATGTAACAGGAGCAGTAATCATAAGAATTGGAGAAGATGAACAAAAGGAAGTTCTTCTAATTCAGCGGGATTCAAATGATCATTTTCCTTTGCATTGGGAAACGCCGAGAGGGAAATGTGACAAAGGAGATAAAAATAAACTTCATGAATGTTTAAAACGAGAAGTTAAAGAAGAAACAGGACTTAATGTTAATATTTTGAAATATATTGGAAAATTTGAATATATAGCTGAAGAAGGGAAAAGAAAATCAACTCAATATAACTATCTTTGTAGTATGAAAAATCCAAAACAAAAAGTTAAATTATCTAAAGAGCATCAAGATTATAAATGGATTTCAAATACTTCACAAGCAGAATTATTATGTTTACCAGAAATAAAGAGATTGATATCAAGAGTCTTAAATAATGATTCTCCTATTGTCAACTATCCGAAAACTGAAGAAGTAATTGAAGAAACTCAAAGAAGTTGGACTAAATTAAAATGTTAAAACTTATTATTAAAGAAAAAGGAATGTTTATCAATATTCCTGGAGTTGCTGAATTTAGAACTCCAGCTGAGATTGATATTTCTAAATTAAATATAAATTCAGTTATTTCAGAATTAAAGAAAAATGGAATAAATAAATATCAAATTATTTCTGGAGAAATAAAAAAAATAGAAAATAAAACTGTTAAAAAAAATATTGTAATAAAAGAAAAAATAATTTCAAATAATCAAAATGTATTATTAGATAAAATAGAAAGTCAACAAAAAACAATTAATAGAATAGAAAATATTTTAACTCAATTTTTAAATAGTGATAAATCTATTTCAACTGAATTAAACAAAACAATAAAAAAGAAAAGGTTGATAGAAGATGAAATAGAAGAATTTATACCAGAAGTAAATTTTAATAATTTAAAAATCAAAGGATCAACTAAAAAATAGATAAGGAGATATATTAGAATGGGAGAAGAACAAGTCAATGTTGAGATTGACATAAAAAATAAAAAAGATAATAAAATATTAAAATGTGGTTGTGACATCGGAACCGGGACACTCCAGGTAGCTAGAAGTGACCAAGATGAAATTAATATCACAAGAAATGTATTTTTAGAGTTAAATAAAGATGAAGTTTCAACATCAGATTTAAATGATATAACACATATTGAAAGTGATGGACAAATATATATCACAGGAAGTGACGCATTTAGATTAGCAAATATTTTTGGAAAAGAAGTATCACGTCCAATGGAAAAAGGTTTAATATCATCCAAAGAAATTAACGCAATCGATGTTATAGCAGTTATGGTAAAAGATTTAATTGGAGATATAAAAGATAAAGATGTATATTTAACTTATAGTATTCCAGCTCAATCAATTGATGAAGGTAGATCAGTTACATATCATGAAAGAGTATTTGGAAGAATATTTTCAGCTTTGGGTGTAAATTATACTTCAATGAATGAAGGAATGGCAATAATTTATTCAGAATGTGAAAAAGAAAAATACACAGGTATTGGAATATCTTTTGGCGCAGGTCTAGCAAATATTACTTTTTCCTATAAAAAAGTCGAAGCTTTTAAATTTTCAACGTCTAGAAGTGGTGATTGGATAGATTTAAATGTATCTGAATCTTTGAATATGGTTAAAAATAGAGTTACTGCAATAAAAGAGAAAAAACTGGATCTACAAACTGGATTTGATTATGAAGAAAATAAAAAAACAAAACGTGTGTTAGAATCTTTAATTTACTATTATCAATCAATGATTGAATATACTATTAAACAACTAATAAAAGAATTTAATGAAAAAGTTGATATTGAAGTAGAAGAACCAGTCTGCATAATAATTTCTGGAGGCACATCCTTACCAAATGGATTTTTAGAATTATTTAAGAGTATTATATCTAAATATAGTTTACCTTTTGAAATTTCTGAAATAAGACGTGCTAAAAATCCATTAACAGCAGTATCTCAAGGACTTTTAATTAAAACTATGATGGATATAAAAAATGAAACTTTAAAATAAAGAAAAAGATTTAAAAAGAGAAAAAGAAATAGAAGGACTACTCGGATGGAAATGTATTAGATTTGAAAATGTTATATATCCAAGATGTACCTTCTTTAGAAATAATTATCAGTAGTATTAATAAAATAGTGGTGAAATAAATAAACTGGTGTTAATATTAATAAAACAGCAGAACAAATATTAAATATTGGAGGTATACCCAAAATGAAATTAAAAGAAAGTACTTTAAAATTTCTTGATAAAGCAGTAGATAAATCAATTGATTTATTAAGAGAAGAAACAGAATACCAATCATTTTTTAAAAGCATGTTAAATAAATTTAATATAAAATCTCCTATGCAGTTAAAAGGTGAAAATAAAAAGAAATTCTTTGCTGCAGTTAAAGCAGGTTGGGCTAAGAAAAAGAAGTAGGTGCTTATATGTCAGATGAAATAAAATCCATAGAAAATGAACTTTTAGATAAAAAATTAGAAGAAGAAGTGGTTAAGTTAAATGAAGAACTTAAAGATTTTCCAATTTCAAAAATAAATATGAAAGCTATTACAAATAGAAGAACATTTTGTCAAATTTTAAGAGATATTTATGATAAAACAAATGATAAACAAATTAAGAATTGGTGTGTAGAAGCAACCATTCAAGGAAAGAAAATGACAAGGAGACTTTTAGCATATAGAAAAGCACAGTAAAAATGAGAATTTATAAAAAAAGGAATGGTGATGAATGAATAGAAATGATCCGAATTCTTCAGAATTTTACCCAAAGAAGTTAACTGAATATGAATTATACAAATTAGGAATTTCTCCAGAAAATTTTAACACTGTTAATACTTTACAAGAGTTAAAAAATAATCCTCCAAATATAATTATAGCTAATTGTGTAAAGAATGTACAATTTTTACAAAATAGATTTACAAAACAAACTTTATTAAAAAATAGTAGATATGTAATGGGTGCTGGAATTTATATGCAATTACATTATGATACTAGATCAAATATTACTATTTTAAAACCTTCTAACATACAATTTAAAAAAGTATTTAAACAATATAATGGTCAAAATTTAGATAAAAAATCTTTGCTAGTCTTTCGTCAAGGTGGTATTGGCGACCTCTTATTTATCCAACCAAATCTATCCTACCTGAAACAAAAATATCCCGCATGTACAATTAAATTTGCATGTGGTCCGCAATATCAATCAATGGTTAAAGAATGGAAATGTGTTGATAAAGTTTTAGATTTACCATTTCTTGTAGAAGAATTATTTAATGCAGATTATCATTGTGTTTTTGAAGGAGTCATTGAGAGATGTAAAGAAGCTGAAAAAATATGTTCTTATAATTTATTTTCAAATTGGATGGGTTTAAATTTACCAGATGAATTATTAATTCCAAAACAAGAACCAAATGAAAGTTTGGTAGAAAAAAGTAGAGAGTTTTTAAAAAGAGTGAGCTTTGAAGAAAAAGATTTTATTCTTTTACAGATGAGAGCTTCATCTCCAATCAGAACTCCAGACCCTAAAATTTGGATTAAATTAATTGATATTTTAACAGAAAAAGGTCAAAATATCGTCATTACTGACAATCCTCTCTTTTCAAAAGATATAGATGGTATTATCTCACAATTAAAAAATCCAGATAAAGTTAAAAATTTTAGCGAATATTCATTAACAATTGGTAATACTATAGCAATTACATCTTTGGCAAAATTAGTAATTTCTACAGATTCAGCTTTACCACATATAGCTGCTAGTCTTGGAACTAAATTGTTTGGAATATATGGTCCCTTCCCAGCAGAAATTAGATTATCAACATATCCAAAAGAAATATGTGATTGGATAAATGTAGAAAGAGATGAATGTTCTCCATGTTTTATTCATGGTGTTCAACCTTGTAAATATGCTATTACTCAGTACTCACCTTGTTATAATAATTTAAATTATGAGGTATGTATTGAAAAAATTGAAAGGTTATTACAAAAATAAATTTATCTAATATCCTTATTTCCCAAGAACAAATAATAAAAAGTATTGGGAGATAATAAGATGGTTAAATTTGAAAAGAATGTAAATTGCACAATGTCACAAGAAATGTTTTTGAAAATAGAAAAGATTTGTAAAGAAAGAGAAATTCCTCTATCAATTTTTATTAGAGAAGCTTTAAAAGCTAAACTAAAAGAGGAGGAATTTAAAAATGTGTGATTGCAAAGATGAATTTCATTTATGTGATTATGGGTGTGGACAAGAAGCTACGAATCAATTAAAGAATGGGAAATGGTGCTGCTCAAAATCTATGAATTCATGCCCATCTAAAAAAGAAAGGTCCGGAGGAAAGAGAGATGGAAAAGGGAATAGTAAATCTATATTAGTAGTTACAGAAGAATTATGTTCATTTGGGTGTGGACAGAAAGCAAACTTCCAACTTAAGAATGGAAAATTGTGTTGTTCTGAATCTATAAACTCTTGCTTAAATATCAGATTTAAAATTATTAAAACAAAAAATACATCACTGGAACTAGAAAATATAAATCACAAATTATGTGATTATGGTTGCGGACAAGAAGGAAAATATAAGTTTAAGAATGGGAAATGGTGTTGCTCAAAATTATTTCACTCATGTTCTGGAATAAAAAGAAAAAATTCATTAATAAACAATTCTCTTATAATAAGAGAGAAACCAGAATTATGTGAATATGGTTGTGGACAGAAAGCAGAATTTTATTTTAAAACTCCTGATAAATGGTGTTGTAGCGAACATACAAATAAATGTCCATCTGTTAAAGACATTCTACATACTAAAAAAACAAAACCAATATTAATAGAAACAGAAGAATTATGCTTCTACGGTTGTGGACAAAAAGCTAAATATAAATTTAAAAATGGAAAATTATGTTGTAGTGATAATCCCAAAAAGTGTATAGAAGTTCAAAAAAATACAGACCAGACATGGAATAATAGTTCATATGAAGAAAGATATGGGAATGATGGTGCAATTATACAAAAAAATAACCTTAGTTTAAAAATGACAGAATTATGGGATGATCCAAATAGTATATTCAATTCAGAAGAATATTTAGAAAAACTTCGTATACCCAGAGGACCATTTGAATTATCTATGGGTTATGAACGGGCAAAAATAAGAAAAGAAAAATTAAGTATATCAACAACAAGAATAATGTCAATTCCAGAAAATAGAAATAAAATAAGTGGATTAAATAATTATAAGGGTGGAAAAACACACAAAGAATATTTTGGTGAAGAGAAAGCTAAAGAAATTGCAGAAAAAATTGGAATATCTTTTAGAAATAAAACATATGAAGAAATAATGGAAGATGTTAATAAAGCTACTTTAAGGAAAGAACAACATAGAATAAATTTGTTAGATAGAAATCATCCAATTCATTCTATTGAATCATTGATGAAAAGATCTGGAGAAAATCATCCTTTCTGGAATCCCAATCGAGAAGAAGTATTTTCTCCATATACTGAAAAATTTTATGATAATGAATTTAGAAAGCAAATTAGAATAGAGCAATTTGATATTTGTCCTATTTGTCAAAAAGATTTATGTAATTACAGAATAACCCTTCATCATATTGATTATAATAAAAAGAATGATTGTAGAGAAAATTTAATGATAGTTCATAATGGTTGTAATGTAAAAGTTAATTATAATCGTGAAGAATGGAAAACTAAATTAAAAATTGTAAATGAGAAAATATGTATAAAATAATTATGAATTGCAGAAATAAAATTGCTCTAACGAGTAAAGCGATCACAGCATTATCTAGACATTCAGTTCTTCCTCATGAAATATACATTTATGATAATTGTTCTTCTTATCTTGTAAATGAACATTTCATGTACTGGAGCTTATTATATCAAAAAGGGATAGTTAATCAAATCACATTTAATTCAGAATCTTCAACATTTGGAGCATTTTCAAAAGCGGTAGCATTTAATCAATTTTTAATGAATCATGAACAAGATCCAAATAAGGATAAATGTGATTTTTTATTGTTAATAGATAATGATATGATAGTATTTCCAGGATTTGATAAAATATTAAAAGAATCATGGGAAGAAGTAAAGAGATTGAAATTAGATAACATCAAGATAATTACACAATATCCAGGTGGAATCATGAGCAAGAAAGATCTTGGAAGTAAGATAATTGGTCTTAATGCTAAAACTGGAAAATGTTCAGGATCGGGATTTTGGGTGTTAAAACCAAACTTTGCAAGGGAAATTGGCTATTTAGATATACCTCCCCTTGTGGGATTAAGTAAGAAACATGACCAGCAATATTGGACTAAATTAGAAAGAGTTTCAAAAGGTAAAGATTATGTATTAGGGTTAGAAGCTATATTAACTATTCATGCTGCTTCAGTTTCTGGTGGATCAATTTGTAATGTTCTTACAAGAAATAAAAATTTAAAACAAAAAAATCTTGAGGAACTAATTAAGTTTGAAGAATCTGAAAAATATATTAATAGTTTGAGTTTTGATCAATTTTTTGAATCTATAAAAAATAATAAAGAAATGCTTAGGTGGTAAAACTATGATAAGTCGAATATTGATTTCAAAAGAAGAAATTGAAAATAGAATAAAAGAACTAGCTGAAAAAATTAGTATAGATTTTAAGTATGAAGAATTGACAATAATTTGTGTATTAAAAGGAGCTTTTATTTTTGCTAGTGATTTAATAAGATCAATAAAAATTCCAAAATGTAATATTGAGTTTATTAGTACAACTAGTTATAAAGATATGGAATCTACTGGATTTGTAAATATAATTAATTTATTAAGAGTAGATATAAATAATAAAAATGTTCTTATTGTTGAAGATATTTTAGATACTGGATTGACTTTAAAAAAATTAACTGAATTTTTAATTAACAGTAAACCTAAAAGTTTAAAAACTTGTGTATTATTAAATAAAAAAGAAAGAAGAAAAGTTGATTTTATAGCAGATTATGTAGGTTTTGAAATTGAGGATAAATTTGTTATTGGATATGGTTTAGATTATAATGAAAATTTTAGAGAATTACCTGAAATATATTATGTAGTAGATCATGGATAGTTATTATGAAAGAAAATTGTATAATTACTTGTATGTTTGGAGAAATGTATTGGGAATTTGCTAGATTTGCTCCATATGTTATTTGGAAAAGAACAAAACAATATAAAAATAGATCTGATATAAAATTTATCAATATAACAAGACCTGAAAATTTTGATATTTATGGTAGATATGCTTCTATTTTAGTTCCTTTTATCTTAAAAGATGAATCAAAATACAGATCAAATTGTTTTAGATTAGATAATATAACTAATGAAGAATATATATCTATTATAAAATCATTTAAAGATCAATTTAAAGATAGATATAATATTTTAGAAACTATTTATCCAGATATTAGTAAACATCAATTTGGTAATAAAAATCAGTTTCCTAAAGATAAAATGAATTATAATTATTTACCAAGAATTTCTAATTCAGAAGTAATAAATAATTATATGAATGGAAAACCAGTTGTAGTATTAGCTCCAAGATATCGAGCAGGTTTTCGAAGAAATTGGCCTTATTGGAATGAGTTATATAATTTAATTTCAAATAATCAAAAATTAATAGATAAGTATAACTTTGTAATTTGCGGAAGATCACCAGATTATGTACCTGATTATAAAAATAGATTTTTAGATGTTAATAAGATGGATCAAAATATAAATATTAGTCTTATAGGTTTAACAATGACTTGTATGAAAAAAGCTGTTTTAACGGTAGGATCTCAATCTGCTATTCCAAATATATCATTGTTATTTGGAGTTCATGCGCTAGAGTGGGGTCATCAAAAACATTTACATACTGTAACTTATAATGTCAAGAAAACCAAAGTTACATTTTTAGAAGATAATGATTATACAATTAAACCAAAAATTGTTTTTCAAGAAATGTTAAA
>Ga0172381_10002501_pt1 | contig 20281 bp, 27 predicted proteins | sample Leawel6488metaG_FD_119754 | JGI IMG/M metagenome (GOLD analysis project Ga0172381, IMG submission 119754) | Leachate microbial communities from a municipal landfill in Southern Ontario, Canada - Leachate well 64-88 metaG | ecosystem: Engineered > Solid waste > Landfill > Unclassified | place...
GGACCCAAAGCCATACTTCTGTGCTTCCTTCTCAGCAAGTAACCTTGCATCTTTTTCGGCAATATGGTTTTTATCTGTCATGCTCCGCTCCTGTGCAGGTAAGGTTTTTTTTATTGAAGGGCAGCGACTAGCTTTTCAACCTGTTGGTCATAACTATCTACAATTTTTTTGAGATCAGCTGCAAATGGAGCGGTTATTAATCTCCCGCCATTGTCAGCATAAAATTTGAATTTTTCTTCAATAACCTTAACTATATGATTATCCATATCAGTATGTTGAATGTTGAAAATAATATTTTCTTCGCTAAAAACTTCATTAAGATCTATGTGATTTTTAATGGCAAAATTAATTATAAGTTCGTACTGAACAGAATTACGTGCAAGCCAGTTTGTTAATGCGCCATATTTTATTTCAAGCATTTCAGCTAGTTGGGTGTCCGTACGAACACCTTTTTTTATTTTTAAAACATTCAAAATGTTTCTTGCATTCATGGTTTCCCTCCCAAAAATATCTCATCATTGTATCAAAAAGATACTTATATAGTATTGACATAGAAGTATCATTTTGATACAATAACGATATACCAAAGATATATCAACGACATACAAGGAGTCATAATGGGTCTCATAACGGACAAGTTACACGAAAAATATGGCCGGTGGGTACTAACTACAACAGAAGTTGCAGAAGAGTTACACATCTCGGTCATGACACTTAAAAGACGCGTCAAAGCAAAAAAAATGATTTCTCCTCTACAACAACGTGGAAGAGCTGGAATTATGCAATGGAACCTTAAAGACATTGCTAAATATTTGGGAGACACGGACCAATGATCACCGGAAAAATAAAAACACCTTATGCGGCATCGTTTTATTATGTTGCAGATTCAAAAGAGGCATCGATTGATTTCGAAAATAAAACTGTAACCACGCATAATGAAGGCGGCGATCGGACTCACACTTTTTTTAAAGTTGGCAACTTCGAGACATTCCAATTGCTCAAGTATGTTGTACCGCTCCTTGTCATACTAACGAGCGACTGGTATTCAATCAATGTCAAAAATGAGTTGTCCTTGATTGTTTTGGCAATCTCGCTTGTGGTTTGGCACAAATATCGTTTAGCAGACCGTAAAAAAATCCTGACTGTTGCAATAGCCGCAACAATAATAATTCCGATTGTCGGGACAATATCATGGACACTCACAACACTATTCAAGATGTATATGAGTGTATGGGTCGCAATCGCGCTTTACGAAATCGTGCTTGGAATCGCATCGAAAGAGTGGCAGCGAATGGGTAAAGTATATATGGATGGCTTGCCTAAGTTCATGTCTTACTATTTTACTTTTCCGGAGACAGAACAGACGAAAAAAACTGTTGCTGCCGCTGTAAAAAAAATTGAAAAAAAGATTTTATTTGGTGCTGCAGTAATCGGTGCAATTGGTTTAATCGGTTTGACGTATTCAAGTGTAATGATATATAAGACCAACAAACTGGCCGAAGCTAAAATCGCTGAAGTTGCAGCATATCAAGATCTTCTTGCTAAGAAAAAAGAATCAGATTACGCGGGCAAAACTCAGATCGTAATCAAATACGAGAAAATCAAACTTGATGAAAAAACGGAAAAACTTCACAAGTTGCTAGACATCGATGATGAATACAGTGAAATAACCACCAAAACCTATCCGTGGGAAAAGGGGTATGAACGTGCCGGGATATTCATTTATAAGCCCGATGGCACGGTACAGTCAACCTACACAGGATTAACAAAATGAAAGCGGCTCTTATAGCAATTCTCGCGGGTTTTGCACTTTATGGCGCGGATGTAACTCAAAGTTCAAATCAGCAAGCCGCTGTTGCTCCAGAATTTAACGGTGATTGCAGTGGTGTAGTAGATTTTGCCCTTCACGCTCAACCTCAATTGCTTTCGGATGGTTATTTCATCGGCTCGGCTGTTGACATCACCCAAGATTTAAAAGTCTCATGGCAAATTAATCATCAAGGCAATTTTGATGGTGCTGCCGTTGTCAATAAAACAACTGCAGACGCAAATTGTCTTAAACCTGCACTGCTCGAAGAGCAGGTGAAAGAACGATTGAATAAGTATCAGCAAATTCTTCGCGATCGGACGAATCCTTTAATCGATCAAATCGGCAGTACTGCCGATGCGAAATCTAAAGATGATACGAAATCAACCAACTACGTGAAAGATTTTACGCTCCAGGGTGATCCGGAGAAAGCGGACGGTTTTTTCGGTGGATTTTTAGCCGAAATTAAAGAGCCCTACAAAGCCGCTCAAACCTATGTTGTTCTCTTCTTTATTTTGATCGCGTTGATCTCTTTGGCAGGCGAGTGGATCTTTTTCAATGTTAATAAAATCACAAAAAATACAGGTGCAGCTAAAACGAGCACCGTTGAAGTTATGCATCGTTTCGCGATTGGGATCCCGCTGCTTCTGATTTTTTATTCTGGTTCTGGAATCACAACAAGGGCGCAGGATATTTTTAGCAGTTGGGTTGCCGAAGGCTCAAACCTTGCCGATGCACTTGCAAACAAAGTTCACGTTTCCAATGCAAAATATACCATTCGTGAACTTGGTCAAGAGAATGGGATCACAGCTAAAGAACTCGAAAAGAAAGTACGCGGGGTGATCCTACTTGAGCAGCAGGCTCAGGTAAATGGTGAAATCTTGGCAAGTTGTATGGAGACATACAATATTGAAGCTCTTAAACAAGCGCGTAACGGTGAATCAGATCTGATTTTTCCGTCTTCACCCTCTGATATTGGAAAAACACAGTGGGAATTTGAAACTTATTATGTTATCAATAAAATGAATGCCCCGGATGCTGAAGCCTCTCAAGCGCCGAAGCGATTTTTTAGCGTCCAAAGTTGTGCAGCAGCAGAAAGTCAGTTGCGAGAATACACAAAGAAAGCTCCTGTTCTTAATGCGTATTTTGAAAAGTTGCAAAATTTCGACACAGCTAAACTGCAATATGTTGTTACGGGTGGCATGAACAAAAATATTTCGATGGGGTGGACATCGATCGCGATGCTTCCAGCGCAGCAAGCGATGCAATCACAGACATCAATGATTGATACACAGATTGGCTCTTATGGGTTCGAAAATGTCGAATTCGATTTCAGCGCCAGTTTTTTTGAGAAGCTTTATAACTCTTATCAGAATTTTAGTTTTTCCAAATCAATAGAAGGTTTTACGCAAAGAGCATCATTTCTATTTGTTCCAGGAGCAACAGGGATATATTCAACGTTTAACGGAGTAATGGAGGGGTTGACATCAGCGGGTGCTGCACCTGCAGAAGTCACTGCTTCAGCTGCAGAAAAAGCCGTAGAAGCAGCGAAAGATGCTGCTGGAGGCATACCAGTTATCGGCGGATTTTTAAAGGCCGGTGTGTCGATTGTAGGCGGTGTAGCCGTTGGTGGTGCCATGAAGTTTATCGCACTTGGAAAAGTCATTCTTAAAACTATTCCGCCATTTTATATCGCGACAGAAGCGGCAAAAATCATGGTTGAATCTCTTGTATATATTGTCCCAATGCTCGTTGCAGCGTTTGTAATCGTGTGGTGGTATATCGAGGTATTTCTCTACATGATCGCTGTTCCTTTCGCTGCTGCTTATGCTTTTGGCGAAAACGCAAAAGCAAATATTTTGCAGTTCATAATTAAGGGAATCGGCCTCGCATTTAAGCCAATGTTGATTGTTATTTCGGTCTTTCTTGCAGTCAAGGGGATGGCTATGCTTGAATCGATCACAACGGGAATGATCACCGGCCAAGAGATGGCTATGGTCGCGCAAGCGAATACCATCCTGGATAAAACCGAATGGACGGCGAGTAATCCGCTTGATGGCTGGGGACAGTGGATCGGATCCGTCATGAAAGCGGGAATGATTCAGGGTGTCTTGTTTATTGCCGTAGCAATTACAAAAGTAATCTTAGTCTCGACGGTAATTCTGAAAGGTCCTGGCTTCTTTTTAGGATTGTTTAATGTCAATGCGGAAAGCAACGGAAGCGAAGCAATCGCCTCTAAAATATCGACTGTAACAAAAGGAATTTAAATGATTAAAATCAATTCAAAAAAAATGGTGTTAACAACGGTGAAATGGGGAGGGGTTATTATCCTCATTTCAATATTTTCTTATCTTGTGTTCGCTCGTTTGGCGATCACATATTAATGAGGAGGAGGTAATGACAATCCAAAATAAAGTCAAAAATAAAGCGAAAAGTTTAGGGGTTGAGTTGGTCAAAAATACCGTATTTGCATTGAAGTGGACGGTTTTATCGATGATCATTGCGATTTCTTTTGTGTTTGTGGTTGCTATGACTGCTAAAGCTTACGAATATTTTCTTTAAGAAGGAGAGAAAAAAATGAAAACCTTATCTTTACTTGCAGCGGCAGCGATTTCCGCTGTCTTGATCACCGGCTGTTTCGAGGATAGAACTACCCCCGAAACGGCTAAAGAGACAGTCAAGAAAGTGGCTGAAATTATGGCAGCTAATAATATTGAAGAGTTTAAAAAATACTGTTCAGCTTCAAATTTGAAACAGTATGAGAAAACTGGAATTTCGGCTCTATCTGTTCCTGGCTTAAAATTTGAACTGACACCGGATCCAGTCAAAATGTCAGACGATGAAAAAACGGCAGAAGTTGCAGTAAATATGACGCTTGGTGCGCTGGAAAAAACGACGATTTGGACGCTGATCGATGAGGGCGGCGAATGGAAAATATACGGCGAAGCCCGTATGGCAGAATGAATTTTAAAGAGAGGGAAAATTTATGAAAAATTTCACAGCAGCACAAAAAAAATCGATGGAAGAAGCACTTTGTTTCGCCTCATCATACTTTGAGAAAGATCCGGTTCACAGCAGCAAGATTGCTACTGCGGCGGCATTGCTTCACGAGGGAATAAAAGAAGCACTGCCTAAGATTCGCGATTATGTGTGTAATCTTGATTTGATTGTTATAGCCGAAACAGGATTCGATTTGAACAAAACGCCGTATTGTAGCAGATTTCCGGCGTTACCTGCTCGATATGTAGCATTTCCTAAAACTGAAAAAGGGGCGAAAATACTTGAGGAGATTCGCAAGAAACACCCCGAAGCAGTGAAGGAGTTTATCCGATGACGACTTTTACGGTTGGCCAAGTAATGCTGGCAGCATTTGTCGGCTTTGCCGGCATCATTGCTGCATTTGCCCCGGCGATAGCCGTAGGGACCCACTACATTGGGAAGCAGCGGCAGGATCACGACGATACTTCGATCGTGACGTTTATGGTTGCTCTTATGGGGTTTCAATTTATTGTTTCCGTCTTTTTTTATTGGACGCTTCAGATATTTGATCTGCTCATTAAAATGGATGATATGACCATTCTAGGTGCTCACGGAATTTTTAGTCTATTTTGGACAATACCCGTAATTCACGGCAATCCTACAATCGAAATGTGGACATCGTTAATTGTGATGGTTCGAGAGTTTTTAAAAATGGTAAACGGTCTTATTCCGATATTTGTGCTCCTTTTCGGGGTTGTTGTCGGATATTGGATCAGTGAAACAAAAATTTCACAACGCGGGGGAAACACTGGCCAGATTGATTATTTCGGCTATGGTTTACGGATCTTCGCTGGTGTTTTCTTTGCCGCCGTCGCTTATATAGGTTGGTCGCAAATGGCGTCGCAAACGCTCCAAATGCCATTGGCCGGTGATGGTAGTGGTACGATTGTAACATTGCACGAAGCAGCTGCTGCATGGTGGCGCGAAGGTGTAGGGATCATCCCTACTAAAAAATAAAAAAATAGGAGAAAACAAAATGCAAAGAATTAAATTAGCAGATCAAACAAGTAAAAACCAAGAGGCGATTAACGTGACGAATAAACGTGAATTGCCACAAGCATTTTTGCGAAAAATTAAAGAAATGGCCGAAAAAAGAGGCAAGCTTTCTGAGCGTTTAAGAAACAGTGTAGAGGTAATCGAATCTAATGATGATAGCGGTTCCGATACACCGGGTGGTCAAGCAATTAAAATGCTTAATGATGATGTGCTGACAGCCAAATTAGCTGCTGCAATTGAGTATTTTGCGACGATTGAAGATCCGTCGGATGATGAGAAATCGATCTTAACAGAGTTAACTTCGGTTGCTACATTGTTGGCTGCCGGCGATGTCATTGCAGATCCTCTGCAAAAAGTTAAAGAAGTAATCCAAAGAGCCGAAGCGCTCAAGATGGCTGCTACCGGAAAACATTTCGACATCGATCAAAGCGTTTTCAAAAAGCAGATTGAGGGATTCGCCTTTAACAGCCAAGGCTCAAGTCTCACCTTTAAAGATGCGGCCGAAGCAGCTAAAAAATACATGAAAAAATCTTCACCGGAACTCAAGCCATGAAAAAGTTGATTTTGATTGCATCGACTGTGATCTTAGCAAGCACCCAATTGCTTGCCGTATGCGCTTACCAAGATTGTGGCCAAGTTGTTGCACGAGAGCAACTTATTTTTCAGAATAAGTTGAAGAAAGAACTGGATTTGGCTGATTCGAATGCGGGGCTTGTCGCACAGAGATATGCAGAGCAGATGCAAGCCATCGAAGAACAAAACAGAGTTCTGAAAAATTATGAGACGCTAAGTGCAAAAAACAATATGATACTTCGAGAAATTGCACTCGAACAAGAGAAGGCAGCTGCGTTGACAGCTACTTCCGGCAAGATTTCTGCTAAGGCCAACGAATCGCTGCAAAGAACGGCAGAAATTTCCGCCGCATCATTAAAATTGAAAGCGGAGGATTCACAATGAAACTGTCATTCTTATTGTTATTAGGAGTACTGTTTGCCTCGCAAGTGGATGCTTTTGTGTGTGAGCATAGCTATTCTGGTGGGGCAACTTGCAACCAAAGATCATTGGGAGCAAAATACACCAACAATACGGCTTCCGATAAAGTGGTGCAAATCACCGTAGTAGGTAAAAACTCAACGCCAAGCGTTAGCATTAATGTTGACGGCAAATCCTATAGTTCCGAAACAGCTCCAATGGTGGTATATGAACACCATGCTACAGGAGCAATTGCAACAATCCCTCCAGGATCAACTTATTCAGTCAATGCGTCAGGCGCACTTGAGTATTGGATGTGGGGCGAAAATTGATACTCCAGAGCTCTATGAGCTCCGGATACCCTCAAAACGAAAAATTGTAAGATGATCTCGCCGCAACGTTTCCGCTAACCGTTGAAACTCCAACATTCACAAATTCATTCGAGCGTGTTTTTCGCGAATACGATAACCCCAAAGCTGTTGAAGACTTGTACTGCCCCAAGCCGATACTCATGCCGTTCTCTTTGCCGGGTTCGATCACTGCCGGTGATGAGAGTGCAAGTGCAAGCGCGGTTGAATCGTGCATCTCTTTACGAAGCTCTTGTTTGACATCTTCGATCTTGGAATCGGTATAGTCTTTGGCCGATTGTAATGTTCGAGCGTCGCCCTGGTCCGCATACGTCTGTGCCGAAGTCAAGGTCTGAGCATCGCCTTGATCTGTGTATGTTTGTGCTGCAGAAAGTGTTGACGAATCCCCGGAATCAACGTAAGTGTAATCCATCGATCCACCACCGCCGCCGACTCCGGCAATTGCGGTATCAACATAACCTTTGGTGGCGATATCTCCGGCGTTCACCGGTGTGGCGATCTTATAGTTACTCAAGATCCGGCCGCCGAAGTCAAAAACCGAAGTGGCGGTAACGGCATAGTTACCGAAAAATACAGATCCGGGGTTATAAGCCGATGTTGATCTGCCACCGACGGCATAATCAGTGAAATCTGAAAAGTATCCAAAACGCATTTCTCCCGGTGCAGAAGTTTCAGAATTTCCACCGACAACAAGGCTGTTTTGGTGTGCTGCAACGGTATCACCGCCGATCGCAATCCCACCGGCATCTGTGACTTGGGAATAATATCCCATGGCGATTCCCATGTACGCATTCCCCCCGGATGTCACCGAAGCGTTGGTTCCGACGGCTACGCCTCCCCATGCACCTTCTCCCACATAGGCATTGGTTCCGAATGCGTTAGATGCAACGCCATAGGCTGAGGCATTGGTTCCGAAAGCGGTTGAGAAGAAGTTCCGGGTATCCGCTCCGGACCCTATGGCCGACATCCCACCGGTATAATAATAGGCGTAATCACCAAGCCCGGAATCATAGAATCCGAATGCTATGCCTGTGTTATCATCGATGCCGTCAAGATTTGCATCCGTGTATGCGTAGATGTAACCACCGTTACCAACCTGAGCATTCTCGCCGACGGCTGTGTTGCCGCCCATACTTGAAGTTGTGACTGGTCCACTTGTCCAAATAAATGCACCATCGCCTGCAACATAATCGGCCGCGTATGTGTATGTATTAACAGCAAGTAGTGCTGCAGCAATGATTGATAGATTTGATTTTCCCATGTTTTCCCTCCTATGGGTATACAGAAGCTCGTTTCCAAGATGGAAGCGGCAGCGTATTTTGGAGGGTTGAAGTTGAAATGCTACTTTTTTGGGGTGAAAAAATAAGTACCGGATCCTAAACTACAATTAATATAACACTTATTATAATGCGTGTATTAATACGGGTTTAAACGAGTGTTTAAACAACCGTTTAGGAGAAACAAGATGAGAATCGCATATACACAGGACGAGTTAATTGGGACGACAGAGCTTGCAAAAGCTTTTGGTGGGTTTCTTGATAAAATTGTAGATAAAAGCTTAGAAAAAATTGCAATCGTTCGGCACAATAAACCGGAAGCGGTAATTGTTCCAATCGCCGAATTTGAACGTATGAAAGAGATATCCGAGCTTGTCGAAGACATGGAAATTGCGTCAATCATTGCAGATCGCGATCCAAATGGAACAAAGAAAGGAACGTTCTCTATAGATGAATATCGTGCCAAACGTGCGCTAAAGGAGAAAAAAGTTGTATGAAGTAAGTTTCTTCCCGGAAGTCGAAGCGGATCTTGATTTGCTTAGTGACGAACTTCTCGACGAGGTTGATAATTATGTTGAAAAGTTGAAAGTCAATCCACTTAAATATAGCCAGCCTCTTCAAGACATTGATGGAAGAGATTTACGAGGCTATCGCAAAATATATTTTGCGAATGCAACTTATCGAATTATTATTAAAGTTGAGGGTGGGATTACAAAAATTGTCGAAGTTGTAGCCATTGGTGAGCGCGATAAAAAAAAGGTCTATGCCGAAGCGTTTGCCCGAATCACTGCTCGATCGCCGAATAAATAGTCTGCCGGCTAACTTTAAGCTCTCTGGCTATCTCAGCCTTTGAGATCCCTTTTGAATCCATTTCACGAACTTGTTTGATCTGCTCCGGAGACAAAGCCCGTTTTCTTCCTCTATATTTCCCTTTTTTCTTGGCGATTTCAATCCCTTCACGTTGTCGTTCTCGGATCAGTTCACGTTCAAATTCTGCAAATGCCCCCATGACATTTAATAGAAGTGTAGACATGGGCGAATCTTCGCCAGTGAATGTTAAACCCTCTTTGATAAATTCAACGCGGATCTTTTGGTTGGTGAGAGATTTAACGATCGAACGGAGATCATCGAGATTACGAGCAAGGCGATCCATAGAGTGAATGATGAGAATATCGCCGGTTCTTACATATTTGAGACATTCAGCAAGCGCGGGACGGTCCGACGATTTGCCAGAAGCCCTATCTGTAAAAACACGATCGAGATTTTGGCCGTCAAGTTGGCGGTCTGGATTTTGATCATCTGAGGATACACGAATGTATCCTATTCTTTGTCCGGTCAACTGGCATCTCTTAGATCATCTTCTTTAATATCGAAAGTTTGCATTGCACTATCGATGATTGCATTCGAAGAGTCGGCAATGTTTTCATATGCGATTGGAGGCAAAACTTTCTTTAAATTCTGAAGTCGCTGTCTTTGTTCTTTGATTTCTTTAATTGCTTCGTGCTGGGTCATAGCGGATCCTTTAAATGTCAAAATAGAATCTAAGACATTATATTGCAAATACAAATTAATGCCAATTAATTGCAAAAATAGATCTATATGGATAGAAATTTAATTACAAAAATGTGTTAATTTAGAGTACACCCTAAAAAACGTATTTAACAATTGCTGCGATAATCCCCACAACAAGAACAACACCAACTGCTTTCTGAATTAGTGAGGGTTCTTTTGTCGTCTCAGATTCCGCATTCAAACCGACTTCTATGTCGGACTCTATGACCATTGCTTGGCAATAGACAGTGCTCCGTCCAAAAGTGGATAGATACATGCTGCTAACTGCAACACCGCCTTGGGGTCGCCAACCTTTTTGAATCGCTTTGTTAACGAGTTTATTTAAGCCAGACAGGTCACCATGTTGAACAATTGAATATTGCATTTCATCCCTCCGTGTATTAGTATAATACAAGTATATATTAGTATTATACAATTATTTATTAGTAAATGCAAGTATTTATATATATAAAACCTTTCATGCACCTGTGTGGAGCAGGTCATTTCATGCGAAGCGACGGTCCTTTTTTAGCTTGTTGCTGTTCTCTGTTTTCTCTGAATTTCTCAATGAGCTGCTGCCGGTTCTGGCCAACATCACTTAATTTGATTTCGCGATCTGCAATAGTTATTGTCTCTTTGGCTGTATCGAGTTTGCAGTATTTAACATTGAAGTGATCTTTCATCGCTTCTTCAAGAGCTCTGTCATTGTTAGAGTCGCGAAGTGATTCATCAATAGCATGACGAACAGCTTCTCCATTCGTCTTAATATAAGATTCGCCAGTTTCTTTCTCAAGCTCTCGCGCAATTGCGTTGAGATTCTGTGTCTTGTAATGCTTCTGCAGCAAGGTAATATTGTTATATGTGACTTCGTTTTTAAAATCATGAGCGACATTATCTTCAACAACGCTGTATTTGGCCGTATCGGTCTTGAGCATATGATAGACACCCTCCTTATACTCTTCCGCTTTTTCGAGGTGCTTAATCAACTCTGCGATCGGGATACTCATAATCTTATCAGTGTCGGCTTTCGTGAGATATTTCGAATCGGTTTCACCGGTGACTGCTCGATGTTTCGCAATATCTTTCCGGATCCTATCGATTTTCAATCTCTCTGCCTCGGCTTCTGCTCTTCTGGCTGCAAGATTAGATTGCGCCTGTAACTGTAGCGCATCGATCTTCATGACTGAACTGGCTTTGATAATATGAGGCGTAGCCGAAATAGGACTCTTATAATAGAATCTGGCCTTATCGTTGAGCGCCTTGGTATCGACAAATCGATCGAGATCAAGAGCTTTGGCCGCAAGTTTCTGGAACTCGCGATATTCCTCTTTTTCAATTCCAGCAGGGAGTGTTTCGGTGGTTGGGATGACAATGCGAAACCGTTCTGCAGTGTGGCCGTTTTTGTCTGCGTTGTGCGATTTCGACGGAAGAATCATCGCACTTACGCCTTTGGCTTCGAGTAGCTTTGTTGCTTCTGCGATCGACAATTGAGGCTTGCCGGCGTCGTTGTCGATATCGTAGATCAGAACATTCCCGGAAGATTTTGAATTGTCAGAATTGCGGTAACCGTTCTCAAACTGCGCTGCCGAATATGGATACTGCTTCATCAGTGCAGCAAGCTCGGTATAGCTTGCAACGTCTACCGTCTCCCACTTGTTCAGTGCGTTTGGGTTTGTATCTTTGCAGATTGATATTTTTAGCGGCATAGTAATATCTCCCGCTATTCTACTGTTTCGGCTTCGGTTTTGAGCCGTATCATTTCGAGAATCTGAGTATCGCAAGCGGTTATCAACGTCTGCGCTTCGTCGTTGTAGGTTAATGTCATCATGGTTTTGCAGAAGCAATTCAATTGGTTCAATGTCTGAAACCAGTTTGCTTGAGGACAGTACCGGCAGATTGTTTGTGGTATTTGATTTTCGTCTTGCATATTGCTGAGAATTGGGCTCTCGTACAGCAACGATTCGTTGGGCTGTTGTGGCATTTAAAACTCCTTGATTGATATTGGGTTGAGCACCTTCAATCGGTGCCGTCTGAAGTTCAGGCGTTTGCTGCTGTTGACTATAGAGATCGCGGCAGATCTCGATCGATTCTTTCCCGGATAGGTTTACCTCCTTTTGCATGAAGTCAATGACATTTTTCGGCTTCTGCTTGTTGTTTAGATTGTTGATTTTATTGTCGGGCGTCACCTCGTAATTAGCTGTATTGAGTTTGTATTTATCCGCTGCATATTGCAGCACGGCAGCAGCAGAAAGATGAGACTTGATTGTGGCCAGATCCACAATATCAAGACTGTCATTTTGGTTTTCGGTTGCTTTTTTCCATTCCCCGACGTTTAAATCGCGCAAAACAGAATAGTTTTCCCCAATATTAAGGGCAAGAATTTCTTTTGCTTTGTCGTCAACGAAGTCAAAAATGCCGTGTTTTGTCTCTTTTAGGATGCCAATTCGTGTGAGTTCTCTCGCATTTTTAAGTGTATTTTCTGCGAATCTTTGAGCATCGATCTCAGTTAATCGTTGTTCACGAACTTGAAAATCTGTGAATGAATACACATTGACCATATCAACACCATCGCGCATGAGCACCTGAGAATCCATGAAGCATCGTTGTGCATCACGAAATTGTTGACTTTCTTTATCAATTTTTGCCGCTTCATTTCGCTCTTGGGTATATTTTTTAACAAGATCTTTAATATATGATTCTTCAATTAGCTCGCCTGATCGACCAGGAAGATTCATATATTGACTGAGATCATATTGATCAACTTGCTGCTGATCACGAAGATCTGCGGCAAGCTTCTCCGCTGCCGACGTTGGACGATCGATCTCAATGGCTGAAGGGTTTTTGATCAGCTCTTCACGTTCCCGGATTCGTTCAGCAATCTGGCGGGATATCTCTCGACGAAACGCCGGAGATCCTTTGATCCGTAAAATATTCAGCTTCCATCCCTTCGCTTCAGCGATATCGAGCATAAGTGAAGCCTTCTCTTTGAGGCTTCCCGCGCCGTCCGCTGTAATCTTGTCGCCACGATCAATGACGTTGATGTCTCTTCTTGAATTGGTGAATGTAACCCCTTCGGCTGCATTAAGATTGATCTTGTAGCCGGTGAATTTGTGGTCCGTCATTTGGCCGTAATGTTTTTCAAAAAGTTTATGTTGGCATGATGGGTATATCGTATCAGTTCGATCTGCCCTACCCTCCTTGTCGTAAACATTATTTATTGCTTCTTTTGATTTTGAACTGCGCCGGCGATCGATCTGCCCTATTCGTTTTTCGTAATGATCGGTAAGGATTTTCCCCAATTGTTGAACATCCCGCGAAGCATTCGCTTGGAGCTCTTTGCCCTGGACAATATCACTCAAGTGTTCAAAACCTTTACCACGAAGATTGATATCGTTTTGATCGCCTGGCGTTTGGATTTTGAAATAGTGATTTTTGGCCGTTTGTACTTCCCGATGATTGATTCCGTTATCTTTGAAGTATTGCAGCAGCTCGTCACGGCTGCGGATGTCTTTGAGCTCTTTGATATAGAATTTACGATCTCTGGCTGTATTGGTATCCGCATTGATTCCTTGACGATCCCGTGAGAATTCGCGAGGATTCGTCAGGCCGTGTTTTTTATTGACATATTCCTGGAGAGTATCATCCATGAAATTTGAATGCTTAAAATCAGTCCGGAGCTTGGTATCATCAAGCGGATTATATAAAGCAATTGCGATATGAATATGTTCCATACGCTCTTTGTCGTGTTCTTCTTTGATTTTTGGCCGATGCACTTCTGCATAAGCGATCACTTCATTGTCGATGTCATAGCCGCTTGTGTGGTGTTTGATGTAATCTTGCACCATGTCACGGTAAACATCGAGTGAATCTTTGCCACTCTCTTCGACCCGGCGAAGATCTTCCTTGTTGAAGGATAAAGTGATGTGCATGTAATTATCGGAATAGTTTTTATGCTGATTGAGAAAGTGTTCCGTTTTTTCAAATATGTCGAGATCTCCAAAAAGAGGAATCGTTTCATCTTTTTGGCTACGTGTAAATTCACTATCCTGTCGATGTCCATCACGAAGATATCGAGATAAACCACTTTTTGCTCTTGTGATTCGCGCGATCATATCAGGCTCTTAATCTCAGAGTTAATGATGATCAACTGATTCATCAGATCTTCATAATCAAATTGATTCAATGATTGTTCGTTACGAGCAATATTGAGATTATGAGCAATTTGGTTGATGTTGTTTCCGACTCTGTTGATAGCACCGATTAGATAACCGAAGTCTTTTTCATTTGTTTGATAATTTAATTCTGTATTGCAGATTGTCCCGCGTATATAATCACTAATTGTCATATTTAATGATTGTGATTTGATTAATAACTCAGTGTATAGCTCATCAGTCAATCTAACCACTATTGTGTTTTTTTTCATAATAAACCTTTCCTTTACTGAAGCGGAGCATAAGTATCGATATTGATTAACTCAATGTCGATGTATTGGGTTTTTAGGGTGGAACCCTAAAGCACGCGTCAATGTATGAAACGGAGTGTAATACATTGGCTGGCGTGCCTTAAAAAATAACTAACCGCATATTTAAATATATTGCTTTCATAAATATAGTCTCATTTTGATAAAAATTAGCTTATTAAGATACACATAATGTATTAAATGATATAGTAACGAATGGTTATGATATACCTATGAAAGGAAGGTCATTAAAATGGCAAAACAAAATCATAAGATTTCTACAGAAATGATAGAATCAAAACGTGAATCATTTATCGAAACGATTAGAAAAGAAAAAGAGTCATCAACAAATGGGCGTACAAGCCAAACACAACTCTTTTTAAATAAGATAAAAGATTTAATCGAACTTGCAGTAAATGACGGGCTTTCAAACAAACAAATCGCTCGTTCAATATATTTGACGTGGAATGTGAAAATAAGCGAAACAACAGTCGCTTATTTTGTCAAAAATACTCTCAAAATTAATAGAGACAATCGGACAAAAAAACAAGCTCCACAACGTCAATCGATCGAAACAAAAACTACAACTGAAAACACGATCGAACCAATAAACCAAAAACCCGTACCAGTAGCGGACCAAAAAAAAGAATCATCTCAAATTAAAACTGACGGCGTGAAACATGCACCGGCAGATTTTGACGATATTTAAGGATAAAAAAATGAAGATCATCACAATTAATTCAAAAGGCGGCGTCGGGAAATCGACAACATCAATGCAAGTAATTGCACCATTTCTTTATGAGATCATTGGTAACAAAAAAGTTAAATTCGTTGAGCTCGATGATGAAAATCAAGATTCAACAACATTCGCGCGAAGTGAATTGGTTGACGCTCAACAAATTCAAATCACCGGCACAGATCTTGATAGCAAGCTGCTTGACATCATTGTTGATAATGACAATATTATTATTGATGTCGGTGGGAATAAAACAACGACGTTTGTAATCGATTCGTTGAGCAATACGGGAATCATCAATGCTCTTGATTTGATCGTTATACCATTGGGTGACGGAGAACAAGACGCTTCGAATGCAATCAAGCTATACAATCGCGTTCGTGATCTGAATAGCGATATCAAGATTGTATTCGCCCTCTCCCGCGTTGATTCGAGTATGGATCTTGAAATGCAGTTTTTCGATTTCTTCGGAGATAAGCAAGGGCGTGTCGATGATCGCGTCGGATTGATCGATAAGATCGCCGCAACAGATCAAAACATCATCAAAATCCGGAACAGCGAAGTGATCAAATATTCTCGCGCATTCGGAATAACAGCCTACGAGCTCAGCGATAAAAACGTAGATGATGTTAAAGAAAAAATGAAACAAGCATTGGTCAAAAAGGACAATGCGAAAGTCAAAAAGCTGGCATATCGTCAAACGATCCTGAATAAAGCGGCCGATTATCGCAAAACAGTACTTGATCCGGCGTTCGAAGTGCTCAAGACTTTGGTCTGAGCCCTGACCGGGAAAGGTAAGGTTTAATATGGAACGAATGGTTATTAACGGAATAGAAATCAAAGAAATCCGCGACGTGCAAGATGCACTGGCTGCATTTCAGACGATGAACGTCACGGCCGAAACAATTGTTGAAGAACTGGCCAAACAAGCAGCAGAATATAGTGTAATAATCGATTCCTTCGATCGCAATCATTCTCAACACGGAGAAATGATAGCGGCTCTAAGCGAAGAGCAAATGAAATTGCAGCAGCTTGCCAATGTCATTGAAAAAATGAGCCAATCAACAGCTATGACTGCCCAAAGAATGCTCACCCAATACCAAACCAACGTGCAGCAAACAATCGATAATGCTTTTAAAAAAGTGGATGATACAGCAGTACATCAATCACTGCAGCAAACGATCGAAAAATCTCTAAGCCGTGTTAATACCGGATCGATCGACAGAGCAATCGAATCCATGAATTCCGGTGCGACGAAAATTGATAAATTGAATCAAAATATCAATAACACCCTTCACCAAATAGTTTCTGGCATTAGAGAATACAATGATACAGTCGTAAACAACTTCAATAAAAAAGCCTTAATTGCAACCGGATTGATCGCCCTGCTCTTTGGCTTGACGATTGGCTGGATCGTCAAGTCCGAAATCACTGCAGCTGAATATCTTGATTGGATTATTCCAGGAACTCACCAGTTCCATGACGATATGAAGAACGCGAATTTTATTCGCTTTACGCAAGCCGAAGCCGAAAATCGCGGCGATGGCTACTACTACGTAAAAATCAAACAATTCTCTCACTGATCCTCTCCCGGATCCGACGAAAGAAGGATCCGGGCAAGCGCTCCGGACAGGAGCGCCCTACCCTTTAAAATACATATAAAAACAATTAAAATAATAGTAAAATACTAATATTTAATTGCACAATACAATTATACCCCCCTGCCCTCTCAAGCAGCTTTCGCGGCTTGATTGGTCAATTCATATGGTTTATCGTAAGAACCAATTGAAATATGAACGAAAAAATTCCAGTCCGGATAATCCGCCCCCATATCCCCGGCATTACGGTTATAATTACCTTTGCACGCAATATCTCGAATTTGTGAAAGCATTTTTTGAGCTTCACCCATCCAGTTCTCTTTGATGTAATATTCATTAACCGATGTGTGACGTTCAGCTTTTGCATAGTCTGAAAGTTTGCGGCTGTCTCCGTAGTGGTTTGTTCCGTCCGCTCTCATAGCATCATCAAAAAAATCGATATCGCCCTTCATGATCTTAATATTGACCGATGAATAATTTTGGCGTGTGACCGAAAACTTAAACGTTGGAAAAAGCTTTTTAAGCTCTGCTCTAATCTCTGCAACTCTCTCTTTTTCAATGTATGCCATGATAAACCCTTTAAATGTATTTTTTGCGATCTTAGAAAGAAAGACTTTCTCTTGTGGATTCCTGAGCTAGTCCCCTTCCCAAAACTTTTTTGGAGCTTTGAGAGGGTGAAGCTCGATCCTCTAAGATCTTTCTCCCGTATCATCCTTTCGCTACATGGCGTTAATCGAAACGCGGAAAAGGTAAAGTCAAGGATCACGGGAGGGATACCGGAATACAATGAGGATATGCTCACGCCTTGATCTTTTCCTGGGCGATTCGATAGCCTGTTAATGAGCGAAATGGTTGTACGGGTAAAGAGATTTTGAAAGGTAAGATTGGCTCTCTCAAAAAGTAGCGCAATAAAAGTTTTGGGATTTAAAAAATGTATTTCAACGATCGGCCGCATGGTCGGATCGTTCGGGAAAGTGATTAGAGCCGCTAGGCCGGTACCGTGTACCGGGTCGTTTATGACCTCAAGCGCGATGTTGCAAACATTCCTCAAAAATATTAATAAAATACTTGCATTTACTAATAAATAATTGTATAATACTAACAGTTTACAAATAAATACTAATAAAAGTTAGTGCGAAAGGGGTCTCATGAAAAAGCCTTATATCATCGCCGTTTCTCACCAAAAGGGAGGAGTCGGAAAAAGTACCATCGCCGCAAATCTTGCCGTTGCATTCACAGAAATGTATGGTGATGACTTCGAAGCGATCGATCTGGATACTCAGCGCTCTTTGTTGTACTTCAACAACGTTCGAAAGCAGAACGGGTTAAAACCTCTGCCAATAAAAACAATCGTAGAAGATTTGAAGGACCCGGACAAACCGGCAAAAGAGTTGACGAAGATCATCAATTCAAACACCAAAATTTTATTGGTGGATGCCGGGGGATTTGACAGTGGGGTGAATCGGATCCTGCTCATGGGAGCGGACCGGATTATAACACCAGTTTCTGATTCGGGTATTGAGCTTGCCGGATTAATGAAGTTCCAGACGGTAATGAAAGACGTGATCAAACGAAGAGAAGAGCCAATCGTTTCAACGGTTTTGCTCAACCGCGTTCACATGTTTGCTGGAAAAAGTCTCGAAGAGATTTATGACTTTGCACGCGACGAAAACGAATTTGATATTTTTGACACGATCATCCGCGATCGAGGAGAAATTCGCAAAGCGTTTGACGAGGGCAGGGGGGTGATGGAAATCGCCAACAGTAAAGCGGCAGAAGAATTTAAACAATTGATTAAGGAGCTCACCAATGGCAAAAATTAAAAAAGACGCTTTCGACGCAACGATTGCGGAATCTCCGGCAGAAAACGAAGTGCAACGTCAAGTTATGGTTTATGATGTTCCAAAAGCATGGATCAGTGCGGTAAAAAATAGTGCTCATGCCACTATGAGCAGCTACATGAAAGCTGCACTATACGAAAAATTGCAGCGCGACGGCCATCTATAAAAAAAGGGGAGGGTGTTTCCCTTCATCAGCATCGATTTAAAGCACTAAGAAGCCATTTAAATCGTTTTTTAGCGTCCTAATACTTATATGCCCAATTCATGCATTTTAATCTTCAATTTCATCTCTTCTATTGCAAGCTCTTTGGCTCGATTCTGTTCTCTCAAAACGTCCAGCTCATTATTAGACACAATTTCCGCATCTGTTGATTCTTCAAAAAGAGGTAGGGCAGGGGTATTGCCAAAATTTGACTCCCTGATAACTACTTCTTCGTATTCAACTCCTTCTTCGTCGACATGTGAAGAGTGGGTTTCTACGTCATGCTTTTTTTCGGCCGCTGCAATCAATCCAGTTGACGTTCCGACTTTCTCTTTTTTCGTATATTCCAAAGTTTTGAAATTGTACTCTGCTGCAATTTCGTAGCGTAGCGCCTCTATATCTTGCCAAGATCCTTTTCCGAAAATATGTGGATTCAAATAATATTGTGAGCCACGACCGGATTCAGTTTTTTGGCGGAGGATAATTTCTTTGTCACATAAAGCGCGAATATTCTGATCAACTGTAGTATATTTTAATCCATATTTAATGGATATTTCTTCTTTGGTTGCCGCATTAATGATACACAGATTGTTTCTCGATACGTAACTTGATAAAATCTCAAAGAGAGTTTGAGATTGTGCAGCTGTGAGCCTTGTGTCTGCAAGCATCGGCGCTGTTTGAGTAAATAACATGATGAAATCTGGCGTCGAATTTTTTTTAACGACCTTGCGATCAGAAGTAGTTTTCAGCTCTCCGGTATTATGATCCAGGGTTTTGGTAATCTCTTGATATACTGTTTTGCCGCTCATTTTTGTATCTCCGATATGAGTTATATCAATAGTTTACAATAAAATATTGGAAAGTGATATAAATTCATATCACTTTTTATATATGCTTTAATTTTTTCGCTATAAAAAACGTTAAAATAACCACATTTAATTGTATTGACTCTACCAAAAAATACTTAAACCGATATGTCTCATAGCACTATGCGATATGTCTTATAGTGCTAAACGATATGTCTCATATCGTCAAAAAGTCCCTTAAACGCCTATTTTTAGGGCTTATCTGAATAATGCCCTTATATTATATTAAGGCATATTCTTTTATATCAACTTCTTTGCGCTTCGCGATTCCACCCTTTGAGGGTGGGGCGATTTTATTTTGACCCCTGCGGGACAAAATCGCTCTTTGTTGGGAGGAGGTCGTGCTTCACTTCTTCATCGTCCACGGCAGGGTGGTAAGTGGAAGGTTCGCCACTAAAAGGGGGTGCTTCTTTTTTTCTTTAGTAAAAAAACCTTATTTTTACTTCATAGGTTAAAACATTTACATTGTCGGATTGTTGTTGCTTCCAGATCCGAATTCTTTAACAGCATCTTGAAGAAATTTAGTATTGGATAATTCTTTAAACTTGTTTCTTATGCAAACAAGATCC
>Ga0172381_10002502_pt1 | contig 20268 bp, 52 predicted proteins | sample Leawel6488metaG_FD_119754 | JGI IMG/M metagenome (GOLD analysis project Ga0172381, IMG submission 119754) | Leachate microbial communities from a municipal landfill in Southern Ontario, Canada - Leachate well 64-88 metaG | ecosystem: Engineered > Solid waste > Landfill > Unclassified | place...
AAATATTTATACAAGGAGTCTCAACCCAAAACGAGGGACTTTGACTACAAATATAATTTTGCTAAATGGTGCAAAATGGGACACCATTGTAACACTTGAAAGGCACGGAAAATGAAAAAGAAAGTTTCACACACAGAGCAGCACGAATGGATACGAGTTCAAGCATGGTTTGACGACTTTAGTATTAAAGTTGGAATGACCACAAGTTTTGGTGGCACGAAAGTCAGTTTCTCTTATGACCCTAAGCATGATGCGATTATGTCGGGGGGAAAACTGCAAAAACGGCTTTTCCACGCCTTTAAGAAGCATCTTGAAGGGTCTAATGGTAAAAATCTTGGGCTGAAAATGAAATCGCTTGCTGTTTTAGCGGAAGAATCTTCATTCCTTGCTTTCATTAATAAACTTGAAAACAAATGATAAATCAATTAATACCAATCGCTTCTCAGGACAGTAAATTGCAAAGGGATATGCTCTATCCTATTGGAGATAGACTGTCTCATGCGGAAGGGACAAAACTTGACCTTCCAAAAGTTTCGGGATGTTTTATTACTTCATCTGTGTTTGCTGTTTATACTGGTGAGAAGCGTTGTCCCAAAAAGGGCGAATGGTTTTTGTCAGGAGCAATAATAAAAGCATATAAGGCATTTAATGACATGAATACTGAATGTCCGATTGCCATTCTTGTAACCGTTGACAGAAACGTTATTTATAAAATAAAAAGCGTTCTGGCATAATTGGAGATAACATGATTGAATCAAAACGTAAATTTTGGCGTACCGTCATTCAGATTGAAGTATTGAGTGAGGAACCATACGACAAGGAAGACCTTATAGACATTAGCCACGATTGTACTGACGGGGACTGTTCGGGTCAGGTGAGTATAATTGAAAGTCAAACTCTGACAGGTGCGCAAGCAGCAAAAGCACTTATGAAACAAGGTTCTAGTTCTTCCTTTTTTTGTTTGACTGAAGACGGCGAAGATGATGAGTGAGCTAGAGAGGGAGTAGCTCAATTGGTAGAGCAACGCCCTTTTAAGGCGTAGGTTCTGGGTTCGAGTCCCAGCTCCCTCATTAATTTGTACATGGATAATTGGAAAGGGCAAACAAATGTCACTAAATTTCAAATGGACTGATATTGAAAATTTCAATGAGTTATTTGAACCTGTTCCATCCGATTATCAGCCTCGCATGTACGATTACGTCGTATATGGCGTAGACAAAAAGCCGGAAAAGAGATTCAATAGTAAAACAATTACACTCATTTTTATGAGTATAGTTGTTGGACACAATAGGATTACGGCTACAAATGTTAAGGATTGGTTTATTCGTCTTGAACTTTGGCAAGACATATCTGGTCCTTGTCTTACTGATTCTACTGGTAAGGGTGTCCGTTTAACGTTTGCAGACATTCAACGTCATATCGGTCTTAGCACTAATGCCTCTATCGAAAGTTGGGCAACATTTTGCAAGAAATTGCGAAGTATAGTTGAACGGCGAATGAAAAAAGTCGGAGAGAAAGCGGCATGAAAAACGAATATAAAGTTATTCAAGTTGACGATGGATTTTACAACTTATATCGTCGCCTTCCCGACCACGTTGAAATATGGGATTTGATAGCAGATAATGTATTTTGGGAGTGTTGCAGAGAAGGCGAAGCAACAAAAGAGTCTAAGACCGAGCTTGAAGCTGTTGCAAAAATGCTCAATGCTCGAAGTGGAATTAATCCATCTGACCGCATGGCAACATTGGTAAATCACATGATTACTCAGGTCAGTATTTTCTTATCTGGCGATGAATATGAAGCCTTTATTGAAAGTACGATGCAGAAGCTCAAAGAGCGGCATAAGCGTTGGATAAATGAAGGGAAGTTTTAATGAGAAATGCTACGCACCAAGAATTTGAAGACATGAAAGCATTAGTTGAACAGTTGGCTAAAGATTATAAACCGTGCAACTGTTATATTGCTGTCATGCCCAATTCTGAAACAGGGTATTACGACCTTGAAATTGAAGTTCGTCCTCAAGCCATTATCGGCGGAACATTTAGCACAAACACAAAAACACTTGAGATTGCTAGGATGTTAGCTGACAAACTGGAAGGTATTTTGAGTAGTGTTAATTTTAATGTTTTCGATTCCAGAGAAGCATGGGAATCTAGTGTTGAAGAATAGGAAACATTTTTTAATAATTATCACCAATTTGGTAACAACAGTAATATAATATAAGTGGATGTTTAATCCTTTCCAATGCCCGTAAGTCTCAACTTGATGATGGGATGAAAACGGGCAAACATCCCTTTGGGCAGAACCCACCCCGAAAGGGGTGGGTTCTTTTTAGAGTTTGGAGACACGCAAACCCACCCCTTTCAGGGGTGGGTTTTTATTTGCATTTATAAAAAAATGTGTTATATATTATATTTTGTTATTCAAACTTGCTTTTCCGATTACGGCTAGCCGAATCGGATTCAATTGTATGGATAACAGACCTGTTCACTTCGCCGGACGTGAACAGGTCATTTTTTTATATTTTGCTTTGACAAGAGCGGAGTTAAAATGTACAAATACAGGCATGATTAAAGTTGGCGACATTGTGCGTTACTCTAATAAATACATATCTGCCAAGGGCATAGCCCCGGGTAAACGCAGATGTAGTAATTTCAAGAGTAGGCGAGGTTGTCAGCAGTTGTTAAAGGTTGTCGAGATTTGCCATGACCATTGGGATTGGCGTTCTAAGAGGCATAACCAAATTGTGCGTTTATCAAATGGTCAGGTTCTTAGCACTTATTGGGTTCGCTTTGTTCGTCGTTATTCCCTGATGACGGCGTGAATTGTATTACAAGTCAATGGGAGCTTGTAAACATTTATAACAAAGAGCAGGCTATGTGAATATGAAATAGCATAGTCCGGTGCGGTTAAAACCCTTGATTGGGGTTATGCACCGTCCCATTGGGGTTGGATACCATTCAGGTAAATCCAACACCCTATTGTGATAAAGGCTGGTGAGTTCAGAATCACTCATCGGCAAATGGCCGGAAGCGGAAATCTTCGGAGTCAAAGTACGATTTAGCAGTTAGCTTCGGCATAACGTATGCTTTATTTAGGCTTTGACGTTGATGAAGCTCCGAACAACTTCCGGCCATTTTTATTGTTTTTTTCAGAGTTTTTGATAATATACTATGTATTCAATGTGATGCAATCGAATACTACAACTGGTGGAAGATGACGAGACTCCCCCGTTGTAAAGAACCTTGTATTCATACAAGGTTCTTTTTTTTGAAAAAACCTGTTTTTTTGGAAGCATTTGATAATATACATCCTAGAGCGAGCAAGTTTGTTGGCTGGTTTCACCGACTAGCAGGCAGACAAGACCTTGTGGGTTAGACCTCCTTTTCCACAAGGTTTTTTTTTAGTTGTTTTATAGGTTTTATTTGATATATTAATAATCTCCTATTATGCGAAGCCATTGGAATTGTGGCTGAGACATAAGACGTGCCGGGAATAATCAATTCCCGGCATTTTTTTATATATTTAATAAAAATTAAAATGTACATTGGAGTCTGACACATATAACCTCGCATGGAGAAACATTATGGGCAGACGAACAATTATCGTGGATAAAGGTGCATTAGAACGAGCGATTCAAACGGCGGAAAAGGATGGTCCGTTAGCGACTCAGAATGATGTTTGGAAAACCGCTGCGGATATTTACAATGCAGGCAAGGTTCCTGAGAAGATTAGTTTTTCTGTTGTCACTCTCAGGGCGAAACAATGGGGTTTGAAAGTCAAAACGAGTTCAGCCAGAGGCAAAGGCAAGCCCATGAGTGACGAGCATAAAGCTGCTCTGTTGGCTGGTCGTGGTAAACGGATGAGTAAGGCAGAGAAGTTTGAAGCATCTGATGATGCTACTGCTCACTTTGAAGTAATGCGGAAATTTGTACCATCCCGCTATCATACCTTGATAGATGCGATGGAGAGGGGCAGTAGAACGGCAGCGGCCAAATTGAATTGTTTGGCTTGCATGGGTTTTGAGGACGGTTGCTCTGCGGCGATTCGGAATTGCACGGGTGGCAAAGTGTGTCCGATGTATATGTTCCGTCCTTATCAGGGCAAAGATGGATTGCGGGAACTTGAAACGGAAACAGTGGAAGTTGAAAGTGAAGTGGGAAAAACAGTTTTCACAGCGGCTTAAAATTTTACAATGTTCAAAGAACTCAGAAAATATTTACGAAGAATAGTTTGTCTCCATGAAGAATGGGATGGACCGCAAACCATTCGCTCTAGGAAGCTTTACACGGTCAATTGCGCAAAATGTGGAGCAAAAGCCGTGGTTACTGGCGACCAATGGCAACGTGAATGGGCCGAGAAACATCGTAAAGAAGTTGTAGTCTTAAAATGATAGCTAAATGTTCTATATGCCGACATTCATTTGACTCTCACAATGGGGGGAGAGTCTGTTGTGTTTGTGGTTTGACTGTTTGCCCAGAATGTGAATACCAACACTTTGACGATACGGTAGGATATGTAGCGGTGGGAACAGAAACAGTCAAAAAACAAATTAAAAAGTATTATGTTTGTTTAACCTGTCGTAGGCAATTAAAGGATGTCAATAATGTGGAACCTTGCCAGAGTAAGTTGTGTCCCTCATAGTGTTTTTTGTAGTCCTGATACTGTAGGACTAGCATCTGACGCAGCGGGATTGTATGCTTATTCTTTCAGAGACATTGATTTAGTTGATAGAATCAATGCCTCGTTGAATTATGCCTCCAATATTACCGAAAAGCAGATTATGGAAGGCGATGAAGAATTTTATTCTCTCACAATGGGAACGCATTATACACCTAGACTACAAGAGGCAATCAGAACAAATCAAATAAGTGTGTTGCAGTTTAATGGTATTGCGATAGGTTATATATTAACTAATTCGCCAGCAACAACTTATCTCTTGAAGATATTGAATAAAGATGGATTAAATGCTTATAAGATAGAAGATGATACGGCAGAAGATGGTATTCAATAATTAATTTGTACATCTTCTGGTATGAAGATTGACCATTTTATCGAATTAGGGACTCAACTGTGGTATGAATACCACTGTTATGAAGGACATGATTCTTGCGATGCTAACCTTTGGTATCATTCACATCAAAAAGTAATCGTTGGCGAATGTACTAATGCAGATAAGTTTGGCGAATTGACTTTACAAGAACGTCAAGAGGACGGAACGCCTCTTGTTTATAACGTTACATTTGCTGATGGATTAAAAGGGCAAGCATTTGAGGATGAATTATTGAAAAGTAAATCATTTTTTATTCGTCCTGACCCCCCGAGAAGTTAATTTGTACATGGTCTGGCGAAAGGAAACCACCACTTATGAAACAGATTAAAACAAAAGTTAAATTACCTCGTTGTTGGCAGAAGTTGATTACCGTTGATTTCCCTGATGACTTGGCAGGAATTACCTCTGAAAAATACTGCAAAGGTAACGCCGACCCAGAACCTCATTATGACGATGTGCGGGAAATTGGCGGGAAATTTTCTGACGGAGCTACTTTTACAATAGTTCTTGCCTCTGGCCAGAGTAATTATTATGGTCTTTTGGTCATCAAATCGCCAAACCATGACATTTTGTATGACAATAGTGATGATGTATATGAGTCGTGGGCAGACACACTAGAGGCATACGTTCAGGTAGGACCGACCGAAGATTGGACTCCTACTGAATACGTCGTTAAAATCGAATGGGTTGACAACGATGCGATAAGTGAACAAGACTTCGATAATATAATGCAAGATGCAACATTAGAGCTTCACGACCTCTGGTGTGAAAACCACAAGGAACTTAGTCCAGAGGAATTGCAGCAGTTGAACAGTGTCTTGACGGCATTTTTTGAAAACAAAAAGTAAGTCTCTGTGTGCCAGCCCCGATAGGAACCGTGCCGCCTATCGGGGCTTTTCTTTTTTGAATATAAAATTAAAATGTACATGGAGAGCCATGCCTACAAAACGTAAAATGTTTATCATTTATGATGTTGATGGTTCTGACATATATTTTCATGGTGTGGTTTTTGCACCAATGGGAATATCCGAAAATGAAGCCCGGACTATCATCAATAACACCTTTGATAAAATCAAAAATGATTACTCCGAAGATTGGAATTATGGCGACTTGTTGACGGCACTTTCTCACAACGGATTTACCATAAATAGGGATGTTGAAGGAATGTTGTGGGAAGGACCGAAGGGCTAACGGACATTATTTTGTATAAGGAAATCCATGAGAACTTTGAAACAACTTGCCGATGAAGCGACGGCTGTCCAAAACGCATGCAATATGTCTGGTGTTGCTCAGACATTTGCCAAAGCCATGCTTGACCTTGTAGAGCATCAAAGAGCATTACGACAGAGTAACAAATGGGTAAGTAATCATCCTATTACTCGTGCTTATATGAGTAAGATGCTTTCTTTAAGCAATTATCAGATAGCAGACTGCACTTTCGCTTGTTTATTGTCATTGAGCAAAAACGATGAAAACAACAAACCCGTTGAAGGATTTATTTGTCCATTTTGTGGTCGATGGCAAAAAATTGCTAATGAGTGCGGTTGCGTGTGCGGTCTGTAATGGAACTCACAAAGAAAATTCGAGCCGAACTTCGCAAGGCAAATCCAACAGATAGTAATGATTTGTTTAACGCTGTTTGGCGGAAAATTCTGGCGTTTAATCAAGAGTCAGAGATTGACGACCTTTCGGAACTCTACGACTCGATAGTATCAGAATTAGTAAATAATTCACGAAGCCGGTTTTACATCTACGGTTAATTTGTACAAAGAATCGGAGAAGCATTACGTCGATGTAATAGTTAAAAACTAAAGGAAAAGGAACCACCACCAATGTCTAATCAAATCACAATCGAAGCCACAAAGTTTGTTAATGTTAAAGGGGACGGAGAAACACTCGGTTTTAGGATGTATGACGACTATGGTCAAACGTATTGTAACACTTTGGAAAGCATTCCAGATGATGATTTGGACTTACTTCGTTTAGTTTTAGACAATACTGACGATATAAGTGCCGCTATGTTTGAACACATTAAAGACAATGAGTCAGACATTTGTATCAACGGCGAATACTACGGATGGAAAACCATTAAACCCATTCTTTGTCAGGATGAATTGACTGATGAGGAAATGGTTGCCAAAGATATGTTCAAATGCGAACATTGCGGCAAATGGTTTGACATAGAAGATTCCGTCAAACTCAACAGTGGCGAATACTGGTGCGTAGAGTGTGACAAAACGCAGAAACGTATTGAAGATTAATTTGTACAAAGAAAACTGTATGAAAAAGAAAATTACAACTGATGATGTTATCAAAGAAGTGTCCGAAATGCTTGCCGAAGCTGACGGCGATTTTCTTGAAGATGTCGCTAACGCTTGTTTGACCACTAAGGTTAGGTATCTTGGTGATGGTTGGTGCAAACAAGGTAAAGACGACAAAGTACCAGCATCAGATGTGATTGCACAAATTTCTGATGTTTTGTGTGAGGCTGACGACTTCTTCATTGAGCAAATCGCCAACTCCGTCTTAATCAATAAGGTTCAATATCTTGATGATGAGGATGTTTTTGAGCAAGAAGAACTTAAACCTCAAGCCAAGTATGTATGCCCTCATTGTGGCAATACTAATAGTCTGGAAGTTGTTGTCAGAGTATGGGCTAAGTTGACCCAAAATGACAATAATTTCCAGACTGATACGGAAAATATCGAGGATACTAGCCACGATTGGGATGGAAACTCACTCATGCGTTGCTTAAATTGTGAGACTAGTGGCAAAGCTTGGGATTTCTTTCAAAAGTAATTTTCTCAATTAATTTGTACATAAGTTATCGGCCTTCACCACCATAACCGAAGGCAGAAAGGAACGGATGTATGAGTATGAGAGATAATATCTCTTACGGGCATGTTGTAGATTTCGAGACTGTGAAGAAGCACTTGTTCACGAAACAAGAACTCGTGGAAATGGAAAAGGAACTTGAAGAAAGTGAAAACTTCGGTGACAGTGAGGAACTTTTTACTGTGTTGTGTGATATATGTCGCAGGAAAAAGCTCCCTCAACCTGTCATGGTCTATACCCTCAGTGAAGAAGATTCCAGCGATTTCGACGCATGTATTGGTGGACTTTTCGTGGTATGGGACGAAAGAGATTTATACCGCCGTCCTGTCCCCAAAGCCGGATTCAAAAAACTCAAAGCTCTTGGCATTGAGCCAGAATTTTCAACTTGGAACTGTTGGGGCTAGTGAAGAAATAACCATAAATAAATTGCTAACCTATTATTCGGGGTTTACTTAACTCAATAGCAATTAATTTCCCCCAACAAATTATAATGAAATGACCCGCATGAGCGGGTCATTTTTTATAGGGTTTCGGCATGTACATTTTAATTAAAACAAAATGGAATTAATTTGTACATGATGGTTTATGAAGATTTGGAAAATATCTTGCCTTCGGTCGTCGGCATCGTTATTCGGTTTTAAGTCCAGTTTAATGAAGGACAAGAATGGCGTTGTTAAGTTTGACAATGAAGCCGAGGGTAAGGAGTTTGTTATCGAATTAAACAAAAAAGGCACTCCTAATGTTTCTTATCATTTAGTTGAAGAAGATGATGGTTTTGAAGAGTGGTGAGCCATTAATTTGTACATAATGTCGCAAAGGATACCTCAATGAACTTAAGTAATTCAACAAAAGCGTATGACAAAGACGGGAATTGGACTCATAATGTTATCGTCCTGAACCCGAAATATGAAATACGGTTGCCGAAAGACGATTACCTTGCCGTTGTTGTTGGGGCATTAACAGATAGCCCGGCGGCTTCTTTTACCCACCCAAACATGGTCGCCAAAATCGCCAGAGTAGAAAATTTCAAACATTATCATTCCAAAAGAGGTAAGTTTTGGACGACCAAAGCTGGTTTGGACATGGTTTTTGTTATACCCATGAATAAAATCGAGTTAGTGGGTGATGGAATGGGGTACAGTTATGTTCCCGTTTCTATCGGTGGACAAAAAACCAGTTTGAACGTCAGTGGTGGAACGATTGATTTGTTTCACTTTGACGAAAAAATCAGTGGATGGGGCGATTTCGTTTGTCAGCTTTGTCATACCCAGTGTATTCGTTCTAAGAAGTTTCTGAAGGCGATTGCTTCTGCGTCCTTGTCTTTAGACGAATGCAAACAACTTGGACTGTCTTTTGATATTACGTCGATGGATGAGTCTGAAACTAAAGAATACATGGGTTTAATGGCCGCAGCCATTGTTCGCCCGCAGATTCGTCCCGGTTGGAGAATCAAACTTGGTAACTGGTACAGTTGGCAAGGCAACACCGAATTTACCATTTCACAAGTAGTGAGGCGGCATTACCGTTGTGATGATGGATATAGCTCTGTACGGGTTTATCCCAAACACATTAACTGGCTGGAAACTGCTGCACTTAACCATATTGCTATTACGCTGCCAGAAACTTTCAATCTTTTGGGAGCCTGCAAGCAACGAGGTAATGTGGCCTAGTTAATTTGTACAAGGAATTAAACTATGAACCAAAGCCAAGAAAAAGCGTTACGCAAATTTGCCACCTTGCATGGTCGTCTCTGGAAGGCATGGCTGCGAACGGCATGGAAAACCGACATTTATCCAGTCAAAGCCATGACGGACGATGAGATTGACGACCTCAAATCCCTGAACGATTTAGACTTTGGGATAACTGGTTTGGAAAAATGGGATATAAAAAAACAAGGTCGTGCCCAAATGGATTTTGTGGTGACTAATAAAGGCACTTTGTTTATGGTTTTCCCCCAAACCAAAAGAGCCAAAAAGTGGACTGACGAAAATGTACAGTTGGAAAGCTATCAGTGGCTTGGATTCCGTTTTGCCGTCGAACATCGCTTTGCCGAAAATCTGTGTTGGGGCATTACGAGAGACGGTTTAAGCATTTACGCAGAATAGAAAGAATTAACATGAATTACTATCAATTACGAGAAGCATTATGTGAGTTGACTGATGAACAACTTAAGGTAGAAGTGAGTGTTCTTACCTTGCTTCCCGACGAAGAATTTTCTTTACAAAATGTGACCAGTACGGTGCTGGCGAGTGAAGCTCCTGCTGAAATTCAAGAAAGTTTGAATGAAGCACTCGATGATGAAGATATCCCTGTTTTGGTCATCGACCAAAGAAATTAAGGACAAACATGAAAACATTCGATAATCGCATAAGTTTTCCCTCTGGTCCAACGCAGTTCCTTGGACGAAACGGCAGCGGTAAATGTGTTGGTGTTAATGTGTTACACACCGCCGACAACTCAATCATGTTGGAGCCGATTACCAGTAGAGGTCTAATCGGACGATGTTTTATAGAAGTACCGGATGAGGCGATTGATGGTCTCATTACGTTACTGGAACAAGTTAAAGAAAAGGTTATCTAAATGAGTACGACTAAGCGTCTGAGTTCACGCAAAGTCAAAGCAAAGGATTCCTTTGACTATCGGATTAAATATGTGGAAATTCGCATAGAGGGAGACGACCTCGTAGAATTTGACCACAAAACAAATAAGGAAATTTCTAGACGACCGGCAACTGAAGTCGAAAAGCTTGTTTACTCTGATGAAGATTAATTTGTACAAATAAGTAAGTCATCACCACCATACCGATGACAGAAAGGAACGGACGTATGTTGACTAAAAGGAAATTACTGCAATTATTGCAGAGTAAGCGTGTTCCATTAGATGCCGTTATTTACTTTCTCCCCAACATGGGGACAGGAGAGTTTATAGCAGCAGGCGACGTTCAAATTGTTGGTAAAAAAGAAGAACCGCCCATGCAGGATGTGGACGGTAATGACTTACCAGCGGGTTCTGTGGCAATCTGGCCTGAATACTAAGGAACACACAAAATGAAAACCAAGAAAAACAAACCGCTTTCATCCAGAGCTTATGTCATAGGGTTGGGGCTTTGTTGCCCAAATTGCCAAAGAACAGATGGAGTTCACGCAGACACACCTGACTCCGATGGACCCTTTGGTGTGTCCCATGTCGAATGTGACAACTGCGGGGCAACATGGGATGATGTATGGAAATTAGTTGGATACGAAAATCTAAAATATACAAAAAGAGAGCCGGTGGAATTGTCAGATGGTGGATATATTGAACCACCTGAATTAGATGGCGGCGTAATTCGTCGTCGTGATAAAGATGGCAATACCGAAGAAATTCGTGAACCGGACGACGACAATTATGATGAATGGTCTCAATTATTTTCAAAATAACCCATCATAATAAAATTAAAATGTACATAGGGCAGCAGCAGTATTGAAAACATAATAATCTCTTTCTAAAACAAAACAAAGGAAGAGAAATAAAATTAAAATGTACATCGTATGATGTGAAGAAGAACGGTTCTTCTTTAACACTTGAATATTAGCCCTTAAACAAGGGCAGGAAAGGTGCAAAATGGCTGAAAAGCGTGGTCGTGGTCGCCCGCCCGTATATAAGGGCAACGTCGAGAAGCACATCGCTGGTCTGGTTCGCAAATTCGGAGCCACGAAGGCCCGAACGATTCTGAACGCCTCTGCGGATTCCGAGCAGGGCAGCAAGCGCAGCGTCAGGACTGTCCCGAACGCTCTGGGTATTTCGATGCCCACTATCCTTCGGATAGCAAAGACGCACGGCGTAAAGCTGTATCGTGGTCGCCCCAAGGGCAGCGTCAAGGTCGTAGCTGCTGCGGCCTAAGTTCGTTCAACCCCGCTTTGGTTCCTTCCCTTTGGAGCCTTAGCGGGGTTTTCTTTTTATGTCATAATAAAAAGTTAATTTGTACATAGACTTCCATGAACAAGAACGAATTATTGCCCACCGTCCTTCGGATAGCCAAATCGCACGGCGGTCGCTGCATAAATAAATCCAAATTTTGGCAAAGGCAAAAAGGAAATAAATAAATGAAGATGCAAAAATGCCAATTAATTTCAGCGATATTAGATAAGATAATATCTAATAAGCGATTACGTAGTATTATTAGCACTATTGCAGATGACGAGCTTCGTAAAGGGATTAAAGGTGACTTTAGACAAGCTCGTTTGTTATTGAAACAGAAACCGACCAAAGTTGTTTTTCGAGTTTGGTTAGAGGGTTCTCAAACTGTTATTGCCTTATTTCCCGATGAAGATGCCGGAAACGGTAATTGTATGTCTTATGAACATATAGGACAACACGGTGCAACAAAGTACAAATATGTCCTTTTTTCAACTCGACCAGCTACATCAGAAGAATACAAGGATTTGCATGTAGAACTCAAGAAAATTGGGTATACTTTAGATGTTGTGGAAGGTTGAATGTGAAAAATATATAAAACTTCTGCTTTTATTTTAACATAATAAAAAGTTAATTTGTACATAGACTTCCATGAACAAGAACGAATTATCTCAAGCGTTTGATTTGGCCCGCTCGAAGGCCGACCTTTCCCAAGAGGACGACTCGGTATTCATGGGATTTGGTTTACCTGATTTCAAACCAGTTTATGTTACTATCGGTCAAGTCGCCAGATTGATTCGCTGGCAATGCGGACAATTTAACGGCGGGTGGGACTCACATAATTTGCAACAGATTGCGTTCTTCGGCAGAAAACGATTCACCATTATTGGTGCGCCAATTGAAGTAAAACAAGGTGCAGGGCCATTGATTGATAAAATCATGTATGGCGACCGAAAAGTTTACATTTGGGACGTAATGATGGACGGACGTAAGGTTACTTCGGTCGGTGCGGCAAACAAAATCGAAGCAATGGAAAAAGCATATAATTGCTATCTTCAAGGAATGAGGCCGCAAGTAGCATGAAAAAGAAAATGACAACTAATCGCAAGAAAATGACAGCTATTATCCTTTCTGTTCAACATGATACAGATGGAGCAGATGTTCAGGTCGTTCGAGCAACTGACTCTAATAAATTAGAACAAAAAGTCAAAAAGATTCTTCCTGCCATTATGAAAGCATATCTCCTCGAATGTGATGGAGTTGAGAAAAAGGAAATTGACGACGAAGATGTGCAGGACGTAATCGACGGCGAAGTATTTTCGCCTTCATGCTACACTGGTGAAGGATTCGTTCAGGTTATAATTCTTCCTGCTAGTTAATTTGTACATAATTGACTAGAAAAGGACTTGAAAAAATGCAGCTTTTAATCAAAGAATTAGAATTCCATTCTCCAAATAAACCAAAACCCGAATGTGTTTTGATTGTTGGGATTCCAGACAACATTCCCGACAACCAATTCGACGAGCGGCTCAAATCATTTATTGAGAAATATTACAAAGCCAAAGTTGAGGGTTACGTTGGTTATGACCCCAACAGTCAAATTATCAAATCTTGTGGTGGCAATCCACAGGAAACTATAACCTTTGTTGAAGGATAAAAAATGAGTGCTAACCGAGTAGCCTGTATCGCCGTGAACATAAAATCCAACCATTTCAATCCCAATAACCCCGTGCAAGTTTGTGGTGTAATTGATGGAAAAATTACGTCAAATGGCAGCGGGAGCATGATGTTCAGTAACTTTGCAGAAGCAAAGAAAGTATTTCCAGACCTCGACCCTTCTCACAATGGCAAACGATTTACTTGGGCCATGTACGGGGAAAAAAACGTAACTCGTTTTGACACTTGGGAGCTTGACCGCATCTTGTCAGTTTGATTAAAATGTACAAATAAAATAAGTCGAGCTTTTTCTGGCCAACCTATGCGGTGGGATGAGAGAGTAAGGTCATCTCCTGAAATTGGAGATGGAGCGAAAGATTGAGGCCACCGACCCATCGGCAGTCTTTTGTGCGTATAAAATAAGACCCGCAGAATTTCTTCGGAATTTTCTGCGGGTCTTATTTTATTTTGATTTTAATTAAAATGTACATGATGGTTCATGTCTGAATATAAATTATTTCCTATCGTTCGATATAATTGTGGGTGTATTGGGTTTAAGCCGAATACAATCACCGATGGTCCTATGTTTGCTATTTGCCTCAAGGTTTGTGATGATGATAAACCTGAATATGTTATGGTTTATCGAGACATGCAAGGGCACACTTTTGAACCTATTGAAGAAAACGAAGCAAAACAAATTTTCAAAGAAATTTCAGCTTTAATTCGTGATGGAAATATTCTGCGTCAAATCAAAAATCTTCTTGCATCATAATAAAATGAAGGATTAACCATGAAACATCGTTATCAAGTTAAATTCCAGTGGAAAGGTAAATCTCATTACGGCATAGTAAGCCTCTACAGTAATGAAGCCAAAGATGCGGCTAAGTCTGGCAACCTTCTGATTGAAGATGCTGTAACACCACAACGCTTCATCGTGGCTGACGATGCCAACGTGGTCGATGTCCCAAGCGAAGAATACTATAAGTTTCTGGACACCGAATTTGAAAAGGCAACACAAGTAAGCAAAGAAGCGGTGTCGAAGAAAAAGTTGTATCCTCATGGTGTTGTCCCCGGAATGTTGTTTTCTGTCGGGGTAGCTGATGGTTCGGCGTGGTATGTTGTCAAAAGCGTAAGCAAGACAGGCCGCTGCAAAATCGAATGGCGGGGATTCTGTCCTGACCGCTGGACTGACCATTACTTCGGATACGGCGAAACAGTTTCAGCCCAAAAGATAGCCGCTTATGTCAGTCAGATTGAGTGGCTTGCAAACTCTGAACCAGACGGACGTTAAGAATATGGTAAATTCAAAACAAGATGAAGTATTTAGACTGGTCAAGAAGATAGGCGACCTTCAAGCCATTGTGCAGAACACTAGGACAGGAGACTTTGAGTTGTGGGAAAGGTCTGCCCCCGGACGAAGGCTCTTGAAAGTTAAAGACCTTACGCCGGAAGAAGCAGCAAGCATAATTAACAGTTAATTTGTACAAGTAAATCATGGCAAAAACAAATCTAAATCTGAAACACAAGTCCAAGATGGTATTGTTTATCGTTTTGGCTTTCGCAGCGTTGTGCTAACTTTAGAAAGAAAGCTAACATGAAACATTGGCCACATGGTATTAGTCCGTCCAAAGAAATGTATATTGCCTGTCCGAATGGGATGGTCTTAGCTTTTGCGAACAGTGAAGTAAGCCCCGAAGGAACTGATTATGTTCGTATAGTCAACAAAGACGGCGGCGAAGTGGTATACTGGGTCTGTGATGAATGGAGTGAATCTCCGCAAGAAGTCATGGGCGCAATTCTTGGGGCAATGGTAGGTGAACATAACGGCGAGGCTAATTATTATAGGTTTGCCGAAGATGTGACATTCCCCAAAGGAATACGAGTCGGGGAGTACATTACAAAACGTTAATTTGTACAAGTAATACCATGACAAAAATTAAATCAAATTCGACTACCAAGCAATTCCTCATTTTCCGCCGTTCTGAAAATTTCAACGCATTCGGTTTGCGAGGTTATTGGTTGATGGACGTTGAAACCGGAGAAGTGTGGGAAATTGGACGTACAATTTGTTACGAATGGCAAAACTGGTCTGTTATAGAAGTCAAAATGTTACCAGATGGTACGCCAAATTGGGCTGAAATGAATTGTGAATTACCAACAAAACAAAAAACGATGCCCAAAAAGGTTCGACAGGCAGTATTGAAAGAAGCAAAACAACATGGCTAAAGTCACGACCTTTTGCAGCTTTCAAAATATAGAAGACAACTGACGTAAGTCCAGAAGACGAATAACTTTATGTTTATTAAAATGTACATTGCTGGCTCGAAAGGAGTCCAACAATGGACATTTTGATTGAGAACAGACAACGTGATGTTTTTTTCCAAGACGATGGACACATTATCTTTATCCCACAGGGATGGGCTGATTTTTTCTATGAAGTAGATGAAGAAGATGGCCCTTGTGTATATGGATATGGATACGGACAACATGCAGGGGAAACTCTTTGGTATCCGGTGGACAAGGTAAACAAACTGCCAGAAGTTACCGAAGAACAGGCTAAACAGATTGACCCCGATTTGTTTAAGGAGTTAGACAGAATTGACAAAGAAGGTTAATTTGTACAATAGTAGTCTATGAAAGGTAGAATTAACATGAATAAAACTCAAATAGTTGTTCATTACACCGATGAGAGTATTGAAGAATACGACACTCTTGCCAATGCTCAAACTGGTATTTTTGAAACCGTTACTGGTTGCGATTTTGCCACGTTGCCGGATTCTGTCGAATTGGTCAACGAAAGCGGAAAAGCGATTCAGGTTTTCGGATGCAAATGGTCACTTGAATTGGTTAAGTCTTTTTAACCATTTTAATTTGTACAAGGCGAGATATGTCACAATACGAACTTATTCCGGGTCTGATGGTGGACGACGATAAAGCATTAAAGATACTTGAGTCGTTAGAGAAGAACCTTATGGAAGGCGCACGAAAGATACAAGAAGTCCTGCGTGTCACCCCCGACAGAGCGATGCAGATTGCAAGGCAAGCTCTTGGAAAAGAATAATGAAAATTAAAACTATTCGTATTATTCATGTTCCTGAAAAGGTAATGAAAGTCTATGTCCATATCCCAAACAATGGCATTTTGCTTAGGGGCGGTGGCATTAAGCCTAAACCGCTGCACCGCCAGCCGGAATCGGTCTAAAACCGAAATTCGGGCTGTACGAAAACGTCAACGACAAGCAAGAAAAATGGGGCGAAAATGAAAGACGACGAAAGACATTATTTGATTTTGGCCCAATCACAGCAAGAAAACGTGCAAACTCTGGCTATTCGGAAGATGTGGGCTACACAAAAGGAAGTTGACGCCGTTATCGAATTGACTCAAGAAGCACTTCCGACAGCAACAGTTACGGCAATTCTTATAGATGCAATTCCGGCATGGCCTTCTTCTTCACATTGGTTCAAAGAGTGGAAAGGCTACAACCATTTGTTAGAGGATTTCAAAAGACAACTCGGGTTGTAATTAAAATGTACATAGCAAAACTACTGCTTGACTAAATCAAAGGCTATAAGATTAGATTTAAGATGAAAGGAGAGTCGATGCGGTAAAATAAACTTTTATTAAATTAACTTTTGAATTAGAATTATATTGAATGAAAACCCCCGCCGAAAGGCGGGGGTTTGTTTTTAATTTGTACAATAAAATGAATGAAACCTGACATAACAAAAATTATTGAACGTGCTGTTCGTCATTGTTGTTATTGGTGGAAACTTCCTTCTGCCTACGAAATCAACAATGGTTCATGTGAGGAATTTGTGGCATTGATTTGCAAATTTGTGCCGGGAGCCGAAGATAATGCTACTCCCGACTTTACGCTTCCCGGTCACTATTGGATTGAATATGAAGGTAAGTGTTATGATGCAGAATGTCCTCAAGGTGTTGACCATTGGGAACAACTGCCTATCTTTGTAAAATATAGACAGAGTTAATTTGTACAGGAATAAACATGAACATTAAATCACCTAACTGGACAGGTATGGTTGGTGAAGTTGACCAGCAAATACGAAACATCGGCAAGCCGCATTGGGTTTTTGAATACCAAGATGGACTTGTCGTTACCGATAACAATTATACCGCCGACCAGCTTGAAGAAGTTACCGATTATGCAGCTTGGCTTTATATGATAGCCGTAGATGCCGAGGATGCAAAGAAGAACTTTTACAATGCTCAAGACCAGTGGCGGGCTTACGAAAACGGCGTGGAAGATTTTCTTTCTCCCGGCGACCCCGAGAGTGGTCATGTTCGTGGAGAATATGAAATGTATCGTGACGACGCTTACGAAACATGGGCAAAAGAAATGGAAAGTCGCTACGGTATTTCAGTTAGTCCTCCACTTGAAGATTAATTTATACATGGAGAATGTGAAATGTATATCGAAAGTATGACACTGGGACAGCGACACACAACAATAAGACTCGCAGCCAATCCAATAATGCCACGGCGAGGTATTGACAATCGTGGAGAAGGTTGGGTAACAATTCATCATGGTTCCAAACTGGCAGTAAAAGGGAAAGCCTTCATCTTAACAGAAGATAACAAAAAAATTTTTGAGGTAGGCATGACTGCCGACGAAGTTAAGAACTTGGCGGAACAGATGGGTTTTATCGTCACAGAACCGTAGGAAATGATATGAAGGTACTGCATCGTAAATTGCATCAAATCTGGATGGGCGACCATATTGTTGCCTTGGCTACATCAACCGATACCGAAGCTGACCAGCTTATTCAGCAATACAATCTCTGTGGTGAATTGTTGAACGCATTGAAAGATATTGTCAATGCCGCTGGCAATAACCAGCCATATAACAAGACAGAACTTGAAAAAGAGTTTGTTCCGATAATAAGCAGGGCCGAAGAATTGCTCGGCAACCAGACTTAATTTGTACATATACTCGATGAAAGGCAAACAAAATGAAATATCATCGTGGAAATGATGGATGGGGCAGAGGTTCATACGAAATCCCTACTGGTGCTGTAGCCGGTTGCTCTGATACTGGTGACGGCGGTCCTGCTCCGACCGAAACAGCCCAAAGGGAATTGCGTGACTTTCAATCCTTCCTTGCCGAGAATGGAATACCCTTAACCGAACAAGGGTTTGCCAGCAGCGCAAGTGGAAATTGTTTTATGAGGAAACTGTGGGCGGTTGTTTTGCAGAAGCACTATCGTAGAGCAAAGCGATTAGCCGCCAAGTACCTGATGCAACACAATGCCGATACCCAACTCATTCACGATGCGGCGGCGTAATATGGACGAATATAAAGTCATTCCCGGCCCGATATACCCTGAAAGTAAGAATAAGAGCATTGAATTTATCGCATCTTTTGAATGTGGTAAAAATCAATATGATGTTGCTCTTTATCATGGTGACGTAAACAATGGTCCAACTTGGATTATTCGGACGGGCAGAGGAATCGACTATCGTAGCGGATTGTTATTGCCGTTATTAGAAAATATTCGGAATAACGAAGTTCTTACCCAACCATTCCAATTACTCTTACTCGCATTAGCTTTGCGAAATGCTAAACATACGATAGTCCATTCAGACGGATGGGAAGATTCATTACATGATAAGTACAAGAAAAAAGTTGCAACCAAAAAATCTTTTTGGTTAATGCAATTTCCCGGTCCTTGGGAACAACGTTAATTTGTACATAAATCACCATGAATACAATGCCAACAATCAACATACCGATAACCAACAAGATACCGCACGTTAAGGATTGCATCGAATATATCCAGAATTGCGGTTATACCTACAAAGGATATAACTGTCCTTGGTATTTGTTCGAGGCAACCGGAAACCGTGTCGGTCCTTTGCGTGTTGTTCATTTCACTCTGCATGAGATTCGTGAAGCCGTAATGAATGGATTTTAACGTGACCCCCGAAGAATGTAGAGAGTCTTTACCTAATTATGTTATAGCTTGCCAAATTGAGAGCTTGAAAACGGAATTTGGCATTGAAAACAAAACACTAGAATATATTGTCGATTGCTTGCGGAAAAACCATAGAGATTGGGCTTGTGAAGCAGCGTTTAGTGAATCCGATAAACTTTGGTTTGAAGGTGGCGCAAAAGCAATTCGTAAATTCATTCATCAATTTCTGGCCCCTATTGGTTATTGGGATGAGACTACAAAAACAATGGTACGAGAATAAATTATGAATGATTACCTGAAATATATCATAATAAGCCGAATGGGAATAGAAACCCCTATAATGTTCCCTGCTAACCTTAATCATGGGGACATGGCAATTCACCACGAAGTTGTCGCCGCTGGCTTTTGTATCATACAACCTGACAAATCTAATTTATCTGTCAGTTGTTTTGGCAAATCAGTTACTCTGAAAATAGATTCCCGAAAAGAAAAAGATGCCGCAATTATCCATCGAGAATTGACAAGGTGGAAAGATTAATTTGTACAAGGAATATCATGTTAAACGATAAAGAAATAGGAAGTCTTTCCCAACTTCATTATGCCATTCACGACGTAATCAAGGGTAGGGGCATAGGCGGTACAGAACCTTGTAGCAACGAATTGCTTCAAGTGCTTGAGAATATTCAACGCACAATCCGGTCGGCAATCGCCAACGATAGACCGTCAATCCCCGATAATGCATGGGCATTGTGGCGAAGCGGTAAACCAATTCAGGCTATCAAAGAATACAGGCAATTCGCTGGTTGCGGTTTATTGCCTGCGAAATTCAAATTTGAAATAGAATTTGAGCCTGTGTCAGTCGTTTGCACACTTTGCGGAAAAAGAGTACACAAT
>Ga0172381_10002503_pt1 | contig 20266 bp, 21 predicted proteins | sample Leawel6488metaG_FD_119754 | JGI IMG/M metagenome (GOLD analysis project Ga0172381, IMG submission 119754) | Leachate microbial communities from a municipal landfill in Southern Ontario, Canada - Leachate well 64-88 metaG | ecosystem: Engineered > Solid waste > Landfill > Unclassified | place...
CAAAACTGCAACCGCTGCCTGTCACCCGCTTAGTTTTCTAGCTTAAGATTTCAATCAATCTGTCATGCTCTATGGCCTTTTTAAGCTCCATAGCGATTCTTTCGCCATAACTCATTGCTTCGCCATAGAGATAGGTCGTACAAGGCGTAAATCTGGTGCCAGGAGAGCCTGGGATCCTCATACTAACATCGAAGGCCACAAACTCTTCCTTGCCTTCATAAGCGGCAATAGCGCCTTGTAAGGCGAATGGGCCGATAATGCCAGGAGCAACTTCTGCCTTTAGAGTTTTGACGAATTTTTCACCAGCTTGAAAAGCTTTTTCTAAAATGGACTCCTTGGTAGTGCAAGCAATGTGGCCGGTTTCGATCATGGAAGGTTTGTATCCAGCGTTGAGAAGTGACATTTGAGTCTGCGCATCGAGTCTGAGGAAGCCATCTAGGGATGTCTGTCTCCGTGTATCTGTTCCCATAATTTCTAATTCGTCTTCAAGTGGTGAATAGAAATAATTGAAATTGATTTGAGCTCCGAGAATAAATTCTTCGATCACCGCTTTATCCAAATCAGGCTGTGTGATTTTTCCTTCCTTAAGCATTTCTTTGCTTGTTTTTTCAAAATTGAGAGCTGAAGTCACAACGAAGAAAGCTCTTTCATAACCTCTATTTGCCTCGTTTACTTTTACAATTATTGGTCCACCTTTTTCAGTTTCAAAATGTTGTTTAAAGGCTTTAGCTAAATCTTCTTCGCTCATTTTAGAGTCGCCAGGACGAATAATTTTCGGCATTCTGATGCCAGCTTTTTCTAATAGGTAATACTGATTTTTTGGATAATCTCTTTCTTCTAACTTCACCAATTCCCTACTTCCAAAGATTGGAACTTTGAAAGAATTTTCGATTTCGGCAAAGTCACAATATACCCAGAAATATCTGTTATGAATGAAAATCGTGTTTAGTTTTCGAAGTTGTTCTTGAACTTCTGGCTTCACTATATCTTTGAAATGATCAACTAAAATAACCTCATCTACACAACCAATTTCACCTTTTGGGGAATGGATATCTTTGCGAGTTTTGTAATATTTAGAGTAAGTGGCGTCGCGGCCTTTCATACAAACCGCTACAGTTTTGAAACCATATTTCTTGGCTCCACTACATACGTCTAAAGCGCTATGTCCTCCCAAAACTCCGATTGTAATATTCTGAGGATCGTAATTTTTTAGAATTTCCAAAATATCAGATTGATTGATCATGTGAGTTAAAATTAAAAATCAAATTTATTGCCCCCATTCTAAGCGATTCCAAGATCTCCCGCAACTTTCGTCAAAGCTTCGATAACATTTTTAATATGTTCGTCTAATTCTATTCCTAATTCCGTAGCCCCATTATAGATATCTTCACGGCTTACTTTTGCCGCAAATCCTTTGTCTTTTAATTTCTTTTTTACGGATTTAACTTCCATTCCTTTGATTTTTTCAGGTCTTACATAAGCTGCCGCCATGACAAATCCGGATAATTCATCAACTGCAAATAACGTTTTCTCCATGCGAGAATCGCGCGTTACTCCAGTGTAATCGGCGTGACTTTGAATTGCACGAATAATATCTTCTTCTACGCCTTTTTCTTTTAAAATTCCCTCTCCTTTTTGAGGATGATTATCAGGAAACATTTCATAATCAAAATCATGTAACAGCCCTACGGATTCCCATTTTTCCGTATCTTCTCCAAATTTTTCGGCATAATATTTCATTGAAGCCGCAACCGCATATGAGTGCTTAAGCAAACTTTCGGTTTTGGTAAACTCCTTCAGTATTTCTAAAGCTTTATCCTTGGTCATATTTGTAAAATTAAATTACCCTAGAATTTTCTTGATCTGATTTTTCTGAATAGCCATTTTGATGTCGCGAGCAATTCTGCGGCCAGTGCTCATTGGTTCATCGTATCTGAGTGCGGTATATGGCGATCCGCTAACATATGGATTTGTGCCGGCAACGATTCTGGCAGAGATTTCAAAAACATAATAATTAAGTTCTGGATCAATAACTCCTTCTAGACAGAAAGGTCCAAAAAGTCCATCTTTTACACAATCTTTCGAAGCCTCAACCACTCTATCTCCCATTTCAAATATGTTGGTAAGCAGTGACTCTCTAACAACCAAAGGAGAGTTCCCAACGATAGTGTAAGTAGTGTGAATATTGGCTTCTACCTGATCCTTTGCGGCAATACGGCCAATAGAATCCGCGTTCGATTCGTATCTTTTATCAAATCCCATGATCTCCAATTCCCCGGTTAATTTGCTATAAAAATAGTGCGCATAAACCGGAACCCCGACGATATATTCTTGAATTACATAACCGTTATTGTCTGGAAATTCTTTGATTCTTTCTTTGAATTCTTTTTCGTTGTTTGCAAGAAAATAACCTTGGCCACCTTTTGCTCCGTGAAATTTAATAATCACGGTGCGATCAATATCGATTGGTTTTTCAATAATTTTTGGCACCTTTATTTTGGCTTTTAAAAGCCATTGCCTTTGTTTCACCCTGTCCGCTTCCCATTCCAAAATCTCTCTGGCCCCATAATGCATTGCCTTAATGTCTTTGGCTTTTTCAGCTCCTACATGTGCTACAAATGAGCCGTGCGGAATCAAAATTGCATTCTTTTTTACTAACTGAGGTTCAATTTTAAAATAATCCTTGAATGAATCGATACTGATAATTTCATCAGCGACTTTGTATGATTTGTATGGCCTTTCTGAGCCTTTTTCACAAATACAAATAGTTTTAAATCCTTCATCCTTTGCGCCCTTTAGGATTTGTAAAGCTGTGTGGCTACCTAGCGTTGCGATGCAGTAGTCTTTTATTTTCCCCATATATTAAAATGAATTAGATCTTTTGGTTATTGTACAAAGACTAAAACGTTTTGTCTACAACTTTTTAAGTTAGAAGGGTAAGTTCCCCTATAATGACTAGATATACTGCAAAAACATTCAAAGAATATTTTTTCAGAAAGCGCATTAGGAAGGAAATGCTTAATAATCCAAAAATGAATGAGGTGACAAATCCAATTCCCAAAGAAGAATAAGCGACTGTGTTCGCAATCGATTCTCCATCTTTTATAAATGTCAAAACACCGGCACCGAGAATGGCAGGAATGCCTAATAGAAAGGAGAATCTAGCCGCAGAACTTCTTTCCACTCCTTGGAAAAGTCCGGCTACAATTGTTGATCCGGAACGCGAAACTCCTGGGAGCAAGGCTACAGCCTGAGCGCATCCGATAACGATCGCTTTTCTTAAATTCAATCCCTGAACTTCTTCATCGCTCCTGTCGCATCTGAAAAAATCTCTAATTTTATTTACAGCATTAGAGATGATCGCCTTGAACCCAGACTGATAATGTTTTTTATAAAATACTTCTCCAAAATAAAAAGTTATTCCAACCAAGATCATGAATGTTCCTACTGCTTTTGCATTCCTAAAATTTTCATCCATCCAATCTTCAAAAAGAAGACCTGCTATAACTGCCGGAATTGTGCCTATTACTATATATAATATTAATTTTGCATAAGGATCTTTCATCTTTGTTTTCCCTGAGAATAAACCCAAAAAAGCTTCGATCATTTTCCAAACATCGTGCCAAAAGTAGATTAAAATCGCCAGCAAAGTTCCCATGTGTACTGTCACGTCGAAACCTTTTAAAACGGAGGTATTTAATTGAAAATATTGTTCTCCCAAAATCAAATGTCCACTTGAGGAAATCGGCAAAAACTCAGTAATCCCTTGTAAAGCACCAAGGATAAATGATTGCATTAAGTCCATAGGAATTGGTTTAGAGGTCTATAATTTCTAGTGCCTGAAGTATCTTCTTCCAGATAAAACCATACTGATTCCAAGTTCATCGGCTCTTTTGATGATTTCTTCATCTCTGATTGAGCCGCCTGGCTGAATAATCGCTTTTACTCCGTGCTTTATGGCTAATTCCATCGCATCTGCAAATGGGAAAAATGCATCTGAAGACATTACTGATCCTTGTACTTTATCTCCACCTTTTTGACAGGCGATAGAAACGCTATCGACTCTAGACATTTGTCCGGCTCCTACTGCTGTAACAATTGTTCCTTTTGACATTACTACGGCATTGGACATGACATGTTTTACAACTTTGGTGGCAAATAACATGGATGCAATTTCTTCGTCGGTTGGCTTTTTCTGAGTAACAATTTTGAGGTCTTCAGGAGTGAGTTCATACATATCTTTGGTTTGAATAAGCAGGCCTCCAGCCACTTTTTTGATATCAGTTTTTAATATATCTAATTTCAATGGACCGGTTTCTACGATTCTCAAATTTTCTCTGGTCATTAATCTTTCCAAAGCTTCCTTTTGATATGAAGGGGCAATAATCATTTCCACAAACATCTTTGAGGTCTTCATATAATCAACGATCTCTGGAGTAATTTCTCTATTAGCGGCAATGATGCAACCAAATGCTGAAAGAGGATCGACTTGGTGTGATAACTTGAAGGCGTCTTCAATTGTTTTGGCGCTAGCGACTCCACATGGATTATTGTGCTTAACCATTACAACCGTTGGCTCCTTAAATTCCTTTACAAGTTCTAAAGCGCTATCTCCATCGACAATGTTATTGAAAGACATTTGTTTTCCGTGGAGTACTTTTGAATTGGTAATATTGGCGTCTTCATTTTCAGGATTGCGGAAAAATGCCGCTTTCTGATGAGGATTTTCACCGTATCTTAAACTATAAGCTTTTTCATAATGAAGATCTAATAACTCAGGCTCATCAAGTTGAAGTCTTAAATAATGTTCAATCCTATCATCATATCTGTGAGTTAATGTAAAAGCTTTTCTAGCCAATTTTTTGCGGAATTCTAAAGTAGTCTCGCCATTTTTTACAATTTCTTCAGCCACTTCATTGTAATCTTTTGGATCTGTAACAATTGTCACAAATTTGAAATTTTTGGCTGAACTTCTCACCATAGAAGGTCCTCCAATATCAATATTTTCAATTGCTTCTTCCTCTGTAACGTTTTCTTTTTCAACAACTTTTTCAAATGGATACAAATTGACAACTACCAAATCGATCATCTTGATGCCATTTTTTTCGGCCTGATCCATGTGTTCTTTTTTATCACGTAGGGCAAGGATCCCTCCATGAATTTTTGGATGAAGTGTTTTAACTCTTCCATCCATCATTTCTGGAAATCCTGTGTAATCGGCAACTTCCGTAACTTGAACTCCACCTTCTTTTAAAGCTTTCGCTGTGCCCCCGGTTGATAAGATCTCAATACCTTTTGTAGAGATTTTCTTGGCAAATTCAACAACGCCAGTCTTATCAGAAACGCTTATTAATGCGCATTTAATTGGCATGGTAATTTTGGTTAAACCCATCTAAACCAGAGCAATTTTAATGATATGAGGGGCAATGTCAATAGAAGGCTATTTCACAGGATCATAGCCCCCTTTACTCCATGGATTGCAGCGCATAACTCGCAAGAAAGATTTTATGCCCCCATAAATTAGGCCGTACTTTTTGATGGCTTCGTGGGAGTACTGCGAACAAGTAGGCGTATAGCGGCAATATCCATAAGGATAATTGTGCTTTTGTGGACCATGATCGCGAGAAAAAGTCTTTTGGTAAATTCTGATGAAATAGCAGGCGATATTTCGCGGAACATGAACGAGAACCTTAATGAGCATCAATAAGTTTTTCATGCTGAAATCATAGCATACTGCTGTTCTATTCAAACTTTAGAGTAGCGAGCATATCTTCCAACAAGACAACAACCTCTTTGCTTGGGGTATCGAAGAAAATGCTGAACGAAACTATTAAATCCAAGTTCTTTATATAGTAACTAGTTGTTTCGATCATCCCATATGACACAATTTTGGTAAAAGTCTTGTCTCCAATTTTTACTTCTTCATATTCTTTGATTGCATCTTTTTCAGCTAGTTCTTTTAAACTCGTTCCTGTGAGTGTCAAATCTTGGATAATTTGTTGTTCCAATGTTTTATCTGTAGTTACAGAGATTATGCCTACCATAGGAAGTTGGCATGTAGTGCAATTTTCTGGAGGATTTATGTGTGATTCATATGTTTCTTCTGTCCAAAGACCTTTGTCATCGGCAACGTATTTTGCTGGATAGGTAGCGGAAAAACCTTTTCCTTCGAATGTTTTTTCATTTGCAACTGTTTCTACGGTTGTTGGCTCTGTTTTAGGGTCAACTACAGTGGTTTCTTTTGTTGTATTAGGTTCTACTGGTTTAATAGCTGTCATCCAATAAAATGCGCCTCCTAACACCACTACGGTTAAAAGTATTGATATTAAAGCAGTCGTCATCGTTGATCCTTTTTGATTCATTTTTTTGAGGTTATGAATTTGTATGATTATAGTTGTAATTTTGGGGGATAGTCAAAGGGGAAATGATCTGATTAATGTTTTTTCGTAAATAATTTTTGGGATTCTGTTTTCCTCTCCCCTTTCGCCTTGGCTTATAGTACAATGCGCTCCGTATTTATGAGAATCTTATGAAAGTTATATTACTTGCTGCAGGGCGAAGTAAAAGGATGCAGCCAATCAGAGATAAAAATTTCTTGGATTTCCTTGGAAAACCGCTGATTCAGTGGCAACTTGAGATGCTGTGGAAAACGGGATTTAAGGAGATTGCCGTGGTTGGTGGAAAACATAATTTGGAGGCTATTTCTGTGTTATTGAAAAGTATTGGGAAAAAGGTTTCTCTTGTTGAACAAAAAAATCTGGATATGGGAATGTGTGGAGCGGTTTTGGCAGCAAAAAAGTTTATTGGGAAAGATGCAGTGATGGTTTTTAGTAGCAATGACGTAGTAGAAGAAAAAGCTTTTAAAGTAATGCTTGCAGCTTATAAATCGGGGAAAGCTTCGAGCTATTTGATCGGCAAAAAGGTTGATAAATATTTTCCGGGAGGATATTTGAAAAGCGATAAAAAAGGATTTATTTCTGAAATCGTGGAGAAACCGGAACCGGGGAAAGAACCTAGTAATCTGATAAATCTAGTGGTTCATGTTCACGGTGATTCCTCAAAATTGATCAAGCATTTGGAAAAAGTAAAAAGTGCGAAGGATGATTTATATGAAGTGGGATTAACAAATATGATTAAGGACGGCGTAAAAATGATGGCTGTTCCTTACGAAGGATTTTGGCAACCATTAAAATTCCCATGGCATGTTCATCATGTGTTTAAATATTTATTTTCGATTTCAAAAAAGACACGAGCAAAGTCAGCGAAAATTGCAAAAAATGCAATTATTAATGGTGATGTAATTATCGGTGAAAAAGCAGTGATTTTTGATGGAGCAATTATCAATGGGCCAGCATATATAGGCGAAAATACGATTGTAGCTACAAATGCTTTGGTAAGAGAAAGTCATGTCGGAAAAAATTGTATAATCGGTTTTAGTACTGAAGTTGCGAGAAGTCATTTAGGTCATGACGTGTGGACTCATACAAATTACATTGGAGATAGTGTGATTGGAAATAATGTGAGTTTTGGATCGGGAACCGTAACTGGAAATCTGAGATTGGATGAGAAGAATATTTGTGTAGACTGTGAAGGCAAAAAAATTGATACTCAGACCAATAAATTTGGTTTGATTTGTGGAGATAATGTGAGAGTCGGCATTAATACAAGCCTTATGCCGGGAATAAAGATTGGTAATAATAGTTTTGTGGGTGCCGGGATTGTTGTTCCAGAAAACATCCCAGATGGCAGTTTTGTACGCGCAAAGTGGGAGTTAAAAATTTCGAAAAATGAAGCTTCTTTGGGAAGCTCAGGGCGGGAAGAAATGAGAAAGAAACTTGAGAAATAAAACAAAATTCGAGACTCATATCAAAGAGATGCGATGAGAAGCTTAAGCCTTTGCGAATTTCCTTCTAATTTTAGCTCGGCTAGCAATTTGAGCAAATTTTTCGAGGACCATTCTTAAAACGATCGAATCAGCCTTTTGAATATCTGCCCCAAAAAGATGATTAGAGGAATCTTTATATTTTGAATAAAGTGCTCTTATTTTATTCTCTGATTCTTGCAAAATAGTTCTTGTATTTTCTACCGTGCTTACTTTTGAAATTCTTTGCCTAGTTTCTTCGATGATTCCCATAATATCAGCAAACAAAGGAGCATCTCGCAGTTCTAGACTTCTTAAAAACCTTTGTTCCTCTGGATTTGTGCTTGGACGAAGCATGCTGAAATAGTTAAGGCGGTATTTTAGCCGTTTTTGCAATTTTAACAAGGCTATTTACGGCTCCGCCCATTAATCTTTCTCTTCAATTCTTCAAAGAAAAGATTTCTCTAGTCATTTTACTTTTTTGCCAATTGGCGAATCACTTCTGGATACCATTGTTTTTCCAAGGCCTGTACTCTTTCCTTGGGTGTATCGGGAGTGTCATCTGGAAGAACCGGGCAAGTTTTTTGAATGACTTTTTTGAGCTTTTTTTATTTCTAAAAGAAATTGATTAAGCTGATTTTCAAATGTAAAAAAGATTTTTACTGACTTTCCTCCAGTCAAAATGAGCTTAATGTTGATTGGAAAAATATAAGGTTCCATTCCTTTCAATTTAATTTCCATTTTTCTGATTGTAGAAAATGGAATTTCTCTTTTTCTCAGATGAAAGAAATCGGAGATAATTAGGTGAGATGATGTTATTGTATAACTTTTTTCGAGTAAAAAAGTCCCCAAAATGCCGGGGAAAAAAACTAAAAATACTGTAATAATAGAAATAGTTATTCCTTCCGTAGGTCCAAAAGCTGTATTATAAACAGTCAATCCAAGTAAAATAATGGCTAAAGTTATGGAAAAAACTGATAACGCAATTGAAGTATAAAAAAACTTTTTAATCATTTCCTCTTGTTGCTAATCGTCTTATCACCTCTGGATACCACTGTTTTTCCAAGGCCTGTACTCTTTCCTTGAGTGTATCGGGAGTGTCATCTGGAAGAACCGGGCAAGTTTTTTGAATGATGATTTCGCCTGTATCTACGCCTTCTTCGACGTAATGAATAGTCATTCCGGTTTCTTTTTCTTTGGCTGCTAAAACTGATTCGTGAACATTTGCTCCGAAAAAGCTTTTACCGCAAAATTTGGGAATTAAGGCCGGATGAACGTTGATAATTCTTTTGGGGAAAGCTTTTACAAAAGGCACACTGAGAATTTTCATATAGCCAACTAAGACGATGAGATCGACTTTTTCTTCCTCAAGTATTTTTAACATTTCCATATCAAATTCTTCGCGAGTCTTTCCTTCAGGATTGATAAATACAGCCCTAAATCCTTGTTCTTCAGCACGCTCCAAGGCATAGGCATCTATTTTATTGCTGATCACTACAGCTAATTCGATCCCAGGCATTTTCCCAGCCTTCATTTCATCGATGATTGCCTGTAGGTCAGTTCCTCTGGTAGATGCTAAAACTGCAATTCTAAACATATTTTAAAATTAGATTTCTTCAGTGACTTTCAGTCCCAGTTTTCTTTTTACCTCATTTCCTGTTTTTGTAATAGCTAAACTGCCTAGTGCTGTTTCTCTAAATTTTGGGGACATGTGTTTGGCAATATTGTTCATTGCTGAAACAACTTGGTCAAAAGGAACTTTGGTTTTTATTCCGGCCATAGCCATGTCAGAAGCGCCGATTGCTGCCATTGATCCGATGGCATTTCTTTTGATACAAGGAACTTCGACGAGTCCGCCAAGTGGGTCACAAACCAATCCGAGGTAACTTTTTAAGCCGATTGATGCTGCATCGAAGCATTGTTCTGGGGTACCGCTGCGCATTTCGGTGAGGCCGGCTGCAGCCATCGCTACTGCTGCACCAACTTCCGCTTGGCAGCCGGCCTTCGCAGCCGACAAAGATGCTCTTTCAGCAATAATTAAACCAATAGCAGAAGCCGTAAACATTCCCTTTAAAAGTCTTCTTTTCCCTGCATGAAAATGTTCAGCACAACTAAATAAAACCCCAGGGATTACGCCGGCTCCGCCGGCGGTTGGGAACGCTACTATTTTTCCCATAACGGCGTTCTGTTCCGAAACCGCTAATGCATATGCCATTGCTCTTACCATCACTTTATTTCCCATCATGGAATTCAAATGCTTCAAACTGCTATAAAGTCTATGAGCATCCCCTCCGGAGCCCGTCCATTGTGTATGATGAGTTGATTTTATTCCTTTATGAACAGCTTCATACATCACATCTCGGACATTTTTCATTTGAGCTCTTACTACAGAAGTTGATTTGTTTGAGCGCTCAGCTTCATATAATTTGGTGATTTCTGAAATCCCCGTTTTATATTTTTTCGTTAGATGCATTAAATCCTCTGCTGTTCTAAATTCGTATTTCATAGTTATTGTTGTTTTTGGAGTTTAGATAGAGCTCTGACAAAAACTACTCCTTTAATTTTTTCCAATTCCAAAACTTCTGGTAATAAAATTCTTCTACCTTCAAGTCCAATGACGCTAAGCGTTTCATTCTTGAATGAAGTGCTTTCTATTTCAGCAACATTTATTCCAAATGATTTGATACTTTTAACGACTGTGTTGAGTATTTTGTGATCTCTATCATAGCATACGACAAGTGAGAGATGACGACCTGCTCGTCCCTTAATCTTCACATTAAAATTATCTATTTTTAGAATTTCGATCATTCCTCCTCCGATGGAAGAGCCGATTATAGCCATTTTGTATTTGCCATTTTCAAGAACAATTTTCACTGTATTTGGATGCCATTTTGCTCCAAGATTTTTCTTGATAAATTCATATTTGAGTCCTTTTTCTTTGGCAATTTCAAAAGCGTCCTTGAGTTGAGGATCACTAGTTTTGAACTTCATTACACCGGCTAAAAGAGCCCGATCAGTCGCGTGGCCTTTAAAAACTTCACCAAATGAACCATGTAAATAAAAGGTAACTTTGTTCGGAGTCTTGTGATAAAGAGCTCTTGCGAATTGGCCAATTTTGCATGCCCCGGCCGTATGAGAACTGGATGGTCCAATCATAATGGGACCTGCTATATCGAAAATCGAAAGATGTGACATCTGATTTTTTGATAATTTTAAATTGACGGTTTACGTCAATTTGTAATTCCAGTGTATCAAAATAAATCTAAATGTCTACCTAATTTCCCCTAGTGGTTTCAAGGGCTGTTCATCGGCTTCCACTTCTTGTGGAACGGCCACTTGAATCACAGGTGTCACAGAAGTTACTTGCACCTGAGAATTTGAGTCCACCGGAGCAGTAATAGCTTGTTCAATCTTTTTTTCTTCCACAAATTTCGTCTCATTGATTGGAGAATCTTTATCATAGATAACTTGTGAAATAGACCAAGCCAAAGGAATACCATATTTATCGTAAGCTTTCTTGATATTAATCATTAAATTACTCTTTGTTTTCAACCAAGCGCTCTTTGATTCAACCCAGGCTCTTACTTTGATATCAATATTACTGTCTCCAAAACCATTAATTAAAACTGCAGGCTTTGGCTCGGCTAAAATACCTTTTGTTTTTTTAACTGCGCTCATACAAACTTTCACAGCATTTTCGAGATTTCCTCTGTAATCAACAGCAGCATCAATTTCAATTCTTCTAAATGGATTTGAGGTATAGCTTGTAATTGTATTTGTAAATAATTTTGCATTTGGAACGATCACTTTTGTTCCATCAATAGCTCTCAAGATTGTAACTCTGGATTGGATTTCTATAACTTTCCCTAAAGTTCCTCCAACGTTTATAAAGTCCCCTACCATAAACTGTCGACCGGCAATAATCATTACTCCGGCGATAAAATTCATAATTAAATCTTTCAAGGCAAAACCCACTCCAAAACCGACAGCGGCAATAATTGTGGTTAAATCTATTCCTGCAATCTTTAGCCCGACAGTCACGCCAATTGTCATTACTGTCATGTAAGCGATACGTCCACCTAGGGCTTGAACTTCCTTATGTTCTTCTTCCACACCCTTTTCAGCCATCTTGCTCTCAACTACAGACCTAGCAATTCTCGCTAATAAAAATGTTAGGATTATTACTATAAAAGCCGCAATCCAAAGAGGAATTTTAGTGACAATCATTTCAACCAAAGAGGTTAACTGGGAAGTTGTGTCTTCTTGAATATTGTTTACTGCGGTATTTGCTGCGTATGCAATCATGTTTTATTTTTGTTTTGATATCGTATTATTCTAACATTTTTCTGATCTAATTTCAAGAAATTATGTTATGGAATCTTGCTAAAACGCCCCCAATGGCTCAAATTGTCGGTAGTCTTAATTTTTAATCAAAATCTTTATGGAAGTATTCGCTGGATTATTAGTCCCTTTCCTTGTCTTTGTTGGTATTATTTTACTGAGCAGCATCAAGGAAATTAAGCAGTACGAAAGAGGTGTGAAGTTCACTTTTGGTAAATTCACAGGAATGGTTGAACCAGGATGGAAAATCATCATCCCTGTTTTTCAGAAATTGACGAGGGTTGATATCCGTGTGAAGGCCGTAGATGTTCCTGATCAAGAAGCTATTACTGAAGATAATATCTCAGTAACGATGAATGCCGTTATTTATTATAAAATCTCTGATGCCGCAAAAGCTGTAATTGAGGTTGAAAATTTCTATTATGCCGTTATGCAATTAGCTCAAACGACTATGCGTAATGCTGTTGGAGAATTTTCCCTAGATAAATTACTGAAAAGTCGTGCTGAAGTAGCTAAGCAAATCGAAGATGCCGTTGAACAAACTACAGCTCAATGGGGTATTGATATATCTTCTGTAGAACTTAAAGATGTTGTTCTTTCTGCTGAATTGAAGAGAACAATGGCTAAAGTCGCCGAAGCCGAGAGAGAAAGAAAAGCTGTAATTATCCAAGCTGAAGGGGAAGTTATTGCCTCTGAAAATATTGCAAAAGCCGCTAAAACTTTGTCTGAGGCTCCAGGTGCTCTACATCTAAGAACCCTACAATCAATCAATGACTTATCTTCAGATCAATCAAATACAACCGTTTGGATGGTTCCAGTTGAGGCCCTAAGAGCATTGGAAAAAATAGGCCAAGCTTTAGATAGAAAATAATCTCTACCTCAGATGACTAAGCAATATGGATTATTGGCTTTTCCTGCCAAGCATTCGTTGTCTCCTGAAATTCATAGTGCCGCTTTTAAAGCATTAAGCATAGATGCTCAATATGGACTTTTTGAGATCCCCGAAAATGAATTAGATGATTTTGTAAAACGCCTCAAAAGTGATTTGATTGCTGGATTATCAGTTTCGCTACCTTACAAGGAAGTGATGATAGATCACATGAGTGAAATCGATGATGATGCCAAAAAAATTGGAGCTATCAATACCGTCGTAAATCGGGATGGAATTTTGTGCGGATATAACACTGATTTTATTGGCAGCAATAAAGCGTTAAAAGAAGCCGTTGGCGAGTTGAAAGGTAAAAAAGTGGTGATATTGGGAGCTGGTGGTGCGGCAAGGGCTGTAATTTATGGACTATTAAAAGAAGGGGCTTGTGTTGTTGGAATTTTGAATAGAACTTTGGAGACTGCTGAGAATTTGGCAAAAGAGTTTTCAGAAATGTTTAATGTTCAAATAAAAGCTTATTCTAGCGAGAATCTGGCGAAAGATTTGCCATTCAAAGATGACCTTGGGAATGAGGCTATTTTGATTCAGACAACGTCTATTTGGACAACAAATCCTGATATTTCTGAAGAATATGTCCGAAAATTTTGTCCGCCGGAATATGTGGGTATGTTCGCTACTGTGATGGATATTATTTACAGACCCAGGATTACTCCCCTTTTAAAAATCGCCGAGGATTTAGGCAAAAAGATTATCACTGGAGATAAAATGTTCCTCTATCAAGCTACGGAACAATTTAAATTGTGGACTGAAAAAGAAGCTCCTTTTGAAGTGATGAGGAATGTTTTGGAGGAGAATTTATAAAAAATTCCGGACTGATTCCGGCTGATATTCTTTTCCATGGTTTGTAAAATAGTAAAAAAATTTTACTTTTTTACGGATTTGCGGGAAAGCCCTCAATAGGGGCCAACTAGATTTTCCACGAAAAATGTTTGCTGTTCGCAAGGCATTTTTCTCGAAAATCTTCCTTCGCTTGTTTGCTTTTGGCAAACCCGCTTCGGACCGTTGTCCTCGCTACTTCTTCAATGGGGTCCGCTCAACTTTCCACTTCAATAGGGCTCGCCTGAAAAAGCTTGAAATTTTTTGCTCCTGACCGTCGCAAAATTTCTACACTTTTTCTCCTTCGCTCCCTCGCCTTACGGCTCGTCCGCTTCGGACCGGCTTGCTCGCTACTTAGTTATGTCTCAAGAACTCTGCTCCGGCTTCGTCTTTGGCTCTTGGAGCTTTTGGCTTTTCAGATTCAACTTCTTTGCCGTAATCAGAGCCATAATCGGATTCCAAAGATAAAAAATCTTTATCATAAAGGTCAACAATCCATCCGTAAATCATGGAAAATATTCCATATATCAAAGCGATTGAGCCCCAAACTACAGGCAATGCCGTAAAGAGGACAATTGCTGGAGATGTTCCTCCGTAAAGGCCAAATAAAACCGCCGTGCTAATAACTATTGAAAAAGTAACTCCGTAAAGGCCAATTAAAGCGTATTTATTATTGGAAACTGTTTCCATAATCATCGCGCTAGCTTGTGCAGAAATAATTATGTGTAAGGCAATAATAAAAATTGATAATTCTACTCTTGTTGAGGTGGCAATGAAATATACTGGCACCATCAAAATAAATAAAACTACATTCAAAATGAAAATATGATAAATGGCGGTAGGTGTTTTTGTGTATTTTTCGCGTTCTGTAAGAGACAGGAATAAGACACTCAAAATATCGCTAGCTGTAGCGGCCAAGAAGGCCATAATGCTTACAACGAAGACGAATACTGGACTAATTTCTTCGCTCATTTCTCCAGGATTTGTAAGGGGAGCAATAATTGTTGCCGCAAGAACGGAAACGACCAAAAGAATTAAGGCTCCAATACCACCTCCTGCTAATCCCGCTAATAGTTTCAACAAAAGCACTGGGAATGAGATTCTCCCTGGCCCAAGCTGTTTTGGGGCTTCTTCCACCACTGCTTGTCCTTCATTTGTTTGTGTTTCTGCCATAGTTTTTATTTTTTAACTCGTTTTATTTTACCATAAAACACAACCAATAACAATACCGCAGTGATAATATAGGCGTCAGCCAAGTTGAAAAATGGATATTTCCAAATTGAGATAAAATCGACTACGAAACCATGTAAAATCCTATCAATCAGGTTTCCAACACCTCCGGCAATCAGGAGAGCTATCGCGATTTGGGCTATTTTACTTGAAAGATTTAACTCCTTAACAGCCAAGTAAATCAAAAAACCTATAAGTAAAATATTGCTGATAATGATCACTAAATATGGTACTGGCAAACTGAAAGCGATGCCGGTATTCTCGGCATATTCAAATTTAAAAAAATCGCCCAATAGATTAACGGGCTGGGAAAGAGACGTTTTCACAAAGTACTTAGAAACTTGGTCTAAAACCAAAAAATCAATTATAAGGAGAGCTAGTTTGGCTAGGGTTTTCATGTTGCTTGATTTCATCTATAGGATATAGGATTCTCGCCTCAATGGCAACTTTTTTCAATAGGGGAATGCACCGCATTTCTCGCTACTTCTCTAGGCTTTATTTGCTCTTTTCTTGTAGATCCAAAACGGGTAGTATTTCGCTTGCTTTAAAATGTTATTTTTATATGAGAAAAGCGCTAAAATTCGATACTGTTTTAGCTTCGGCAATAGTATTCCTTTTGATCTTTGGGTTGATCATGATTACGAGTATTGGTGTGCCAAAATCAATATCTTTGTCTGCTCCAGGAGTGCTTTATCCTAATTGTAGCGATGCGAATGTGGATTGTTATCTACTTTTTAAGAAACATTTGTTCCGCTTGGGGCTAGGACTTGTAGCTTTTATAATAGCGTGGAAATTACCTTTGAAATTTTGGAAAAAAATTGCTCCGGTCCTTTTTGGAATAACTATTTTGACATTGTTTTTTGTAATGATTGCCGGACAAAGTTTTGGAACGATTGCTACAAACTGGCTAGTATTTTTCAATACTTCTTTACAACCTTCTGAATTCGCAAAATTGGCTGTGATCATTTATTTCGCATATTGGTTTAGCAAAAAAAGTGAGGATGATATTGAGAGTTTTCAGGATGGATTTATTCCGTTTGTGATTTTAGCGGGAATTATTCTTTTTCCCATAGTGATGCAAAATGACTTTGGAGGAACGTTTGTAATCGCTTTGATTTGTTCAACTATTTATTTCGTGGCCGGAGCTAGATTCAAACATTTGGCTTTGGGATTTTTTGTGGCGTTTTTATTGGGCGTAGTGGTGATTTCAGCTGTACCTCATGTACGAGAAAGATTTACTGGATTTACCAGGGTAAATGAAGAATGCGTAGAAGACTTTTGTTGGCAATCTCAACAAGCAAATATCGCGGTGGGAAGTGGTGGCTTTTTCGGGAAAGGGTTAACTCAAGGAGTTCAAAAATCATACTGGTTACCTCAAGCTTCAGATGACTTTATTTTTGCCGCTTCTGCTGAAGAATTGGGATTTATTAGAATTATTTTTATAGTTTTGGCGTACTTTGTAATTGGAATACGAGGTTATTCAATTGCAAACCGGGCGGGCGGTAATTTCGAAATGTTTGTGGCGGTAGGTATAACCACATGGCTAATGAGTCAGGCTTTTATTAACATTGGGGTAAATACAGCACTCCTTCCCGTAACAGGGATTACGTTACCTTTTGTGAGTTATGGAGGATCATCATTGGTTGCAAGTTTAATTGGAGTTGGAATTCTTTTAAATATATCTCAAAACACAGGTTACTATGCGAATACTTCTAACTGGAGGAGGAACCGGGGGGCACGTGATTCCAAACATGGCTATTATCGAAGAACTTAGAGAACGAAAAATAGTAGAAATAAAATATGTTGGATCAAAAAATGGCCCCGAAAAAAGGCTTGTTGAAAGAGCTGGAATTGACTTTGAGGGGATCACTTGTGGGAAACTACGCAGATACTTTTCGTTGGAAAATTTTGTAGATTTTTTTAGAGTTCCGGTTGGGATCGTACAGGCTTATAAAATTCTTAAACAGTATCAGCCAGCGGTTGTTTTTAGCAAAGGCGGATATGTGAGCTTTCCCGTAACAGTTGCTGCTTGGAAATTAAAAATTCCGGTAATTCTGCATGAATCAGATGTAGTTCCGGGATTGGCGAATAGGTTGAGCATGAAATTCGCGAAGAAAATTTGCATTAGTTTTGAAGAAACAAAAAATTATTTGAGTAAAAAATTATTGAAAAAAACTGTCTTCACTGGGAATCCGGTTAGAGAAAGTATTTTTGGAGGAAATCGTGAAGAGGGCTTAAAATTTGTTGGGCTAAATGAACATCGTCCCATTATTTTAGCGATGGGAGGAAGCCAAGGAGCTTTGCAAATTAATACTTTAATAAGATCCGCGCTTGATGAATTGCTGAAAAAATTTCAGGTAATTCATATTGCCGGACGAGGAAATTTAGACATAGGCATCCATAAAACTGGATATAAACAATATGAATATTTAGATGAAAATTTGAAAGATATCTATGCTGTTACTGATATTGTCATTTCGCGCGGAGGCGCTAATAGCCTTACGGAAATAGGCTTATTGAAAAAGAAGGCAGTAATTATTCCGTTGTCTACGGAGGGAAGTCGCGGAGATCAGATTGAAAATTCTAGAATTTTCGTGAGAAAATTTGGATGGTCGATGTTAAGCGGAAATGTTTCTCAACAAGATTTTATTGATGCTATCTTTTTAGCGTTTGATAATCCTACTAAAATTTCTGGAGATGAAATCCCAAATGGGAGGAATACAATTGTTGATTTAATTCTTAATAAAGGAGCATGAAAATCGGCATAAATGGAAGATTCCTTTTGAAGCCATTCACAGGCATAGGACAGCATACAATCAACTTAATTAAGGAGTTGGCGAATATTGATGTAAAAAATGATTATGTGATTTTTGTTCCACATGAAATCTCTTTGGAAACCTATAAGACGTTTCCTAAAAATGTTGACATACGCCTTTTGAAAGAGAAAAAATTGCCATCAGCAGGAGCAAAAAAAACATGGTGGGAACAAGTTCAATTACCTGAAATTTTGAAAAAAGAAAATTTTGAAATCGCTTATTTCCCCTATCCATGTAATCCGTGGACAAAGGATTTTTATGGCAAAGGAATGAGAGTTGTCGTGACTGTTCATGATTGTTTACCTTGGAAATACAAACATTATAATGGAGGAATATTTTCAAAAACTTATAACAATCAATGTAAAAAAGCGGTAAATAAAGCCGACTTTGTTTTTACAGTTTCCGAGACTTCAAAAAAAGAGATTTCTAATATTTGCAAAGTGGATTCAAAGAAAATTTCTGTGATTTATAATGATGCTGGAGAAACGTTCAAAAGACCTTCATCAAAAGACTTTTCCGAAAAAATATTGGAAAAATTCGGACTTCAAAAAAATCAATTTTTCTTTTATTGTGGTGGCTACGATGAGAGGAAAAATGTTCCAAAATTGGTCAAAGAATATTCCGATTTTATCAAAGATTATGATGAAGAAATGCCTTTGGTTTTAGCTGGTGGAAAAATGATGAATAACCATTTGTATAAAAGTTTCGATGATGCAAAAAGTGATTTTGGAGAGATTGTAAAAACAGGATTTTTGGAAGAAGAAGAATTAAAAGTTATGTACGAAAATTGTTTGGCTTTTGTGAATTTATCACGAGAAGAAGGCTTTAATATTCCGCTTGTTGAAGCGGCTAATTGTGGAGCGCCCTTGATCATTTCGGATACAGATATTCACAAAGAGATTGCTAGAAATTATGCTGATTTTATTGATTTGTTAAAAGATGGAGAGTGTTCCAAAGCTATGGGGAAAATGTTGGACACCGATCATCGCAAGCAATGTTCTGAAAAATCAAAAGAGTTGGCTAAAAAATATTCTTGGAAAATCTCTGCACAGAAAGTATACGATGTGCTATTTTCTTAATGTAATTAAAAGACAAAATGTTTTTAGAAAATCTCGCAGTTATAATCAGCGCTATCATAGTTTTGACCGCCTTATGGATTATTGTGGCGGTAAGACATTTTAGACATTTGAAAGAAGAGTTAAATGAACAGTGGGAACTTTTAGATGAGTCTCTTCGAAAAAGATATGATTTGATTCCAAATTTGATAGAGACCATAAGGGGGTTTACGAATGCGGAGGAAGTTTTGATAGAGAAAGTGATTCAGGATAGGCAAAAAGTTGTTAAGGAATATTCAAAAGGAATGGAAAGAATTATCCTGGAACATGATTTTACTCATGACATTAATGACCTTCTTAACCTAGGTAAAAAATATCAGGAACTTTCTGCCGATACCAATTACCTAGAGCTGAGAAAAGAAATTGATGATTTGGAAAATAATATTGAGGATAAAAACAATAGATATAACGAAATGGTTCGCTATTATAATAAGCATAGAGAAGCCTTTATTCTGAAGCCTATTGCGTTTGTTTGGAGGTTTAAAGCCGAAACAATCTTCGAAGTCGAAAAATAATTCTAAGATCTGACAAGTGATTTGATCTTGACGGTGAGCGGTTACTCACCTATATTGGTGAGTGCACGCTTACCTTATAACAATTTACACATGTCAGAAACCTTAACAGAAAAACAAGAAGCGGTGTTGAAGTTTATAGAAGAATACCAAATGGCTTATGGGAAATCTCCAACTCTGAGAGAGATGCGTGAACATTTTGGAGTAAGTTCTGATAATAGCATTTTGAAACATTTGAAAGCTCTCGAGGAAAAAGGACATATTAAAAAAGACGATACTCCTAGGGGCATAAAGTTATTAAGCAGCATCAAGGAAAAACTTGATATGGTGGTTGAAAGCGTAAAGCTGCCAGTGTTGGGATTTATCCCCGCTGGTGGACCTGTGGTTACGGAAGAATATATAACAGGATATATGACTGTGGGAGAAGAATTGGCAAAGAATAGTGCTGATTTTTTCTTACTGAATGTCACTGGGAATAGCATGATTGATGCTGGAATTTTTGAAGGAGATTTGGTGGTAGTGAATAGTCGAAAAGAGCCAAGAGATGGAGATATTGTTGTGGCCTTAATTGATAATGGAAATACTTTAAAAAGATTTATTAAAAAAGAAGGTAAAGTGTATTTGAAAGC
>Ga0172381_10002504_pt1 | contig 20265 bp, 19 predicted proteins | sample Leawel6488metaG_FD_119754 | JGI IMG/M metagenome (GOLD analysis project Ga0172381, IMG submission 119754) | Leachate microbial communities from a municipal landfill in Southern Ontario, Canada - Leachate well 64-88 metaG | ecosystem: Engineered > Solid waste > Landfill > Unclassified | place...
GGGCTAAATCATAAGTTACCACATCCCCCTGAATTAGATAAATTGGAGTTTTATTATCATCGGATATTTGTTCAGTTGGTTTTAACACACCCACTGAAGATTTATCATAAAATTCGAGAAGAATATAATAATCAGGATTTGCAGCAAAATTATTAATATCTGTTTGTGTCAATATGTATGTAATAGATTCTTTTAAAACATAATTATACCCACCATAAGAAAATACAGTTCCTTTTGGGAGAGTAAATACAGGCGACCCACCAACACCCGCAGATTTTATTTTTATTTGAATAGATGTTGTTGCAGGAATAGGTCTTTGAATCACATACCCAAGCATTTTTGACAACATTATTACTGAACTTCTTAATTTAGCCGAATCTAAAAATGATTCTTCCGCTCGTCGCCCAATATAATAATTTGTGAAATCTGTAGTCGCGGCGAAGATTTCAACAAGAACAGAATATAATTGAGATTCTGTAAAGTTAGAGAATCTTGGGTCTTGTGCCATTCTCGAAATAATACTCTGTTTAATTTCACCATACGAAAGGTTTGAATAATTTAGAAAATTAGAGTCCAATTGTTAAATCCTCTTTGAACTATTTAGCAAAGTTTCAATAGCAATGCTTTCTCGGGTCTTCTCAATGTATTCAGAATCTTCAAAAATAATTTCATCTTTCCTTAGATATAGTTTTGAAAATGTTAGAAAATCGTACAACATATCCATCTTATCTATATTATCTAGTTTTGGGTTATTCTGAGAAGCTTGAGCAACTATATAATTTCGGGCCAAAATATACTTACACGCAATCTCGTCACGATCAGATAAATTGAACGGAAATTTAATTTTGTCTAATATACTATTAACTTGAGAATCTTCTTTTTGTATACAACGAATGTTTGCTACTTCTCTATTAAAAGCATTATCAAATCCTATATTTCTATTCTTTTCAAAAACTATATAATTTCCTTGAACCTCTCCATTGATTATATGATACATTAGTTGTTTTGATAATTTCTTATGAATTTGTCTCTTTTTTGTAACGTCGGTCTTATCAGATTGTTCGTGCCAAATATGTTCAACACAACAATCTTTAGAAGTCAGCAAAATATTATTACCTGTTCTATACATACAATCTGAAATAAAATTATCTTCACCACCCCAAGATCCATCAAATTCTTGGTTAAAAACTCGCATAATTCCCGATATTTGGAAATTAATCTTTCTACACAAATCAATTGCTTTTTTGTTGAATGCTAAATTACAAGAATATGTGAAAATCGAATCAAGAGCAACCCGGTTAGAAACTAGAAGCCTGGCATTTTTATCTGTGAACGAATAATCATTTCCCCAAACATTTTGAATTCTTTCATCCTCTTCCCGTATTCCGTCTTTAGAAATCATTATTCGACGTCCACACGAAACAGCGGCGTTTGATGAATTTCCAAGACATTCTTCATGAAGTTCAACTAGTCTTGGGGAAGGAATACAATCCCCGTCTGTAAAAATGATGTTTTTATATTCTGGGAAATTATCTAAAACATATGAAATACCAACATCTCTCGTCATTCCTGCTGAGAAATTATCCCCCGTGCTTTTTATGGCACACCGAATATTTAATGTCGTTTTTAATGACGAAAATCTTGTTCTCGAATCATCTGAACATCTGTCAAAAACAAATAAAACCAAATCTGGCTTTATTGTTTGATTCTCATATCCTTTTATAATTTTCTGTATATTGTTAGATTGGTTATGCGAAGGAACTATTACAATATTCAACTAAAATCCTTTCAGAAAGATAATTTTTTAGAATAAACAGATTTGGCATATGATTTGTTAATAATGAATGAAATGTATATAGTTAGTGAGTTTTCTCTTGGATTCAAATAAAGTTTACAATCTTTAGATAATACTGTTACTCTCGGTTCCCATTTATTTATTGACGCAATTAAAGAGTCTAATAATCTTTCACCCGACTGAGCATTAATATTCTTAAAAACTGTTGTCATTAACTCACTTCCAAACTCGGGCTCAAATACTCGTTCACCTGGAATAGTCAATAGAATATTTTCAACAGATTGAAGTATCGCTTGATTATCATAAACATCCGAGACTGTTAGCGATTGTTTTGATAAATCTATAGCATAATCAGTTATTATAAAATTAGACATAAGCATCCTCAGAAGTATAAACTATTACGGGCCGACGATATTTATTAGTCTTAGGTGTAGTAATGTTTGTGGTATCCGCCATTGGTTCTGGAGTAATTTGAGGATTGTTGTTTTCTTTTTTGATTTCAGCCTTAGCTGCATTAAATGATTCTTTTGATTTATTAGCATCATCAGAAATTTGTTGAAATATTTCTTTCGTATTATCCAAAGTCGTCTTAAATTCCCCTAACATTTTTTCTTTAGATACTTTCCACGTAGATGCTAATGATGTTAAGGATTTTGGTTGTTCTCTTTCACAATCCATCTTATCACTAAAATCATCTAAGAAATTCTTTGTAGATACAGCAAAATCACAAGAAGCAAACGCACAATCCATGAATGGTTCCAAATCATCATTTATGATTTTCAAAAGTGACGACATCCAGGCTTCATATTCGGCTATCTTTCTCTTAATCAAACGACCAATATAATGATTGTTCAACCAAAAATCTGGGTCAAGAAATTTTTCTAATTGCTGAAGATAAGCTAATAACGAATTTATAATACCATCAATGTAATTATTCAAAAGGGTAGTCGTGCTTAATCTACAAGCAATATATTCAAACAAATCAAAATTAGAGTTAATTGTAACCCCATATATACCCAACGATTCTAATGTCTCTTGTTTAATTGGATTAGGCCCGAATATCTCATCAGCAACACTCTTAGGAATAACACCAAATTCAATTAGTTTATTTATAGCCGGGAGACAAGCATATAACAAAGAACAAAAAGACTTTCTGGCTTTTGAATTATCTATTTTACGAAGATTCAAATACGATTTAATAAGATCTGCAAGTTCTTGAGCATATTTAACAAGCGCGTCGTTTACTATATTCTTTAACTTTTGTAACAACTGACGAATTTGCGATAATATCTTTTGAGGAACATCTTTCAAATTGTCCAATAAAGCAATAAGAGAATACCAAGTATCTCTTAAAATATTACAAACATTTTTTTCAGCTGTACTCATAGGAATATTTAGCTTAATTTATGCTTTGTGGCGTCGTCTACTAAAATTACCGCGTTAGCTTTCGTTACGGCTGTTGAGAAAGCGGGTTCTGGTAAAAGAGCAGCTAATGTAGTTCTGATTGTTGCTATTTCATTAGCCAAACAAACAATAGCCGAATGTAAATTGTTAATAGTATCTAAATTTTTGTCAACCGACGTATTCTCGAAATTTATATTCACCGCCGAATCTACCGAACCAGCCAACCCATCTCTAATATTTGTCAAGATTGCTTTTGTGATAGAATCAACAAGCACCTCTAAAGGAACTGCCGATTTCGGAACTCCTAATCCATTTTTGTATTGAAGAATATTGTGCTCGTTTGAAGGATTAACCGCATCTCCATAATCCAACGCAGATGTATATAGTCCCGAAGAAACTAAATTTTCAATACAACTTTTATAAACCGGATTTATGGGCGATGGTCCGGCGAATCTTCTGACAACTCTTTCTGAACTAACTGGCATTATCCTTCCTCCTCGTCATTTACAAATCCCCCAGAAGACCCAATCAAATCAAAATAAGATGTTTTGTTTGTTGGGTCAAGTGCTGCCAATGCTTCGGCTGCTGGAATTTTTGTTTTATGAATAAACGACTTTCCTTGTGGGGTTGCTGGATCAATGTTAGTACCAAAAACAGGGGTTTTAATATTGTTTCCATACAAATTCTTCAAATCTTCTATCTTAACAGCATATTCTTTATTAATACTTTCAATTGACGAAGCAATTTCTTCGGCCTTTTTCTTTTGCGTAAACGCGACCGCCGCCGGGCCAGACACTAACAATTTAGTCTGTTCTGTAACCGAATTATATTTCTTAGTTATTTCAATAGTCTTATCAGAAACGGCTTTAGCTTGTTCCGCCTTAATAATTGATGTTTGACGAATAAGTTCAGCTTCTTTTATTGGATCGACCGTTTTTATGAACGAAGCTCCTTTAACACTTCTTCCTTGGTGAATAGCTCCGGTTAGAGGATCGAACATCATTGTATTAAACGGTCCACCCTTAATTGACGGTGTGACAGACATAAGCGGAACCCCCTCCTCACTACCAACATTCATTTCAAAAAATAATGATTTTTTATTAGCAGCAGTATCTGGGACACCATCAACATCCAAAATGTCGGTTCTTGGACCCGTGGCAATATCAAAATTTATCTCGTTTGCTAGAACATCACAAGACATAGCTTCAACCGTACATTTTTCTTTAGCTGTTATTTTTGTTTGTCCACCAGCAACAATATCACAATTTCCATTTACCATCAATTCTGCATTTTCCAAAGAATGTATTTTTGTTGTTCCGTTATTTACAATGTTCATATCGCCGTAACCCGAAAGATTTAAATTATTTGTGAAAATGTTTATGTTTCCAAACGGATTCGAAATATTAAAGTTTCCGCGAAGATTCAAAGTCAAATCGCCAACATCTGTAGCGTCGTTCGAAACTTCTATAACTCCACTTTCGAATATCTTAACAAAAACTCCAGTATGTGTCTTTAGAGAGTATTCTCCCTTTTTTCTATTAAATTTTGAGAATGAACCATTTTCGGTTTCCCAAAATATCATACTATCGGGATACTCTTCGTTTTTATCAGCTTGAAAATTTAAGTTTGGTAAATCCAATGTTTTTGAAAAATATCTTGGCTGGTAAATATCATTGTCGTCGTAATAAACATTTACAACCGTTCCGTTTTCTGGAACAACAAACGATCCTTTAATACTTCCTACAAACGAAAAATCTGGTAATGCCCATGGAAGATAATCGGTATCAATCCCATCATACAATCCCATTACACGAATTTTGCAGCGACCAATTCTTTCCGGATCGTTATTATCCTCAACAACACCATTGTATCGTTTGTCATATCTATTTAAGGAACCGTCGTCAACAAAGGCTCTTAACTTTTTTATTAATGATTCGGATAAATGCTCTTTCATTTCTTTACCTTTATTAGTTTGTTGTTTTGAATAACTGGATTCTCTTTCAAATTAAACCCGTTCCTAAAGAGAATCAAAATCATTGTATAGAATCCGCCTTTATGAACATTATGATATATTCCACCAACAAGATATTCGCCGGAGTGAATGTCATCAATTCCAACAGTTTTCGTTTCAATATCATATTGCTTTATAAACGAAACATTTATCTTATCCATCAATTGAACATTTAGATTTGGAGCAATGGTTATGGTCGTATAATAAGAGAAAATGTTCTTCTTCAAATATTTGTTCTGATTATACGCCAAAAGATAATTATCATGAACATTTGAATTCTGCATATTATATGTTATGCTGTCATATAATTTTCCAGGATTTTGTCGTTTGTTTATCGTGTTTGTAAATGGCGCATAATTAAAAGTTATGACGTGATCTTTGAAATCTGTGGCATCAAAATATGTAAAATCAAATCCATACCCGCCCGTTCTATTTTCAATGGGCATGTTATCATTAAATGTATAATCACTCTTAAAGAATAGTGTTTTGTTTCTATCTTTTTCTTTTATTATGGACTGTAAAACAACATTCTGATTCCCTGCGTCCATTGCTAACATGTCGTTGTTAATAGCTACGAATTTTGTTTTCTGAGAACATTTTGTTTTTAATGTTGTGTAATGAAACGTGTTGTTCTTTGTGGCATAAATTATCGGGGAATCTTGTTCTTGGTAAAATGCTCTCTCTAAAATATGCTTAATAAAATTAGAATCATTTACACTAATCTGATACCAAATCTGCGAATCATTCGATGTCACATCCTCAACATATGTAAGTTGTTTATTCTTTGAAACAACTTCGCCAATTACCTGAGAAGATGGCCCTTGATAATATTTTTGAGACACTTCACCAAGCATATAATCTGATTTTTGAATGGCTACCAGACTAACGAAATAAATTGAATTTCCGGGCGAATTTTGCTTTGCTACTTTGGTGTTCAAAATATCAAATTCAATCTCCATCGGATTTTCTTCTCTGTCTTTAGCCAATACGACTCTCATAACCGAACCATCGACAATTGGCGAAATCTCAACAAATGTTCCATTATCAATAAATTCTAAATCAAGTTCGAGCGCGGTGTCAAATATAAATTCTCTAATCGATAAAGAATGAATCAAACTCGAAATCAATTCAATATTATCTATGAATACCCTACAGTAATATTGTTGACCTTCAATGTTTGTATCTTGTTGAATCATTTCGTGAAATTCCTAGCAAAACTGAAGAACTCGTCAATGTCTCGTTTGCTAGGAATATTTATGAACTCTGTTACCTTAACCGCATCTGGATATTTATCTTCTTGTTCGTCATCAACCGCCACATCATTCCAAATATCTTCAATCTCTGGATTACACTTAAGAATAATCCACCAATAATCCGTAGTATTGAAAAACCTATATGAAATCAAATCGGGGCGCATATAGTCACCATATTGAATCGGATATTTTGTAAATTCTTCTTTGAATGTATACTGAGAAAAAGCACTATTAACCAAATCCTTCTCCATGAAAGAATCTACAATTTCCGATGTAAAATAATTTGTTCTTGAATATTTCATGGTGTCTTCTCAGGTGTAGGAAACAGTCCAGGAATAGAAGCAACTCCTTGTTTTCCTTTTTCTAATATATCATTCGCCAAGGTTATATCTTCTTCAACAAATACCCGAGATTCCTTAGATGATTTCGACGTAAATCCTGGACCAAAAATCTGGTCGTTGATATCGTTGCTATCATTTCCAGGCAGGGATAGTGACGAATATAAACTTTCAACATTCAAATCAAAATCAACATATGTAGGGTATGTCTTACCGTCCTTTTTTGAAAATTCTTTAGAAAGTGTAAAGTCCCCACCCATCAAAACCATCTCCGACTTTTTAAAATACGAACCTACTGAAACTCTAAGATGAGGAGGCATTCGGGTAGTTATATTGGAAGCTAACGCTGTCAATGGCGTGTCTATAAGTTTTGTCCCATCCCCACTATAAACATCATACGCCGTTTGACCAATAGTATCGCCTATCTGAACAACCGCGTTTTTCATTACAGCCAGCGCGTCCGTTCCTAACATCATACTATTACGAGACATCAAGGGCAAACAACACTTTGATAATAAGTCACACTGTCCCATAACATTTGGGTCATCATAAACTCTAAATTTCAGATTTAAACTAACATAAGAATTACCAACCTGAAACATTCGCTTTGATCCATATCCCGAGTTAAACGCCCCACTTCTTTGGGTGTAGTCTTTTAACAAGTTTAAGGCCAGCATCTTCGGATCTTCATATCCCATAATATTTTCATACGATGCTTTGACAGAATATGTGAACTGTTCTTTCATAAAGCCTTCGACCGTGGCGACTGATTTATAAGAATCTCGGTTATTTGGATCCATTATTTCGATTGTAATTTTATGTTCTTGTGCGGCTTTTAATTTCTCAGGTGATACTAATGAGCTACTTCCATCGTTTCCATCTCTTTTGTAAATACTCCAACTCATTATCCACCACCATATTCCATTTTAACCACATTTGCTAAAGCTGGCATGAATGTATTTATCCAAAACGAAGCATCTGAATAAATATCATATTCTTCTGCAATTTCGGGTTGCTGTATGTTCATAGTTCCGGACTTGGCTTCTGATCTAATCTTGTGGGCGTAATATTCTGGAACAATCATCTCCCCTTTATGAACAAACGCTTCTTGATCTTCTGGAATTTTCCACGAACCGACAGAATATGATTTTATTATTTCTTTTCCGGGAACATATCCTTCTTTTTTTTGGAAAGCATCTATTATTTTGTGTCTAGTTGTTTCATCAAAAGATGACAAAACACTATCGGATCCAGCAACCGCGATTACCGATTTTGCGTAAGCAACCGGATCGTTTTTATCAGCAGCGGGAGCATATTTTTGAAGAGCTTCCGATATTGTCAGATTTTTATAACTAGGCATTTCAAATAATTGACGATAAAGAGCTTCACGACCAGAATCATAAGAATCAAAAACTAAAAATTTTCCATTTATGGTATCTATTGAGCCTACAACGCCCGGCCATTTTAAAGAATGTTTCGTTGGCCGTATATTTCCTGGATTGTTTGCTCGCCAATTAATATTCCCAATTCGTTCAATTAGAGTGCCGTCTGAACTTTTAAGAACCAGTTTTCTTCCTTTTGATTCGACGATTTCTGTAATTTTTGGAGTTATTGCGAATGAACTAATAAGAGATTTCTGGGGTGTGTAATCTGAAGGTAGATTGTCTCCAACAGTTTTTATAATATTGTGTTTTTTAATAGCCGTTGCTGTAGCATCTGATGGTGCTGAAGTTCCTATAGACCTAACTACATTCTGAGCAAACAACACATTCTTCAAATTAGTCACGTCTTTTAGAAACTTTTTGAAACTATCTTCAAGCTTCTTCTTTTGATTCTTGTTTGTTTTTCGAATGTTCTTTTTTTCAGCCTCTATTTTTTTACTCGCAACACTTCCAATTTTATTAGGAATATATGTTTCTGCCCGATGTTCTCCAACCAAATATGGCTTGTTCTTAACAACAGCGCCGCCTGATTTTCTTGTTGCTATTGCTACTTTTCCAACATTAGGAACAATCATATAGATGTTCCCACCTTCTACCACAATTTCTCTAATTCCTGTCTTTGTGTTTAGTTTGTAAGTTTGAATTCCCGGAAGTTTAGGATCCGTTGCTTGTATGATTGGATTTTTTCCAGCCATCGCTGATAAATTCTTTCCAGTAGATTTATCTATAACGGGTTTCCAATTATCTCCATTCTTATATTCCCAGAAGATGTTTGTATAGTCGTCAAAATTTGTACGAAGTTCTACAAGAGTTCCTTTTCCTCTTTCCTTTTCTATTAGTTGTTCGGTCTTTGCTACTTTTTCTCTAGCTTCACCAACATATCCCGATGTTCTTCCTTTGGCAGCTCTCATCGAATCCGAAACCATCGTCATCGAAGTTCCAAGAGCAAACAAAGCAATACCTAATGGTCCTGGTAAGAAAGATCCAACAACGTTTATAGTATTTCCAAAAACATTCATCAGCGTTGAATTTATAGCCCCAGAAGCGGCTAATTTATCCCCCTCGGCTGAGTATTTTTTATACTCCGCTATTCCCGTCTTTACAGCCTTTACCATGTCGTAAATTGAGAAAACAGCACCAACAATAGGAAGTGCTTTCTTTCCAACCGCAGAAGCTCCTTTTCCTAAGATGCCTAATTTTTGAGCAGCCTTTCCTGTTAAAACTTTCCCGAGTCTACCGAGCCGTCCTGTTTTTCCTAATCCAAACGGAATGAACTTCTTTAGCAGTTTGGCTACTAAGCTTCCACCCATCATTGCCGAAATTATGTTACCAGCGTTTCCGAAAAATCCGCCGGGTTCTTTTTTTTCTTCTTTATTGTCACCATCTTGAATATTTGGGGATTTTGAAAGATTGGCGTTTATTCTTTTTAGAATCTTTATCTTTTCTTGATACAAATTATTAATATCGTCTGTTCTGTAAAAGTCTTCAGATGATTGGTAAGATTTTCTTTCTTGTTTGATTCCTGCAAAATTAACATTGTTGAACTGCGCCGATGAGATTGTCAACGAAGGAATTAAAAATCTAGCAGATGTTATTTTTGATGGAAGACTTTTTTCTTTTGCTACAACTCTCGTATATTTTGCAGGTTCTACAAGTTTGGAAAACGTAGCTACTAATTTCTTCTGATATCCTTTTAATTTGGATTGTTCTTTAACCGCGTCATCTTTTTTAGATTTGCCTTTTTGACGAGCAGCAATGCCCCTAAAAATATAATTTATTCTCTCAAATTCTTTTATCTGAGAATCAATAATTTCTGTTGTTTTTGTTAATTCTTTTTCAATATTATCATTGGCAATCTGTAGCCTAGAATATTCTGCGTTAAAAAATTGACGAATATCCATTAGGGAACTCCAAATACATTACCAATACTATAACTTCTTAATCTATTATCTGGTTGTTTTGTTGATATTATTGAGGCAAACTTAGGAACGAACTCATCCATCCAGAACTCTTTTCCTAATTGGCTCCGTTGAGTATACTGAGGCAATTGTGAGGTTGAAAGATTTTGATTTTGTAATTTAGCCACGGCTCTTAATGTTTCAGAGGGGGCGGCAGGAATAACCATTTCATTTTTGTGTAATGTTACCCTCATATCTCTCGGAACATTTTTATCGCCAATTCTTCTAGCTGGGGCGGCTTGAGGTTGAAAGTTAGGTAGTTTTCCAAATTGAAATACGTTTCCCAACCCAACAAAATTCAATCCTTTGTTACCAACATCCGACGCAGTGTTTATTAAATTGACTGCTGTATTTTTAACCTTTACACTAACATCTCTAATTTTTTCACCCGCACGACCCAACATTCCTTTTACACTTTTTTTAATAAGTTCTAATAAATTTGATGGTTTAAAAAAATCCAAAACTTTATCAAATGATTCGGTAAAGAAATCAAATGTGTTAGAAGATAGCTTGTTTTGTTCACGAACCAAATCAAGAATTCTGTCTATTTCCGCAGTATCTTCAGAACGATATTTATCACCATGAGATAGTAACTTGTTGTTTGGTATTATTCTTCCTGTTTCTCTCGGAGTGAATAATTCCGGACCCTGTTCACCAACAATGTATGGTTTTCCCGAAAATACCCTACCACCATTTTGTCTTTGTTCTGCATTCCCAACGTCGTCTAACGGAGAACCACCTTCTGATTTTACAGCTTCGCGAATTTTTAGCGCATCATAAATTCCAACAGCCGATGCGCCGATTACCAAAGGAATTATCATTTTTGGGTTGTTTAGAAGTTTTCTCGCCCCAGTCAAACTACCAAATCCTGTTTTTAATTTAGAAAGAGGCTTTAACAAATTTCCAAGTTGTTTGAACTTCGGAAGCTTGAACATTGCTCCGGCAATTCCACCCAAACCCAACGTAGATGCGCCCGTGAACAGTTTTACTAAACCAGAAATACCCCCAAATAAAGCGTCAAATATACCCGCACCACCAGTTCCTGAAAAGTTCAATTTACTTTCAATACTTTTAAGCAGTTCTAGTTCTTCGCTCATGTAATCCGAATCATCTGTTCTATAAAAGTCTTCCGAAGATTGTTTTGATTTAGCTATATCTACAGGAACTTTGAATGATTTAGAATTAACAAACAGATTTCCTCGGACAGTCAAATTAGAATTTGTGATTGTTACTTTGTCGTAATGTTTTTCATTCGAATTCTCTTTTTTTATCAGTTCCTTCACACTCTTTTTTTTTGTTGTTTTTTCTAAAAGAAGTGATGTGTTTTTAATGAATGATAAAATAGACCAATCGTTTTTCTTCTCGTATTTCTTCTGTTTCTGTTCTTGAGCGAACAGGTCTAACTGGTCAATTGTATTTCGAATTGTTTTGGAGAGTTTCTTACTTCTATCCGAAATTTTGTCTTGGATTCCGTTCAATGTTTTTACAGAATCAAGTTGAGAAGCAGCGATCTTGTTAGATGCTGCTAAAACTTCGTTTAATATATCTGAGGGATTCGCCGCCATGTAAATATTTAGCTATTTTATAACCTATCCACCCACCAAGAATTATTTGGGTCTTTAGGAGCACATTCCGTAACTCCTGGTTCGTATAAGAAATCTTTTTTCTCTTCATCAATTACATCATTCAATCCATAAACATCAACAACATTAACTCCCGAGGCAGATGTGGTGATATAATCTCCAGAATCCAAAAGTTCTTGACTTATCAAATATCCTTTATTCTTGAATTCAACCAATTGTAGCGTCCACGAATGTTTTCCTTGTAAAAAGATTTCGTCTTCGGCTTTTACCATGTTAACTTCGTAGAATTTGTCGTTGTATTTGGCGTAAACAACATCTCCTATTTTTGGTTCATAACTAGGATATGTTGCCGAAACTCCCGATGAACTATATTGAGACGCTACCCCAAAATGGAGCATGTTGATGTAGATTGGAAAATTATCAATTACAATTGTACCAAGAGAAGAAAACATTCTCTCCTCTCTTGGCAATTCGTAGTGAGCGTTGAAATCAAAAGCTCTCTGAATAACTCGAGCGTTATCTTCACCGTATAACTTATCTGCTGAAATTGAAATAGTGTAATATCTCATAGATACCGCATGATGATTCCAGCCTTCCATTTGAAGAACATCATACAATTCTCTTTCACAATCATATGCAGAAACACATTTCACAAAAAAGTTTTTATTTGGTAAAGCATCCCACTGGTCGTATTCCATACTCTTATTTACCTAACATACTCGCCAAGTTAACTGACTGAGATTTTCCTTGAAGACTTTCATTTCTCTTTTGTATATAAGAATCTAATCTGTCTCTTAAACACAAAATTTCATAAAAGTCTCTATTTTCAATTCCTGTTATATTCGCATGGACTGCTAACGAGAATTCAATATCAAGAATTTGCTCTATGTTGATACTTGGGAAGAAAGAACTCAGAGTGAAATCGAACCTCAATTAGGTTTTCCTCCTGACAAGATGTATTAGAACAAAATACAGGAATATCCGACGATACCCCAATGTCCAAATCTTCCAAATGCGACTTAATAAAAGCAAAATCTTCAACCGAAAGATTATTCAGATATTCGTAAACATACCTAAGAGACATTTCCTCTCCATTGATAGTCTTAATCATAACTGCCATCGAAAGAATGTCTTCGTCTAGTTTAATAGAACTGTTCTTATTAGCCTTCAACATCTGGGTGACTTGATTCTCATCCTTGACCTTCGGAAAGTTTATCTTTATTTTATCAGATACATTCAGAAGCTCAATCTCTTGGTCTGGGTCAAACTCCTTCTCACTCAACGAAATGATTTTTAGCTTATCCATAGTAAATAGATAGCTGTTCTTTGCCCCACAATGAGAGCACACAAACTCTGTCGAATAACCTTCATTCTTGTAAGTATTCGCACGAAGCCAGAAAAGAATATATAACTTGTCCGCGACATACAATTCATCAATTTCAATTCCCGATGTCGCATTTTGAAGAATCTCGTTGATGATGAATGTAAAATTCGTCTCATTCATACCAGCAAGAAGTTTGACTTCTTTTACGGTTAACGGACGACCAAAGATTTGTGTGTTCTCTGGATACAACTTATAATCTGTCGGAATCCCTTCAATAGGAAACATGTTGGATTTGGTTGTAATGGTTTCTTTAATAGGCTCCACAAACTCTTTAACAATGGGCTGCCGCTTTCTTGGTACTGACATATCTTAACCTTTCGTGATATACAAGTATATATGATAGAACTCAACGGCCCATCTGATTTACGGCACCCTTTCTGTCTTCTTCAATAAAATGGTCTGCGTTGAATGTTATGTCGTAAAAAATCTGTTTCCCCTCTTCATATGAGAAATTTGCTGTAGATGCTTTAAGATAATAACAATTCTTGAAATGAACCTTGCGAACATTATCACCATTAGCTTGAAATACACTTACAACAATATTTGGTATCATTGTTTCTGAAAAACTTCTATGATAACCATCCGAATCTATATTTCTCCTGATAAGTTTTCTAATCAAATTCTCAACATTTCCATCCGAATCTTCTTCAAATTTAACAGTAAACTCAAATCCATTATGAGAAAGAATTGGAAATGATTTCACAAACGGCCCTATTACTTGGTCTTCTTTTTTGAATTCGTAATTAGGCAATTCAACCGAAACTGCATGATATGAATTCAAATTAGAAAAAGGATTGATATGAGGTGAAAGCCCCACTTCATCAAAATATACAAGGAAATTATAAGCCCGCTGAATGGTCTTATTCTGATAAAATGAGGCGATTCTATTTGTTAAAGAACCACCATCATTTAGTAAATTTCCTTGAGCATTTGCCATTTATTAACTAGCTGTCTCCTGAACATTTAGTTTCAACTGAGGATTGGGTCCGCCGATATATGGAGGATTGTCAGTATCACCCATCAACCAAAAGTCAAACTGGAATGTAGCATTGTACTTGACAGCTTCGTTTGTTGAATAATCAAGAGAAACATCATCGACATTCTGAAGCCAAGCATTGTAAAAATATATAGAGTTGTTGAAAACTTCTCCGTTGTATCTTACCGGAGTAATTCTAATCATGTCAACATAAGCATCCGATTCACCAATTCCGCGCTTCTTCCCTGAATTAGCATGGCCTTTAGTGACATCAAAAATCATCTGATGCCAATTATAAAGCCAAACACCAATTCCTTGAGATTCCGTCTCTTCAAACTGAATTTGTGTAGTGTTGCTGAATGTTGGCTTTCCTGGAAAGAATTGCTTCATCGCACCAAAATTAGATTCAATTGTTTCGTGCCCTCTCTGAGGGATTGAACAATTTCTAGCTCTTAGAGTGACATCTTCCGTCTTCCAATTAGTTCCAAGAGCTTTGTCATACCCAGGAAGTTGTTTGCTGGTGAAGTTCATAATCTCAACTTCAAACATAAACGAACGTTCAATATCCGCAAAGTTCTTTATGTTTCGTCCTTCAATAAACATAGGAGAAATTCTAGCCATTTCTTTTTACTCCTTATTCCGAAACCGTTACGGAGTCGGCGGTTATAATTACCTTAAGATTTATATATTCAATCGCATATGTTGGTTGAATATATAAATCAGCATTCAAAATGTTCTGAGCAATAGTAGTTTCTGTATTGTTTGAATCATCAACTACCGGTCTAAAAGATTGAACTCCTTCACCTGTCTTAACTGCTGACATGAAGTTGTTAATAAGACTCGCAACACGTTCGCGAGTCTTTGCAGAATTTCCCTTAAACAAGAACGAAGCGAGGATATTCTCAACATTCCTTTCAACATACAGAAGCATACGACGAACGTTAATTCTGTCTCTTGCTGTATTCTTTAATTGAGCCGTCTTCTGACCCCAAATATATTGAACCCCAGCTATTCTCTTTACGCTGTTAATGTTATAACGTGCGTATAAATCACCCATATCGGCATCTGAAAGAGAAATGTTTTGTTTCGCAGCAGGAACTCCACCAAAATCCGTTCCAGCAGGAGCATCCCACCGATTCGCTACTCTATCTGTCCTTGCAATAACCGAAGCTGCAAAGATTGAGTTAGGAAGCCAAACGCGAACAGAATTATATGGGTCGAGAACTTGCTGCCAACCAACGTACTTACCCCAATAAGAAGGATTTGAAACCGTTCCGGAACCAAGTCCAGCAAAATCTGCGGCAAGAATGTTTGCTTTAGTTACATCCGACACTTTCCCAACATTAGAAACCGCGAATACATCCATTCTCTGAGAAATAACCGAATCTACGACCGACGCAAGACCCGTAGTAACACTTGTTCCCGAAACCAAACCATTACAAGGAGTTACATTAAAAATGTCAATTGTCTGAGACGACTTATTTGAATAAAATCTCCAAGCCGCTTCATAACTTGCTTGAGCCGCTGCTACATATGAAGTATTAACTCCACCGGAAAGCTGGAAATATGACGATGTGTATGCAGGCATTATCGCATTCGATTTTACATAAATGTATTGCGAATTCCCATTAACAACCTCTTCAACAAACAACGAATTACCTGAATTATCGAGAACAGTGTAATCATGAGAAACGTAAAAAGACTCGTTAGGATTAGCAGAAATGGAAGACCAAAGAGCACCAAAAGTATCGGAAGTATTTTTAACATAAACATTAATCTTGAAAATCGACTTCCACTTGGCATTTGCTGCTGATACATTATTTTCTTCATCATACTTATACTTCCAATCTACTAAAGCCGAAGTACCAGCACTCGCTGTCATGGCTGGTGTAATAACAGAAATCGCTATGTCGTTTCCCCAAACACCCGGCGCGTTAGCATGGACATCCAGAGACGTTGTAATACTTGTGAAATCTCCAATATCGTTATTGCTATACCCTTCTGGATAAGTTGATGTTACTGCTGATGTCGCCAATGCTGTAATAGGAAGCGAAACCGAAGTAGCCGAAGTAGCCGAGGTTCCAGAAATACCAACGCCTGAATAAACTTCTGTTCCATTAGTAGCACGAACGAAATAAACATTTGTTGTTTCTTTTAGTGATTCTCTTGCGGCATAAATTCCATAATCAATTACCTGACTAGATGGGATTCCTCCAGAAACAAGAGGCGAGCCAAATTTTGAAATTAATTCTTGTTCACTTCTTACTAAAACCTTAGAATTAACTATACCTTTTCTAGCCAAACCAACCGTAGCAATTACCGTGCTGTTATCTACAACATTAATCTGCGAATTATCTACTTCTGTGGTTGTGATGCCAGGAAGTCCTGTGTAAGCCATACTTTTATTCTCCTATATACTGTTATTTATAAGATTTATAACATACCAAATCGGCTATCAAAACTATTGAAATTTCCAAAACCATCTGCACCAAAACCATATTCATCATATCCACCACCAACAACATTTCCATCCATTATGGCAAAATTAGAAAATGAATTTTTTTCACCATCTTCTGAGGCTTTCGTATCCGTCTTATCATAAAAATCGGTTGTGAGATAATATAAAGCCCAAAGCAAACTCGAAACACAATCATCATTCTCGTTCTGGCCTTCCGCATGAAATACATTAGGCGAAACTTCAATATAACGAGACAATTCATAAATAGTTCTCTTGTCACAAACAGCCAACCAATCATTCTCAATATATTTTTTAAGAAGAAGATTTCCCTCAAGTTTGGATTTTTTGGTAGCGCGAATCCCTAATCCCTTTTTATCACAATTTAACAATCTTTCAAAACTCTTCTTGTTCCAAAGGTCGTCGCAAAATAACTCACCAACATCATTAGACTCAGCCATCACTTCACATTCATTGTAAAAATCAGAAATTCCTATGGTGATGTCTACCAGCTTGTCAATCTTTATGTAGTTAGAACGAAAAACCGCAACTTGATGAATTTCATATTCCGATACGATTTTTAGAACTTGAATAACAGAATAATCATTTCCAGAACCCTTTCCTGGGTCTACGCCAATAATATATTTCTCACCTTCTATCGGCTGTTCGTAAATTTGAAGTGCGCCGGAATAATGAGAAATATCAATAGGCTCTCTCGGAGTTAATTCTTCTAATTTATCCGCTTCTATTAGTTGGGAGGAGGAACCGAGGAATTTACAATTGTATTCTTGTTGAAATTGTTGTAGAGAAAATCCGCTTCTTAATATACCTTCTTTCCATTTCTCATCTCTCTCTGGATGTAAGTGCCAAGGAAGTTTAACAGAATAAAAATCATTTTCTCCTAAAACCCCTGCTTTGTATATATTGTAAAAATGATTCAATCCATTAGGAGTAGAAACCATTATTATTTTTCCATTTCTACTTGACGAAATTGTTGGTAAAACTGACGCTTGAAAATCATCCCAAATATAATCGGCTATAAACGATGCCTCGTCAAGCGCAACGCAATTACTTATCAATTTTGAATTATAATAAAATCTATTAACATCTGATACATTTATCAAATCACAAACTTCTCTAGTTTCAAATATTTGTTTTTTTATACATTTATCTTGACCAATACCTATAGAATGTGCGGATTTTCCAACAAAATCTTCAGCATTGTAGGTATGTAAATTTTCATCAAATAATTTATGTTCTGGAGTTGTTATAATTTCAATACCAGATTCAAATGTTAATTTTATAGTTTCTTGTTTTATTGATGATATACCATAGAAATCTTTATACCCAACATCCGTTAAAACTTTAATATTATTATGGTTGAGATATATATGTTTATTATCAAACTTTGTAGAATACTTCATATATAATTTCAATTTTCTTATTGATATTGTTTGAATTTGTTCGTTATTAAACTTTACTGTAACTTGTCCATTTTCGTCAACACAATTTATAGAATATCCACGTATTGAATTTGATGACGTAGATGATGCCAAAATCCGAACGCCATTTTCTAACAACACTTCCTTTTTATTGTATACTACTACACCTCGCTGCATCCAAATAGGAAGAAGCGAATATGCCATCTGAATTCTTCCTAAAATTTCTATAGCCGTCGCTTCTCTGTTAGCCAAAATCGCGATTGTGTAGTCTTTTTTAAAAAGAAATTCATGAAGTAGATAAATTGTCATAACTGTGGTTTTCGACATCTGTCTAGCAGCTAAAATACATATATGTTTTTTACCATTGGGCGGCTCTTTCATCGCTTTTATAAGACTTTTTTGAAACCCCCAAAGTGGAATTTTTATCTTACCTTTGTCCAAATTCTGAATATAAAAATAATTCTCAGCAAAATAGAGTATATCTTCCTTACATTTAATTATCTCTTTAATCATATCCGGGGTGTATTCAAAGGTTTCCCCAGCACCACGCAACATAGGATTTCCATCAAACATAATTTCTAACCTCGTTTCAAAGTATATAGTATTTGTTCTTACTTCTTATAATATTTCTGATAGATTTCTGAAGTTAGTCCAAAGTCAATCAAGAGAACTTTTCCATTTTTCTTTCCCCAGCTCGAGATTCTTACCATATCTCCGACCGAAAGATTGTAATTTTCTATTAGTTGAGAAAGTTCATTCAGGAGTTTGTTGTTTTGTATTTGATTTTCTTTTTTGTAATCAATATCAATGTTTTTTCTTTTTCTATCTTTTTTGTATTTTAGTAGTTCGTGTAGAATTGTTAATGTTGTATTTGTTAGTTTTTCAAATTCTTCTTTTGTGATTGGTTCTACTTTTTCAAAAACATTCCAGCTACAATCATCGGTGAATAGAATTAAATTTGGAACGCAGTCTGGTCTGATTTTCCCAATCTCCATTTCAACTTTGTTCTGTTCTATTCCTTTTTGATTTCTGGCGATTTTGATGACAGATTCTCCAAAATCAAAAACATTCCTAGAAGAACCTTTGGCGAGTTCTTTTAGATGGGTTCTACAATAGAAGAGTTTCTGAGAAATGTTTTTTTGTTTGTTTAATTCTTCAATAGAAAAAGGATTGATTGATTGGATGTAGGCAAAGAAGTTCATTTCAACTTTTTCTGAATTGCCTGCTCTATTTCTTTTCTTGACTTTTCCATGATATCAACTTCACAAAGCCTAGAGAACCATTCTCTCGTTACTAAGTTCTGTCTATCTTCTAAAACTGACATCAATCCTTCATAATCTTTATTTTCTATAATTATTAAAAACTTTTCAAACCAAGACTTCTGCTGTTTCTTGACGACAGACTCAGACAACGTTCCAAAAAATCCTTTAGCGTAATATTTGTCAAACACTTGCTCAAAAATGTCAAGTTTGGACTGACGAATAGTTGCTTGATAATATTCCTTAAATCTCAAAGAAGTCTCCTAGCTTTTAATTATTTATTGTGTTAGTTTTTGACGTTATCTTTATCTTCTTCGAAATTAACTTCTATAGCGTTTAACTGAGAATTTTGTTGGGCGTCTCTAATCATTTTATCTATGTCGTTGGAATTCATTATGAAAGAATTGTTAACTGTAACTGGTCCCGAAATTTGATTCTTTGTTACTCCTACTTCCGTTTCTCTAACAGTCATTCGTCTTTCAGCAATCGCAACATCTACAATATCTCTGTTCAATTGTCGTAATTCTCTTAACGCATTTTGTATAGTATTACAAACAAGTGTATAAACTTCAAACATAGAAGCTTTTGTTCCTTGTTTCATCAATTCATCTTCTAAACGGGCTTTAATGTTCTGATTCGAAGCTATTAGAGATTTCAATTCAAACTCGAGATATTCTTTGTCCTCAAGAGCAAATGCTTTTTTTCGAACTTTTTCTTTTGTTTTTTCTAATGCTGAAATTTCTTGATTGATTTTTTCAATTTCAAGATTTGATGATGCTTTTTCTTGTTCAAATGATGTGTCTAAAGCTTCAGATATTGGGTCTTTCATACTACCTCTTCTGGATATTTATAATTCTTTATAAAATTCATCCAATATTCTGGAAATGCCATATCCCAATGCTTTTTACACACCTCGTCATATTTTTCTATCAACAAAATTTCCGTCAATTCATCCCAGGTATTCA
>Ga0172381_10002505_pt1 | contig 20264 bp, 25 predicted proteins | sample Leawel6488metaG_FD_119754 | JGI IMG/M metagenome (GOLD analysis project Ga0172381, IMG submission 119754) | Leachate microbial communities from a municipal landfill in Southern Ontario, Canada - Leachate well 64-88 metaG | ecosystem: Engineered > Solid waste > Landfill > Unclassified | place...
ATTGTTTCACCGTGTTTGGTTACTTCGACTGTGTATTTCATTTCATCCTCCGGTTTCTGCTTTTGCTTTTTCAAGCCAGGCGCACACCTGGCGACCGGTAGCCCAGTTAGGCCGGCAGTCGCGCCGGCCATTGCTCGATATGGGTAAAAACGGTACGTTTGGTGTCGGGGTTGTATTGGTGCATATAATGCGTGGTGGTATCAACCAGCTCGTATCCCAATTTGAGGCAGAGAGCAACAACATCTTCTCGGTGCGCGCATCCACCCGGCCATCCGGGTATCACATAAGCCTCGCCGTAGATGTTACTCCCATCGCGATAGTCCTGGCTCTCGACACGAGCGACCCAGGCCCGCCAGTAGCTATTCCATTCGATACACGCGTAGGTTTTCATTTTATCCTCCGGTTTCGCCGTTCTGCGGCTCATCAGTCTGGCGGTGCAGCCAGAGACCGGGCCGGGGTGGTTGGCCCCGGCGGGTAGTGTTAATCAACCTTTTGCCCGAACGTTCCGGCCCCGCGACCACCATCAATTAAATCCGTTTCAATGTTGCGGTTATGGGGCAGGGTGAGCCATTGGTAGACGTTATCATAAGCATTGCCTTCTCCGTCAAACCCTTCGTTTTCCAGCCAGTCCTGGCAAGCTGAGCTGTATTCATCAACCGTGAGCCCATATAATGCAGCGTTGGCTGATTTGGATTTTGTCAGTTCTGATTGGGCGGGTATTTTTCTTGCGATTGTTTGATCCATTTTGTCCTCCATTTGTCTGCACTGCTTTGATGTATATATAATAACCGACCGTTGGGTATTTGTCAATAGGTCTTATAATCGTTAACATGTTGTTAACATTAGACATCCTCATGATCACTTATTGCGACGCAAATCGGAAAATAGTTGTATAATGAGGGCGTGAAAATATTCGACGCCGGCATTACACCTGACCGCCATAATGCAAACGAAGGTACCCAGCGTGGCCGCGGGCTACTCGAGAAGTCTCTGCGTAAGCTAGGCGCAGGTAGGTCGATCCTGACCGACAAAGATGGCAACGTCATTGCTGGCAATAAGACGATCGAGGCCGCCGCAGATATTGATCTACCAGTTCGCATCGTTGAAACGGATGGTAATGAGCTGGTCGTAGTCAAGCGGACAGACCTTGACCTGTACTCCGAGACCGATAAACGCGCCAGGCAGTTGGCTTATGCCGATAACAAGATTGCCGAGGTTGACCTTGCGTGGAAGCCCGAACAAATCGCGGTAGACTTCGAGCCGCTGGAGTTGGGCGAGTGGGGGTTTGACAATCAAGAATCATTAGACGGGTCTAACGTTCCTGCCGCCGGTAGTGGTGAAGAAAAACAAACAGAGACAATATGCCCTAAGTGCGGATTTCACTATGCAATCTGATATAGCGTTCCTGGCTTATTACCCAGATAAGCAGCGGCAAGATAACAACAGCTTTGAGGGAAACTATAACATTGGCGCTAACGTAATAATGGATGTATTAAAACGCAATAATATTGAATGTGATATGTGTACTCCCGATACCGCCAAAAATTATAGAGTCGTATTGGTGTCTTTCACATCTGATTATGATTGCATTGCGTTTTATCGGGCGGTTGCATTACTCCCGACGTGGCAACTAGGGAGAAAGTTTACGGTTATTGGTGGAGGGGCTGGAATACAGAATCCAACATCTATAAGAAATTACATTGACTACGCTGTGTTTGGACGCGCTGAGGATATTATTATCCCATTGGTAGAATCCGTTTTAGGTGGTGGAATATTTATTCACGAAAGTGTTATGCACTTGCCGGATATCTCGCCAGTAAAGCTTAGCCAATCTCAAGATTTATATCCTTATGATATTGATTTAGGGCGCGGGCGCGGGCGCAGAGAATGGAAAGAGTCGTTTATTGGCTGTCCAAATAAGTGTAAATTTTGTCATTACACATGGGCGCGTAAACATATCGGAGAAGGAACCTATTATCAAGGCGATTTGACAATGAATCGCTCAATTGAGTGTCTATGGAAGGATATTCCTAAAATAGATAAGAAAGAAGGCCGGATTAGAACGGCTATTGATGGATTCTCAGAAAGACTACGATTCTCGTTCGGCAAACATATAAGTAACCAGGAAATTATTGACGGAATAAATCATTTGGGTGATTTCGCGGGCATAACTGTTGTTATGACATACAATATCAGTAATATGCCATATGAAACGCAGCAAGATAGAGACGAACTTTATAATACCGTAAAGCAGGCCAACCCTAAAAACCGCATAATTATTGTATTTCAGAGTACGCCTTTCCGTCCGTCTCTATTAACTCCATTGCAGTGGGCACCAGTTACGCTATTTCCGGCTACGTCTGATTTGTCCGCACAAGTAATACACGATTCCAACAACCTCCGCGTTATGCACTCATTTAGCAATGAGGGCGCGTATTCCCAACTTGAAACGGTAATCGTATCAAGGGCAACAACGGAAACAGACAAATTATTTCATGCAATATGTTTTCACCCAAAATTAAAGAAAGGAACATCTAAGGATAAAGTCGGTTTATTGCAGCGTGGATTTGATTTAACTCCTTATTTGCGGGAATATGAAGCAGACGAAAAGCATCCCGCATGGTTTCTATCATCCTATACTGACGTAAGCGGATTGCGTCGAGCTTATGAAGTAGCTAAGAAATCTGTAGTTATACAAAGATAATACTATGCCATTTGTAAAAGGCGATCCGAGAATCAACAGGAAGGGAAGACCGAAGTCATTTGACAAACTTCGGGCGCTGGCCGTTGCGTTGTCGTCGGAACCGGCGGTTGATAAAAACGGCCAACCGATCATGTGGAACGGTAAGCCGGTTACAAACGCGGAGCTTATCTTGCGGATGTGGATCACGGACAAGAAATACCAGCGCGATTTTCTAGAAGTGGCGTTCGGTAAAGTGCCGGATAAGGTTGATGTCAACGCGGACGGCAGCATCACAATTACCGTGAAATACGAGAGGCGCGATGACTCTTGACGTTACCGTCCACCTTCCAGATCCGCACGCCAAACAAAGGGCATTTATCGACTCACCCGCCAAGCGCAAGGTCGTCCGTGCCGGCCGGCGAGGCGGGAAGACGGTCGGAATATCCATCTGTTCGGTGGAACGTTTTCTTTCAGGTAGGCGCCAGCTCTATGCTGTTCCGACATCTGAACAGGTTGATAGATTTTGGACGACTGTTTGCCGGGCGCTTTATGAACCGATCAAGGCTGGGGTTTTCAAGAAGAACGAGACCGAACATATCATCGAATTACCGGGAACCGAACAACGCATTAGAGCAAAGACGGCCTGGAACGCCGATACCTTGCGCGGTGATTATGCAGACGATCTCTATCTCGATGAGTGGCAACTTATGAACGAGGACGCCTGGGGATTGGTTGGCGCTCCAATGATGCTTGATACCAATGGTAACGCCACTTTTATCTATACCCCCCCATCACTTCATTCCCGGTCTGTAAGCAAGGCCAATGACCCGCAGCACGCGGCCAAATTATATAAACGCGCGTCTCAGGACACGACCGGTCGTTGGGCTGTATTCAACTTTACCAGTCGCGATAACCCGCATTTGAGCAAGGAAGCATTGACCGATATCACAAAGGATATGACCTCGCTTGCTTATCGCATGGAGATCATGGCCGAGGACGTGGACGAAGCGCCGGGCGCATTATGGACTAGAGAGAATATCGAGAAATCACGGGTATTCAAACATCCAGACCTTGAAAGAATTGTTGTGGGCGTTGATCCAACTGCCTCAAGCGGAGGCGATGAGGCTGGTATAATTACAACTGGCAGAAACGATGAGGATTACTACACACTCGCAGACGATAGCACGCAAGGAAGTCCTCAACAATGGGCGACGGCTGCCGTCCTGGCATATCATAGGCACAAAGCTGATTGTATCGTGGCTGAAAAAAATAACGGCGGCGAAATGGTAGAAGCGGTTATAAAACAAGTTGACCCATCCGTCCGTGTGAAATTAGTTTGGGCTTCACGCGGTAAGGCGACACGCGCCGAACCAATCAGCGCAATATCAGAACAGGGACGAGATCATCACGTAGGGTCATTTCCTACACTTGAGGACGAATTATGTTTATGGATTCCGGGCGACGATTCCCCCAACCGCCTGGATGCGAAAGTTTGGGCGATGACTGAATTAGAGGTAACTGGGCAAGCCACCTCAATCGACAACCCCTTTTATTTTTAGGCAAGGAGCAACACATGAATTATTTCCAGGAAAAAATACAATCATTAGTATCATGGGCTTTCACCGGCGGGAAGCAGATGGATGAATACGAAGTTGCCCTCCTAAATCGCCAGAAGATGCTGAACGAACTGAAACAGTATTACGACGGCCGGCAGCGCCGGCCGCTGAAACCGGCGCCACTTGGAAAAGATTATAACGTCCTTGCGAACCTTACAGGTATAATCGTCAATCGTTCTGTGTCGATGCTGGTAGGCCCTGGCGTGGACTTCAATATTAAAGACGAAACAGCGCACGAATACATCGATAATACCTATGCGGCCAACAAGGGTGATATCCTGCTTCACGATCTTGCGCAGTTCGGCTCAATCTATGGCACTCCGTTTATGAAGATTGTACCAGGCGCCAGGGAATGGAACGGTGATATTTACCCGCGCCTTGTCGCCCTAAACCCGATGAACCTGATTATCAAAACAGCGCCTAATGATATTGAGGATGTGACCGCCTACGTCTACCGATGGAACGACGGCGAAACAGCATGGCGCGAAATCACGGGCAAGTTTGTCAATCCTTCGGAAGATATAACTCAAAGGCCAATCCCTTACTGGATTATCCACGTCGAGAAGTCAGACAAAGATACTAAAGGCGAATGGGTACAATTTGGCGATGAAACGAAATGGGATTATCCATTCTCACCCATCCAGCATTCTAAAAATCTACCACTGGCGGGGTCTGTTTATGGCATGTCCGATATTGAGGGCGTGATCGAATTACAGGATCGGTACAACGCCAGTCAGTCGGATATCAATGTCATTCTGGGTAATAACGCCTTTCCGCTTAGATATGTCAGTGGTGGAAAACTTCCGCGTCTTACCCTTGCAGACGGTTCCCAGGTTGTTGATATTTCCCCGCAGAAGATCATCGAGTTTGGTGAAGGTGTGACGATGGGGACGGCTGAAATGGAATCTGATCTTACCAGCTCCCGCCAATTCTCTAACGACCTGCGCCGGGATATATTCGACATATCCGCGACCGTGGATTCTGAGACCTTGCGCGAGAACGCCAGCTCGATAACCAATTTCGGGCTGAAGATCATGTATAAGGATGAGATCGAAAAGAATAACACCAAACAAATGCTTTATGGTGATCTACTTTGCACCGTGAATAAAAATCTCTTGACTATGGCCGGGCTGAATAATGACCCTGGCACCGTTACCTGGGGCGACCCGCTTCCGGTAAACGAGAAGGAAGAGATCGAAGCCCTGACCGCCGATAAGGCGCTCGGCATTGTGTCCGATGAAACGATCAGCCAGATCAGGAATTATGACTTTGCCGATGAACAAGCGAAACTGGCTAAGGAGAAATCACAGCGGGACGCGCTGGGAGGTAACATCTTGCGCGATTTTCTTGCCGGGAATAATAGAAATAATCAATGACCCTACTTTCTGAATGGTCACGTCTCAAGAAACAATTAGAGCAGCAGGATAGCAAAGTCCTTGAGCACCTCATTACCGCTTATGGTCAATCCTATTCACGACTTACGCCTGAGATCGAAGCCCTCGTAGAAAAAATGGAAGCCGATCTTGCATCCGGTAAACTCACTAAACAGACGGTAGCAAAATCGGCGGCATTCAAAAACCTGATCCGCGAAGTCGAGCGGGAACTAACGGACTATTCAGGATATTTGAAAACAGAAGCGGCTACGGCGGCGGATGTCGCTGGTAGATCAGGTTTGTCAGGTGGTAAATTCTTGATGCTTGCAGCCCTTGCGGATGCTATAGGCGTTTCAATTGCAGACATGCCGCGCGAAGCGGTGAAATCTGCTCCACCCGATGCGCTGGCGTTCCTTGCTGATTACCTACGCAAAGACGGGCCATTATATCAGCGCATTGATGGACTATCCGGTTATCACGCCGAACAAATTGCAGAAGGAATTCTAGAGAGAGTTGGTCAAGGATTGAATCCCCGCGAAATAGCGAAGGAAATCACCAATTTGTACGGAATGGGCCTAGCTGATTCGATGCGGATGACCAGGACGGCTCAACTTTATTCATATCGCCAGGCCAATAACGCCGTTCAGATTGTTAACTCGGATGTCCTTCAAGGACTGGTTTGGTGCGCTGAGTTGGATGATCTCACTTGCCTATCGTGTGTCGCTTTGCATGGTACGGTATTCCCAGTTGGCGAAATCTGCGACGATCATCACAATGGCCGGTGCGCCATGTTGCCGTGGGTTGTAGGCGCTGAAAACCCAATCGGTAAGACCGGTGAAGATTGGTTCAAGGAACAATCAGAGGCGACACAAAAAAGCATGATGAGTGAATCGAAATACAGCGCGTGGAAAGAAGATAAGTTCACATTTGACAAATTATCTACCACGCATGAGGACGAAGTTTTCGGACAGATGCGCGGAGAGGCCAGTTTGAAATCAATATTAGGAGAGGAATGACCGATCGCGCCTTTTGGGAAATCATCTACCGTTCAATTATCGCAATAGCAGCGGCGATAAAGAAGAGGTATCTTTCTATTGACAAGCATTCCTAAAAGTGTATAATTGTATTAGCTATTAACAGACCCCGCCTAAAGGCCGCGCCTGTCTTTGGTTGAGAGACCAGAGCGGGCGCTTTTTTATTTCATAAATAGGAGAAAATCGCAATGCCAGAAACCACTGAGACGGTGGAAACAGTAACACCCCCGACAACCCCGGCGCAGGTAGCCCCAGTTGTGGAACCTGAAACAGGCCCGGACGGACAGCCGTTTGACGCCAAACGAGCGCAAGAACTCATCGACAAATTGCGCGAGGAAAACAAGGCCTTGAAACCGAAGGCCAAAAAAGCCGATGAACTAGAAGCCGCCGAAGCGAAACGCAAAGAAGCCGAGATGTCAGAGCTGGAAAAGCTCCAGGCTCAAATCAAAAAGCAGGAAGAGGAACTAAAGGAATCCAAACGCCGCGAGATGCAGCGCACGGCTGCCGACAAAGCCAAACTTCCTCCCGAACTCGTATCGCGATTAGTCGGCACAACGCAGGACGAAATGGATGCGGACGCCGCTAAACTGGCTGCCGTGATCCCTAAAGTTTCAAACCTTAACGTTACCAATCCTCCCCCAAATGACGCCACCATTACCGATGCACAGCGCCGGGCATTTTTGAACGGGGGGCCTTTACCAGGAGTATAAAATATGACCGCTGCAAATCTATGGAGTGATGTTAGCTCCATTGCCATGACAATGCAGGAAAACGCTGTATTTGCCATTCGAGAAAATTATACGCTTCAAAGCCTTGTCACTTCATTTGGCGACATGGCTGGTTTGAATTTACGGAAAGGATATGAATATAACAAGTCCACCGCCGCAACAATCGCAGAATCCGACGACCTGACTTCTAACGCTTTTACCCCTTCGCTGGCTGCTACTTTGACACCGGCTGAAATTGGCGAGCAGTTCTTTGTCACTGATTCACGACGAGATTCAGAAGCTCCGGAAAGTATTATCCGAGACGGTGCTCTAGAGTTGGGTATGGCAGGTGGAGATAAAATCCAGACTGACCTATTGGGAACCTTTTCTAGCCTTACCGGTGGAACCATCGGCGCGGCTGGAACCGCCATTACCTGGGGGTATGTTGCCGCTGGTATTGCCCGCGCTCGTAACGCCAATAAATCAAGTGCTGCTCAGCTCGTTTATGTTATGCACGGTTATCAATGGGCTGTTCTTGCAAAAGCGGCCTCTATCGCTGGTGCTGCTGTTGGAACCGCTGCTCCTTCCTATGCCGAACTGATCACCCGTACTGGTTTCGTTGCTGAATTCATGGGAGTTCCTTTGTATCAGGTGTATGGTGCTGTAACTGCCCTTGACGATTTCGTTGGTGGAATCTTCCCGCGCTCGGCTATTGCTCTGGATATGCGACGCGCGATCCGGATTGAACCTGACCGCGATCCGTCACGGCGTGGTACTGAATTCAACATGTCCGCTGTCTATGCCGCTGGCGTATGGCGTCCTGCTCTGGGCGTTCAGATGATCTTTGATGCTTCGGCACCCTCAAGTTAAGGAGATGATATTATGGCAAGCTTTGGTGATGTAAATATCGTATCTTGTAACGTCGGGGCGCTGACCAATGATTTTCGTCCGATGTTCAAAATTCCTGCCGGTTACGGCGGGGTTACTTTCCTGAGTTCTCACTTTACCGGTGAGGGTGCAGGTACTTCCTGGCTCCAATTAGTGGATTTAGGGACCGCCGGAACCGCTGTTGGCGGTACTATCGCCCAATCTGGAACCGCCACTGTTTCTGTGGCTGGTATCCCGGCCGCCTTGACCCTTGTCACCGCCTTCGTCGATGAAGGTCACTGGGTCGGCGCGCGCGAAAACAATGTTGGCGCAACTAACGCGATCACCATCGTAAGCGCCGCTTATGTGATGGGCAAATCGGGTTCATAATCATAATCAAGCGACCGGCTAGGCTCACGTGGCTGAAAGGGTGTTCCTCCCCACCTTGCCGGTCGCCTTTTGGGAGATGTCAATCGAGGATGACAATATATGAAAATTAATTTTTTCAGCAACGCCCCCTGGTGGCAGACTGGCTATGGTGTGCAATGCCGGATAAACGTACCTCGTATGATGGCCGCAGGCCATGAAATGACGATAACCGCTTGGACGGGATTACAAGGCGGGGTATTAAACTGGAACGGAATTCCAACTTTCCCAGGATATTTGCATCCTTATGGTCAAGATATCGCCGGTGCGCACGCTTCCGGTTCTGATATTATGATTTCACTTTTGGATTCTTGGGTCTGCGAACCTGAAAGATATCCCAAAAAACTTCGTTGGATACCGTGGTTTCCAATTGATTCAGAGCCTCTTATGCCTGGCGTTCGCGCCAAGGTTGAACAAGCCTATCACCGCATTACCATGTCGAAGTTTGGAAATCGGATGATGAACGATGCCGGCCTGGATTATTCCTATGTGCCGCACGGCATTGAAACGAATATTTATACCCCCATTGATCGTAAAGAAGCGCGCAAAAAGGTGAAATTTCCCGAGAGCGCGTTTGTGATTGGGATGGTGGCGGCCAATAAGGGCAATCCTTCGCGCAAGTCATTCCAGCAACAGCTTGAAGCATTTGCGCAATTCAAAAAGAAACACAGCGATGCGATTATGTATATTCATACCAATACCTCCGAACATGGTGAATACGCCGGCGTAAATTTACCTGAATTATGTAAGTTCCTGGGCCTGCGAGAGAACATTGACGTGATTTTCCCCGACCAGTATCAGAACATCTTAGGCTATCCCGATGAATGGATGAACAACCTTTACAACGCCTTTGACGTTCATACCCTGGTATCAATGGGTGAGGGTTTTGGTATCCCGATTGTAGAAGCGCAGGCGGCTGGCTGCCCTGTGATTGTTGGCGATTGGACTTCGATGTCAGAATTATGTTTCAGCGGCTGGAAAGTCTCAAAGAGTGAAGCAGAGCCTATCTGGACGGCTGGCGCAAATTATCAATATATCCCGCACACCAGCGCAATTCTGGAAAAGTATGAAGCCGCTTATCACAAAAAAGACAATCAGATTTACAGAGATCGCGCGCGCGCAGGTGCGTTGGATTACGACGCCGATAAGGTATTTCTAGAATACTGGGTTCCTACCCTGAAATTAATCGAGGATAAAATAGCGGACGATCCGCGCAAGGCGAAAGAAAATCACGTCCATCAATGGTCAAAGATTGGCTTATACGATAAGTTCGGCTCATTGTCTATGCCGTGTATTGGGTGTCATGATGAAATAATGACCAACCCAGATGGCAAAGGTACAATCGTCCCGGACGGTTTCAAGCCTTCATTTGATCTTAAGTTTGTACCAGATACCGACGGCATTACAAAGATCGTATGCCGTGAAATTGAACGTGATTATGACCTGGATAATCTGGATATCAAAGACGGTGATTTCATTATTGACATCGGGGCGCACAAAGGGATCGTTTCCTGCTATCTGGCATGGAAATATCCCAAAGCTACTATTCTGGCTTATGAACCCGTAATGGAAAATTTCATGACAATGAATGAAAATATCATCCTAAATAAGATCAATAATATTATTCCTTACAATATGGCCGTGACCAAAGATGGGCGGGACGTGTTTATCAATTCAGACCCTAGAAATAGCGGCGGAGGTAATATTTACCAGGTAAATGAAGGCGCGCAAGCTGTAAATTCCATCACCCTGCAAGAGATACTCAAGTTCCACGGCATTGATAAACTGGCCTTGCTAAAGATCGACTGCGAAGGGAGCGAATTCGAGATACTCGACACGGTTCTTTTGAAACAGGTATCATGCCTGCGCGGTGAATTCCACAAGGCCGCCGGAAATACCGATAAATTACTCGCCACAGTAAATAAGATTATTCCCGACGTGAAAGTGACGGTGCAAGGATGACAACCTCATTTGATGCCTGGTCTAACGCCCAAAATAAAGAATTGCAATGGCACACGGAAAATCAATGGCGCGCCGATGACGACTTATTTATGGGACAGACAAAGGATTACTTTACCAGCGTGGGTATCAAGGCCAGGCAATATAAAACCGTCATCGATGCCGGCTGCGGCCCGCGCCTGAGATCGCGCTTCTTCGACCATTCAAAACTGTACGCTATCGACCCGTTGGCAGAAAATTATATGCAGCTATTTCCCTGGTGTGATCTGTCAAAGGCGGTTGTCTATCCGGTGCCGTTGGAGCAACTCATTCCAGGATTACACGCCGAGTTTCTGTTATCTCTCAACTGCCTGGATCACTGCCGCGACTTTCCTGTGGTCATTGCCAACATCGCCGAGTATGCCGACGAATTCTATCTTTCTTATGACGTCGGCAAACCTGATCCGTTGCATCCGCTTATCTTGACCGAAGAGATATCCGAGAAATGTTTTGCGGATCAGGGATTGAGGATCGACAAAAAGATTATCGGCGATCCCTGGCGCGACGGCTATTCGCTAAACTACTGGTTATCAAAATGATTGATCTAATGATTATTAACTACAACATGCCGGAGGCCGTGACGGAAATCATAGATTCTATTCATTCGCGCATTCCTCACCGCTGGATCGTGGTTGATAACGGCTCCGATATTGTTACGCCGCACCCAAAGACCAACGTATTTGTCAAAGAGAACCACCAGGTCATGAGCGGGGCGCTGGCGGGTTTGCAGGAAATCACCAGCGAATACTTCTGGGACTTCTCGACCTCGATGGGGCCTATCCAATGCGATGGCGACCCGATAGCCGAAATGCTGTCTGGTTTTGAGGGACATCCCGAAATCGTGGCGATCTTCCCGGCCCTGTCCGGTGATATAAAGTCCCCGACGCACACAATCTACCGCCAGTCGGATGAGCATTTTAGCCAGGTGCCTATTGGCGCTTTTGACGGCATGTGGCGTACTGATTGGCTAAAATCACATCTGGATCATGCGTTTACCTCCTGGGGCATTGATATCGATCTGGGCTATAAGGCCAGGCGCGAGGGATTGACGATGTGGGTCAATAACCGCGTCGTGACCGAGCTTGTCGAGCGCAAGGGATATCCGGAAAGACGGCATGTCTCCGAGGAACAAAATAACCGCGACGAGAGCGAGCGCATGAACCGCATCCTATCGCAAAATTACGGGGATAATTGGTGGGACATCATGGATATGAGGGAGGCGCTCAATGAACATTAGCTACTGCATCATCACCAAAGGCGACCGGCCCGATAAACTTGCGGCATTGATCGAATCCATAAATACCACGCCCTATACCTACGATTACGAGATCACTATCGCGGTTGAGACAGGTCATAAATGCCTGGGCCTGTTGCGAAATCAGGCCTGTCGATCTGCGAAATATCCTATTCTGGCGGTGTTGGATGATGATCTTATTCTTGACAGCGATTTTATCAAAGGGATTAATGATTTTGGACTCGACTGGGATGTTATGTGTCCGAAGGTACTAAATCCGGACGGCAGCCGTTATTGGGACTGGCGCGAAGTGACTGAAAATGGTCAGCGTATGGTCGATTACCATATTGTTGACGCCGGCAATATGGTTCCGCCCGGATGCTGTGTTCTTTTGAAACGAGAGGTGTTTGAGTGCATCCAGTGGGACGAGACCATCCCCTATTACACAGCGCCTTTCGAAGATATCGACTTTAGCCGCAGACTACATGCCGCCGGATATCTTTGCAAAATGAATCCGTTATCGACCGTGCATCATAACGACCCGCGCTACTACCAGGTCGGCGATGTGGTGGGAAAGAGGGAAATATGAAAATTTCCGTAATGGGCGAGATGCGAATGCCAGTTTTACCGTACGGTTCCGGCGGACTTGGCAGGACGACACACGAGATCGCGAGCGACTTACTCCGCTTTGGTCACGATGTCGTACTCGTGGCGATGCCCGGCAGCCAGTTTGACGGCCCGATTGTCGAGGCGGTTGATGATAATTACGATGTCTACCTGGATTTCTCGCACGAGCATATCTGGGCCTATCCAAATACCTTACACATCATCGGCGACCGGGAATGTCCGTATCTCCCGCCCTGCGCAGTGGTGCAATCAGAGTACATGCACGGTTTTTATCCATCGGCCCGGGTTGTCAAAGCGGGCGTAGAAGTCGATAAGATCCCGTTCTACGAAACTCACGGGGACTATCTGGTATTTGCGGGAGCAAACATCTCACACAAACAGCCCACAATCGCCCAGGTTATAGCGCAGCGCGCCGGTAAAGAGATAAAAATGCTTGGGCCAGAATTTACGCCGGTGGACGAGGCCGAGAAATTGGAGATCATCGGCCACGCATTGGGATTACTTTGCCCTTACACCATCGACGCCGCGCCCAGGCTCCCACTGGAAGCGGCCGCGTGCGGCACGCCGACGATCTGTCTGGACGGCGACGGAACGAAGTCGCACGTCATGGATAATCTCACGGGTTACGTCTGCGAGGACGTTGACGAGATGGTGGCCGCCGTAAAACTACTTCCGAAGTTAAATCGTAAAAGAATCAGAGAGTGGGTCTGGTTTGAACATAACGCGAACGATACCAACCGCGAGATCGAATTGCTACTGACTGCGGTGATGAATGGAGAGAGGTGGTAAATGGCCGGCAACGTTAATGTCCCTGATCTGGTAACAGGCGTGAAAGTCGCGTCTGACGATATTGGCGGCGTCCAGTATCAACGTATTAAACTGGATGCCGGCGCGGATGGGGTAAGCGCTCCTGTAACTTATGCGACCCCATTGCCGGTAACTCTTCCGGCCGCGCAGGTTCCGCCGGCAAATACTGGATATTCCACCGACGCTAAACTGGATACGGTTGTGACGGCTTTGCAAAACCTGTTGACAGAATTGCAACTCAAGGCCGACCTATCCGAGACGCAACCCGCTTCGCTCGCCAGCGTTCCAAGCCATGAGGTTACCGGCCCGCTGACAGATACGGAATTAAGGGCGACGGCCGTGTCTGTTACCGGAACCGTGACGGCCAACACCGGACTTGATCAACCTCTCACGGATACGCAACTCCGCGCGACCGCCTTACCGGTGAGCGGCACGGTAGATACGGGTTTGTCGCAACCACTGACAGACACGCAATTACGAGATAGCGCCGTGCCTGTCTCGCTCGATTCCGTCCCATCCCACGCCGTGACCGAGGAGGACGGATCCAATGTTGCCATTGGCGCGACCACAGACGCCGCGGTAGTGACGGACGCCGCCGGATCACTGTCTGCCAAACTGCGCGGCCTGATAAAGCTGCTAGTCGATAAGATCACGGTAAACCTCTCCACTGACGCCGATTCAGCCATTGGTAAAGTCAAGATAATGGCGCATGATTCTGAATCTGGGTATATTGACGTTGAAATGGATGGCATGGGGGGAATAAGAACTTACATTGATGGCGTTGCTGGTGGAATTCCAGATCGAACAGACATGGTATATGACGGTGGTACTGCGATTACAAATATTCGTTTTGCCACCATCTCTGCATCATCCTCCGGCAATAACACGATTGTCGCTGCATCGGCCAATAAAAAGATTCGCGTCTTATCACTGACGCTCACTTTTTCGGGAGGCGTGAACGCCAAATTCCAGAGCGCCGCCGGCGGCACGGATAAAACCGGCCTGATCTACGGCGTGACCGGCGTGCCGTTCGTTTTACCTTATAACAAACTGGGATGGTTCGAGACTGCCGCCAGCGCCTTGCTCAACCTTAACCTTTCGGCCGCCGTCGCTGTCGGCGGATGCTTAACCTATATCGAGGTGTGATGTGGGAAATTCAATTCCTGTTCAAGTTGTTGAACCTATCGTAGCCGGCACAAACAAGATCGGAGCCATCGACGTTGTGACCTCAACACCCACCGTTTACAACGTGACGCTGACCAACGCGGACACAGAGTACAGCCAGGCGCTGCCCGCTAACACGCGCGGATTCGAATTCCAAGCCAGAACCGAGGCATTATTGCGGTATGCCTTTGTGACCGGTAAAGTTGCCACGCCGACCGCTCCATGGTTGACATTAAAGGCCGGAGACGCTTACGCCAGCCCGCCGCTCAATCAGGCCGCGTCGCCGTCGACGTTGTACCTGGCTTCTCCCGTAGCCGGCACCATCGTCGAGATAACGGCATGGAGTTAGTATGCCAATAAAGAAACGTAGGTTATCAGCATTATTACTAAAGACCGGACAGACCACCTCGTATGGTTCTGGAACCGGCGTTGATGATGGGGCATATCAAAAGGGCGTTGCGAAATCATATACCATCCTGACGGCCGGGCAATACGCTGGAACGACCAATATTACACTTAACGGAAAGACCGATGCGCACTCAAATGAATGCGTCTTGGATAATAACACCGGTTTGATGTGGTCAAGATACGTTGCCGGAAGCGTTGGTCCATCCTCGAACGGTACTTTACCCTGGACGACCAATGCAAACGGGGAGGGAATATTCACATACGCCGCCGCCGCTAATGCCGCAGGACTGGCTGGATATTCCGACTGGCGGGTACCTAAAGATTTAGACCTTGCCAGTATAAGAGATATGGAGGCCGCCTCTGGTATTCCCGACGCAACGGCGTTTTCGTCGTTCCCTGGCAATAATAATATTTTTACAGCTACAACCTGCCCATCCCTAACAACTTACGCGATGAATTATTACTCTTTGCAGGGTGTCATCAACGCAGTGGTTAAGACTGCCGCATGTTATCTCATATTAGTCCGAGGTGGGGGATGACATTATTACTGCTGTTCAACTACATCTACACCCCGCAGGGCGACCGACGGGTTTATAAAGCGTCTACCAGAACCACAGAAGACGCAAACGATGGTATAAATAAAGCGAAAGGACGAGGGACTTATGGCAACGTTCCGCGAAGCAACTATTCAGCAAAGCACCGGTGAAATTCGTAAGTGGACGGCTGATTTTACCGACGACCTTCCGACGGGAGTAATAGTCACAGGCGGGACAGCCACGCATATACCGCCGTCAGGATCAGCCAGCACAGTCACGGTTACGGTCGGCTCTCCTTATGTCTATGCTCAACTAGGGCCGTTGGCATTGACCGGGATTCATTATGTTGATATTCTGGCTACTTTTTCTGACGGAGAGAAAAGCAATTTGCAAATTGGCTTTGCCGTTAATTATGCAGACACAGCCGCCCGCGCGTCTATGGCGAACCTGGTATCCACGCTTAGAGGACTTACCAATACCGGATTTAACGATTACGTAATCGCTGGTCAAGCATATTGGACGGATAAGCATTTACAATCAGTACTTGATCGTTACAAAACTGATATCCGTGAAGCCGGTTTAACTCCCTGCCCGATGCGCAATACTGGCGGATCGATTGATTACAAAGAATATCAGACACACGCACATTGGCTTGAGAGCACAGATTCTAGCGGTTCAGCACGTTTTATTATCACAGATGTTACAGGAACGGTGCAGGTATCCTCGTTGTGGTCGGCTGATTATGAAAATGGCGTGATTACATTCGTTTCAGACCAGGCTAACGCGTCCAGGTTCCTTACTGCGCATTCGTATGATATCTATGCTGCCGCCGCCGATGTGTGGAGACAAAAAGCCGCATCCTACGCTACTATGATTGACTTTTCCACAATCAATCAGACCATCAAGCGCAGTCACATCGTTTCGCAATGTGAGGCTATGGCGAAGAGGTATGAGAGCATGGCAACATCTGGCGGCGCTTCTTCGGTTGACATCGTGCGTGGAGACCAACGCGCGCACGGAAGGATGGATTATGACTAACGGATTGACCGCCGCCGAACTCGCCCAGATGCAGAATGATATCGAACAGTTATTTCCCGATACGTGCCATATATTGGAAGTCACTTATACCAGCGACGGCGCGGGAGGCATGACGGAGGTATGGGGGACGGCAACCGCCGGAATATCAATTCCGTGTCGGATAGATTATCTTTCGGGCAAAGAAGCAATTACGTCCGGAGCATTGAATCCCTACCATAAGGCGATTATCAATATGGCGCATGATGTCACAATTACTCCCGCAAATCGAATTCAAATTGGATCAAACGTTTTTAGCGTACAATCCGGAAACGCCGGGCAATCTTGGAAAGCGAACACAAGTTTATCGGTGGAATTGATCCCATGAAAACATATACCTACCCATCCGGTTTGGTGATCCATGAAAATCTATCTGAACTCCTTGAACAATTCATGGTTACTGCCCCTGAAAAAATGCAGAAGGTTGTCAAGAAAAATGCATTTATTATCCAGGCAGAAGCGGTTAGAGACGCGCCGGTAGATACTGGGACTTTAAAAAATAGTATCATCGCAGAAGAAACGGACGACCCCAACAAATGGGAGGTTTCGGATGGTGTTGAATATGGCGTATTTCAAGAACTAGGAACCTCGAAGGGCGTGACCGCAAAACACTTTTTGGGCGGCGCGGCCGAACGCAGGGCGGATCCATTCTTCGACGAAGTAAAGGATGCGTTACAACCATGAGTATCCAACCAGCGCTAAATACCACAATTTATACCGCATTAAGTGGAACTACAAATGCTGGAACGAGAGTATACTATCTACTGGCGCCTGATAAAGCTACGCTGCCTTACATCATCTTAGATTACATTAACGAGGGAGATGACAATGACAATCCACACAGGGCAAAAAATTGCGTGATATCCATTAAGGCTTACGCGGTCACGCCCGCGGAAGCAGGAGTAATCGATGGACAAATAGACATAGCATTACACCACACGGTTTTATCGGTAAGCGGTTGGACTAATTTCCAATCGCGCCGCGAAAATGGTTATAGTTTGGTTGACACAGATTCCGCCGGTCGAAAGACTTACATGAGCGGAGCTGATTATCGTTTTAGGATGGACAAATAGGAGATCGAAATGGCTGAATATACCGGTCAAAATTTAGTAGTAAGTTTTATCCACCCATCGGGGACATTGACGCTTAACACAGATTATCGTTCACTGGCGACCAATCCAAGTATTGGCATGGTGCAAGCCACAGCCGGAAGTGACGCTAATCATACCTATCTGACGACCGTCAAGGACGGCAATTATGCTTATCGCGGCGTTGCTCAAACCGCTGGGACCGTACTTAAAGCGGCCTTATTGCCTGGTGTTGTGGGTACGTTAATTATTGGCGCTGAAGGTACCGCCGCCGGAGCGCAGAAAGAGACTTGCCCGGTTATTTCTATGGGCGCGAAATACAATTATCCCTACGATAACATAGTTGAAATTAATTGTGACTTCCAGGCTAACGGCGCTGTTACTCTTGGTGTATATCCATAAAAGGAGATGAAATGGGAGAAGTAAAATTATCGACTGGTAAAATCGTTCAACTTGATATGAGCAAAGTAAAAATGGGCGAGTGGCGCAGATTCTTCCGCGGTGACGGAACTACCAAAGAAGATGACGCCTTTGTCGAAAAGATTACCGGACTTAAATCGATCGAACAGGCAGAAATGCTGCGAGATGATTATCGCCGTATCATGCAAGCGATCATCAAAGAAGGTAATCAGCCACTCGCCGACTTAAATTTAGCAGAAGCGTCTACCTCGGAATAACACAGAAGAAAACAATGCCGTGGGAATTCTGGCGATGGCAAATAGCCGAACAATATCACTGGACGCTCGACCAGGTAGACGCGATATCGATGGACGACCTGAAAGAATATTTTCAGGTCATGGACGGAAAGCATAAAGCCAGACATAGTATTTTATAGGTGAGTTATATGGCTCAACGTGTTGCTTCAATCATGGCTGAATTGGGAATAGATGCTAGTAAACTAACGTCTGGTCTCAATAAAGCCACGTCGGAAACACAGCAGTATTTCAGTAAACTTGCAGAACAAACTACCAGAATGGGAGTTGATCTATCTAAAACAGGATCGTTACTGGATGGACTGATTAACCAATATAAAGCTGCTACTCCTGCTAATGCCGCCTATGCCATGTCCGTCGCTCACATCAAGGATGAATTCGAGCGCGGGAATATTTCCGCTGCACAAGCCGTAAAACAACTAGAAGCCGTCAAGAGTTCGATGGCAAGTAGCAAGGGGGCATTTGCTACCTTTGCGGGTGGTATCAATAGCGCCGTTACTCAACTTACTGGTTTCAATCTTGCTCAAATCGGATTTGCTGGTGGTGCCGTTCTTGTCGCCAAAGAAGTCGGCAAGATGGTCAATGAGACTCAAGCCTATAACCTGGCAATGACCGATTTGGCCTTGAAGATGGGAACCACTACAGAAGAGGCTAGTCGGTTGGTGCAGGTAGGAGATGATATCCGCTTATCGCAAGAACAGATATCCACGGCCATGACCTATGCAATCCGTAATGGGGTCGAACCTAATATCGAAGGATTAGCAAATCTATCCGATAAATACAATTCACTTCAAACCCCGGTCGAGCGCGGTCAGTTATTGTTAAAGACCTTTGGGCGATCTGGCATGGATATGGCAAAACTTATGGAGCAGGGCGGCGATAAAATCCGCTCGATGTCCGCGGCCATTGACGATAATTTAATCGTCACCGCGAAGGCCGCCGAAGCCAGTAAAAAATGGTATGAAGCGCAGGACAAGCTTAACGACCAGATGACCGGAATAAAAATGCAGGTCGGCAATGAGGTTATCCCAACGCTTACGAAACTCGCGGATATCCAAACCATATACGGAGAGATCAGATCGAGGGATGCAGCCAGTATTAAAACGGATATCATCCCTATTTATGGTCAATTAGCAAATACCTGGCGTTTAGCAGAAGCGACTTTCCAGGCTTTTACTGGCAAAGTCGAAGATTCTGGAAGTTCTATTGTTGATACGACCGACAAAATGGTTCTTTTTGGCCGTGCATCGGTTGATGCTGGTATTACCGCGGAAGAATCAATGGAAAAAGCCGCGAGAGCAGCGGAAGAAGCCGCCGATAAAATGACACGCGCCAATGAAAAAACCTTGCTCGAGATTGAACAGTGGGGGAACATAGAAGGTAATTTCACCGACGATATGGCGAATCTCTACGATGAACGCACAAAGTTGGTGGATGAATTCAACGCGCTGGTTGATGATGGTACGGATGAATACCGCAAAAATTACGAAGAACACCGGATTGCAATCGAGAAAAATAATAAAGCTATCCAGGATAATGTTGCAGAACACGAGATAGCAACAAAAAAAATTATCCTAGGATATGTTGAGCAAAATCTCGCGCGTGACGGCTTGACAGAAAGAGAAACAGAAGCCTTGATAAATCTGGGAGTTCAGTGGGGGATTTATAGCGAGGACGCAGTGGCAGCCTTCCGCGCGGGAATGGATCAGGCTAATCAAATGACTGATACCATTAATAATATTCCGACCGAACATCGGACGAATATTTACATTGATACCTATCACCAAAGTTATGGTGGTGGGCATGAAGATGAAAATAACGGCCGGCTGGGCGGATATGCCTCCGGCGGCGTGACACATGGAGAATGGGCCTGGGTTGGCGAACAAGGGCCAGAGAAAGTACGCCTGCC
>Ga0172381_10002506_pt1 | contig 20263 bp, 20 predicted proteins | sample Leawel6488metaG_FD_119754 | JGI IMG/M metagenome (GOLD analysis project Ga0172381, IMG submission 119754) | Leachate microbial communities from a municipal landfill in Southern Ontario, Canada - Leachate well 64-88 metaG | ecosystem: Engineered > Solid waste > Landfill > Unclassified | place...
AATAAAATGTTTTTCACAAATCCTTTTTAAGGACCTTCTAAATTGTATAACTTTTGCTTTCATTTTATATTTATTAAATAGTTTATCTATGAAATCTCTAGAAAAATTTGGTTTATAAAGCTTACTAAGGTGAAATAGCGGCCCTGGATTCAGACTCGCCATCTAGCAGCCTTTTTGTAATATCTTTTGCCTGCTTTGAAAATCTGTCTCTTTCAGAAGTAGTTCTAAAATAAAACTGTATATTATGAAAATCAAACTCGTGATGAGATTGCCCATCATATGCACTAAATGCCCTAGATAATTCAGAAAAACATTTTCTACCCTCTTGTTCACTTCCAAACCTTGCATTAACTTCATGAGGATAGTTTACCTTGTCGATTATCATTTTTTAGAATAAGCCCGATGGTTTAAAAGTTTTGTTGTACGCTCATATAACCTTAATGTTCCTAGGGTAACTACAAGATTCCTTGCTCTTCTGTAAGCTGCCTCATGCCTTGCAATTTCTGCATGCTTTTTTGTTATCACAGACTCGTGCATTAAATGAGTATAAATAGAAAATGGCTGTTCATTTGGAAGTCCATTTAAAACATTTGCAGCATTGTTTTCTTCTGCAGTTAGCTCTGATTCTTCCCTCACAATTTGAGCTAAAGCTGCATAACACATTGAAGAATGCTTAAAACATTTTAATGCTTTTTTTGGTCCTGAAGGTGAAACATTGCCTGACAAAAGAATTGAATAAGCTCCTGCCTGTTGATAACAAACAGCTGCATTACGATATGCTGCTTTTAAAGGAGTATTAAATGAGCCTGCTTGAGCAGGATTCTTATCCTGACAAGAGTTTTTTTCTGCCTCTAAATTTCTTGCTTCTTTTTCAGAACATTCTGCTTCGTATAATTTAGAGTCTCTTTCAAATCTAGGATTTGATCTGGAAAAAGTACCCTTAATAGACCTTCTAAAAAATCTAAAATTCCTTTTATTTTCAGCTATTTCTTCCAGCCTTTTAGTCTTAGATACCATTTTAATAAGTTACTTTATTTTAATATATAAATCTTTGTTTTTGTAATTACTTTCGAGTTACATTATCTTTTTAAAAATGAGCTTTCAGAACCATTATTTGAGCAAACATAGATAAGAGCAGGAGGAACATTTCTCCAAATCATGCTTCCCCTGACGTGTTCAAAGTAATCTTTTAAAAGTCTTTTTGAAGGAAAATATTTATATTGAATATATCTTTGAGCGCTTCTTGAATCAGACAGTATTTTATCAACAATTTCTCTTGATTTTCTAAACATTGTAGTCAGTGGAAGTCCTGAAACAACACAATCAAAATCAGGAACATAATCTATAAAATTTTCTGCACTTGCACTCACGATGGTTAGTCTGGAATCATTTATCTGCAGTAAATCTTCAAATAACTCTGGAATAATTTCAAATGCAGTTAAAGAGACTAAGTCTGGATTTTCTTTTAAGATTCTTCTTGTTACCTGGCCTTGACCTGCTCCAAGTTCTACTACTCTTTTGTATCCACTAACTTCTCTTGCAACTGCCCTTGCAAGATATCTTGAACTTGCAAAAGGAGTTCCTAATTCCTCCCTGTGTTTTATAAATTCAATAGCAAAATCAAGTTTAGCTTTTTTTCCCATTAAAATGGAGAGATATTGAAATTTATATATTTTTAGAAACAGAATCAGATTAATTTTTAAATGAAGATTACCTGTTAAAATCAACAAAAAGAGGGAAAATGGAATACGATTTATCATCAGTTTCAACTTTTGTACAGTCCAGCAGCTATATACTGATTTTTATTGCAATGGTAATTGAAGGTCCTTCAATAACCACTGCTGCTGCATTTGCAGCATCTCTTGGTTATCTTAATATTTTTATTATATTCTTCTTGTCTTTAGCCGGAGACCTCACAGGAGATTGCCTTCATTATTATTTTGGCAGGGTTCTTAGAAAAAAAGTTATTGACAGTTATATGAAAAATCATGGAATAAAAAAAGCTCAAATAAACAAACTTGAAAAAACAATACACAACAATCTTTGGAAATCTATGATGATAATTAAAATGACTCCTCCGCTTTCAACGCCTGGACTTTTACTTATTGGAGCTTCAAAAGTAAATTTCAGAAAATACTTACTCAATTCACTTATTGCAACACTTCCTTTGACTATTTTTTATACTTGCCTGGGATATTATTTTGGCTTTGCAGTAAAAAATGTGCTGAGTTATTTTAAAATGGGTCAATATGCTGTATTTTTTATAATAATTGCAATGGTAATAGTATTCTTTTTATACAAAGTAGTTTACAAAAGAATAATAAAAAGAATAGAAGCATTATAAATTATCAATAGGTTTAAATAAATCATTTTCTAATTTAAAAGATGAAAAAAAAGTTTGAACTTGATTTACTTATTAGAATATTCATAGGACTTGTATTTTTATCTGCAGCAGTATACAGGATATTTAATTTTGGTGCAGCTCAAGAAGAATTGTTAAATTTAAATATGCCATTATTTCTAGCAATACCTTTGATAATACTTGAACTTTACATAGGGGCAAGTTTTCTGTTTAATTTCTATACAAAACCTGCTTGTATTGTGATAATTATTTTTCTTATTTCTGCATTACTCGTTGGTTTTTTTGGAAATTCACAACTAATCATTCAAGACATAGGTGAATTGTTTGTTTTTTCAGCAGACCCTACAGATATGTTTATGCATTTTATTTATCTGCTTATAGTAGTGCTTTATTTTTCTTACAAGAAATAATTCTTTTATAGATACAGATACAATAAATATTGGATTAAGTAAGTTATTGATACAACGATTAGGCCATAAAATACCCAAAGGACTGTATGAAAAGGCAATTTAAACCTGGTTTTTTTATCTTTAGAATTTATCTCTGAATAATATATAGTATTGACATTTTCAGCTTTGGGAGTAAAGATAATGGTCGCAAAAAACATGACTATAAGAATGAAAAAAGAATACTTGATAGATTCTATTTCTGGAGGAAAGGAAAATGTTAAGACTAAAACAATTATAGTTGTTAAATGAAGAAGAATATCTGAAAAAATATAAAATGTTCTATAACTTGTTTTGTCCTTATTCCATTTAGCGATCCTGAATGGAAGAACATTAAATATAGCAATTATCTGTCCAATCATTCCCACACTAATAATGGCTTTTAAAAATTGAATATTGTTTAAAAAAAATCCTATTGCAAATAAAAACGGAGCAAAGTCGCAAAACCAAAAAAAACTGGAATATTTTTTGAACTCATAATTTCTTATTATTACTGAAACTCCCAGCAGCAAAAATAATATTGAGATTAAATAATTTGTATCCATAATAAACAAGGGCTTTAATGTTTAGATTTGTAATCAAGAGCATAATTGCTTGCATCAACCTTTTTTAAATGTGCAAAAGCCCAATAATTTAATGTTTTAAAGAATCCTTCCCTGTCCAGCCTTCGAGTAGAGCAATAGACTTTCATTCTGCTATCAATTTTAATTTTAATACCAGGAAGTTTAGTTAATTCTTTACTTAAATAAATGTCTTCGCAAATAATTTTTTTAAACCCTTTTAATTTATTGAATATATCTTTTCTTATTGCAATATTTGGAGAGGTTAATATAAAATGATGAAATTTGCCAGCTATCTTGCTGTAAACAAATTGATAATAGAAAATAGAGTTGATGTAAACATTTTTCAATGGATTTTTGAACTTGTGCAGCACCAAGCCAGACATTGCAGAAATGGATTTGTCTTTAAATCCATTATTAATTGACTCTATCCATCTTGGAGAAGCAATGCAGTCTGCATCAATAAATGCCAGGATATTTCCTTTAGCGTTTTTAGCACCATAATTTCTTGCAGGAGATAATCCCTGTTCTTTGCACTTGCACACTTTGTCAGACAATTTTTTTGCTATAGAATAAGTGTTATCCTTACTATTGTTATCGACTACAATTATTTCAAAATTTTTTTGCTTTTGAGCCCTGAGCGAAGCAATAACCATAGGTAGATTATCTTCCTCATTATATGCAGGAATTATTACTGAAATAAAGTTATCTTTTTTATCCATGGTCTCTTTTTAAAATCAGGCAAAACCTTGTTATAAACATTGCGATTTTATAGTGAATTATTTAAAATACTGCTTTCATAAATTTATTTAGTGATTCATCTGTATTCCAAGGGGGGATAAATCCATTAAACTTCTTTGCAAGAGTTATATCTTTTGCAAGTGAGATTCTTGACTGGTTTACATGATGGAAATATTTTTTCTTTTCAAGATAAGCTCCAAGATATTCCTGTTCAGTCTGGCCTGGAGAGGGTATTAACAATGCTTTTTTATTTAGTTCAGCAAGTTCCATTAAAGTAGTATAACCTGACCGAATTACAAGGAATTTTGCCCTGTTCATCAGATTTTCCTGTTCTTTATTTTTTAAATAACTGTAATAGGTTATATTGTCTTGTTTTTTTGTTTCTCTTTTATCAGGATTCCCTCCTGCAATTACTATTTTTCCATTTAAACTAGGTGCTTGTGCTATTATTTTTCTCTCTAGTTTTAATCTTGTTTTTTCAGGGCCTGAAAGAGAAATAAAAATATCTATGTCTTCTTTTAAATTCAACTTTTTTACAGAGGACAATATTCCGATGTAATCAATCTTGTCTTTATCTATATACCTTAGTCCGTGAGACAATCTTCCAGAAAGACTATTTGTTTCAAAATCAGGAACAATTATCTTACAATAATTGTTCATCATTGAATTAAGATACTTTTCTATAATCATTTCGCAGCCTATTGGGGCCATTAACCTTAACTGGTGGTTTATCAAAAAGGAATTTTCTACTTTGTCAAAGATGTCATATCTACAATCAGAAATAACCAAATCAAATTTTTCTCTCGAGATTAATAGTTTTGATTCTATCCTTGCTTTTTTTAAGCTCTTTAAAATAGAATTTATATGAATTGCAAAGTTAGTCTTGAAAAAATTACTATTATAAAAAGAGTGTATTCCTGGAATGTCATGATAAACACAATTTTCTTTAAAAGTTTCTTTTAAAATATTAAGGGACCTTCCAGTAGAAACAATGTGAACCTCATGTTTTTTTGAAAGCAGCATTTTGATTAAAGGCGTGCATCTTGTAGCATGGCCTAACCCAAGTTCAAAAACACCAAATAATATCTTCATAATAGAATTAAAAAATTCATAGATTATATAGTTTTCTAGAACTTTTTAAAATGAATTTATATGTTCTAGAGAAGATATTTAAAACCTGAACCTATATTGTTATTATGAAAAAGCTTAATATCGCAATGGTTTGTGATAGTGTAACTAATCCTACAGGCGGGAGTTTTATTTCAACACTTAGATTTGCAGAATTATTATCAAAAAAAGGCCATAAGGTAGTGTTTATTTCTGCAAAATCCCCTCTAAGACCAAACATAGACAGTTACATGGGAATAAAGATATACAGGTTATTTTCTTTTTTTATTCCAAAAACACAGGGACCTGTTTATATTTCCCTTCCCAGACAAAAACAAATAAAAAAAATACTTGAAGATGAAAAGATAAACATACTTCATGTAATAATGCCTTTTCCAGCATCAATTCAGGCAATATCTGCTGCAAAACAACTTGGAATAAAAGTTGTAGCTCATTCTCACACCCAGCCAGAAAATATTTTTTACCATGTGCCTAAAATTGCTGGGAAGGAAAAATTAAACCATTATTTTTACAAATATCTTCTTTGGATATACAAAAAAGCTGAGATTGTAATTTGTCCTTCAAAATTTGCTGAAAAACTTTTGAAAAGGCAGGACCCTACTATTAATACAACAATTATAAGCAATGGTGTAGATATATCTAAATTTAAAAAATTATCACCTAAAAGTTTTTTAAAAAAGTATAATCTAAATGAAAAAGACATTAGGCTTCTTTTTATTGGCAGGCTTCATCCAGAAAAGAATGTAAAGGTTTTGATAGAGTCTTTGCCCTATATCTCTAAAAAATTTGAAAGGTTCCATCTTAACATAGTTGGGGTTGGACATCAAAGAGAGTATTTGGAAAAATTAGCAGAAGAATTAGAAGTCAAAGACAAAATAACCTTTTTTGGCAAACTTTCTGAAAAAGATTTAATAGCATCATACAATGCCTGTGATGTTTTTGTTTTACCATCTATAGCTGAACTTGAAGGAATGGTTGTACTTGAAGCAATGGCATGCGCTAAACCAATAATAATTGCAGATTCCTTAGAAAGTGCTTCACCTGATTTTGTAGATAAAAATGGATTTACATTTCAACCTCATAATCCAAAAGACTTGGCAGATAAAATATTAATTTTATTGAAGGACAACAAAATGAGAAAGAAAATGGGAAATGAAAGCTATAAACAGGCTAAAAAATATGATATTAATAAAAGCATTGAAAAACTTGAAAAAGTTTATCTAAAAGCTTTAGGCTAAATGCTATTTTTGATTAATCAATTCCCTTAAATAACCATTGACCGATTTTAAAACTTCCATAAGTTATAAACAAGGCTGCAAAAACATCTATTGAATAATGGAAATGCATGAACAGGACAGTTACCATCATCACAAAGGTGAGAACTAAAAAGAAAATACCTATTCTTTCCTTTCTAAACATTAAAAAACCTAAAAATGGAAGAGCTGTGTGACCTGAAAAGAATAAGTCATTATTAAAAGTCATTAAATTGTAAAGTTTAGGAATAGTTATTTCTACTGCATCTGCAGGAACTTTTAAGTGGGTAAGAGTAATAAAAAAACTTCTGATTATAAGTAGTAAAGAGAGCTGACTTAAAGATACATGAAACTTCTTTACATTAAAAAATAAAGGATAAAAGATAAGCAGGCCCAGAACCAATATTCCTCCATAAATATAAAAAAAAGACAGATTAATTGTAGGGATGTTATCAAGGATTATGTCCTGTGCCTGTACCCCTGCAACTTCATCTACATATTCTCCAGCAATCTGATAAGAAAAATTAGCTATAATTAGGAATATTATTGAAAAAAATATTACTTTTTTGTTCTCACTTATCTCTTTTTTCCAGGATTGAAAAATACCCATTTTTATGCCTCTAATTAAACAGGAAAATTCAATATAAAAATTGTTTAAAAATAACTATTATAGATTGATATCAAATTCGCCTAGTTCTTTTTTGAGTAGAGATATCATATCTGAATCCATTTTTATCCTGTGCCCTTTATTTTCTCCCATAACAGAATTAAATTCATTCATATCAGAGTTTTCAATTCTGTCAGTTATTTTTTTTATTTTTCCTTCAAAAACAAGGAATGCTGGCTTTGTCAAGAATAGTTCTGCGTGCTTGTCTTTAAATGTAAGAACAACTTTTGTCTTTTCAAGAAGCCCTAATTCTTTTCTTTGAGCATATTCAATCATGCTTTCAATTAAATAAACAGAGTCTTTTCTCAAAGCCTCAAATTCATATTTTGATGGAGATTTTTTAGAGTTAAATTCTTTTTTAATGTTCACTAACTGATTTAATGTATGAACAAACTTGAAATTTGCTTTTCCTTTGTTTACAAGTTCTTTTTCATAATCTTTTATTAATTCTGATTCAGTTTTATCTCCAAACAAAGCTTTCATTGTCTTAAAGACATTGTCGTAGATTTCCTTTACTGATTTTTTCTGCATTTCCTTTTCCAAATCTTCCCTTAATTCTTTTAGTCTTTTAAGATAATCTTCTGTATTTTTGAGAAGTCTATCAACATCTTTTCCAGAAACTTCAGTAATCTTTTGATGTTCATAGCCTTTGTAATAAGTTATTGCAATTTCCTCCAGGATATCAGCATATTTCTTTTCAAGCATTTTTTCTTTTTCAACAAATATTCTTCTTACTTCCTTAACTGTTTCTTTTACATTTGTCGGAGGAACTCCATAGAGCATCAATAAAGCCTGAGAAGGAGTTATAACTCCCCAGTATAAGTCTCCAATAACAATATCAAGAAGTCTTCTTTTAACAATTTCAGAAGTCTTGTCTCCCATAGACATGAACATATCAATTGACTCTGGAGAAGGTTTTATCTTTCCCATTTTAAGCAATAATTTCCAGGGCAAAAATCCGCCTCTGTCATAAAATGGATAGCCATCCCTTAAGAATGTATAAAAAATTGGATTTGCATCTTTAACACCTTCCCAAAATTCAGTCAATAAATAAACCTGAACATTTAGAACATTTTTAACACCTGCAAGTTCTCCTGCCTGCATAATATAAGAATAAATAATGTTTCTTAATTTTTCCTTGAGTTCTAATCTGGGCATTCTTTTCACATCAGTATCATCAATTATAATATAAACATCAACATCACTTGTTTTAACAGCGTCTCCCCTGACTAAACTTCCTCCAATAACATAAGAATAAACATATTTTTCAAATTTTTTGAGGACAAGTGATTTATGGATTTGAGCTACTCTTAATGCTCCAAGTATTCCTTTGTCATGCAATGGAAAAGCCATTCCAATAGCTTCGATTATGCTATACTTTGAATCCATGCATATTTCCCAAAGATCTTTAACCAAGAACAAATTAAGCCAGATATTTTGTTTTAAATCCTTAATTTCTTTGACTATTTCATTTTTTATATTATTGAATTCTTTTTCTTTATCATCTGGAAGAATAACAACAAGATGCATTGGTTTTGCTTTTCTCTCTTCTTCTGTGAGTTCATTTTCTTCATCAAATAAATCTGCTGCCTGAGGAGGAATTATACCCATTGCCTCAACTGACTTGAATTTTGCAAGAATTGTTTTTTTCAATGAATCAAGACTTTCCCTTACTTTTTGCATTTCCTTTTCCTGCTGTGGAGTTGGAGTATTTGGAACATTTCCTTTAATATCTGCATTTTGATATCTTGAGTCGTCAAGTGTTGATTCATATGCAGGCTTTTGTGACTTAGAAGTTTCCTTTACCATACTAAAAACAAACAAGGTGTATATTTAAAGGTTTTTAATTATAATCTTGAACCGGTAGTAAAATTAAGCTATTTGATCTTCTTGTTCTCTTTTTAGAAAATCAATTCCATATCCTGCACCAAAACCTAGTGCTGAACCTGCAATTGTTCCGAGAACTGACCAAAGAACTATCATCCCTGTTCTGAATCTGTCTACTTCAAAACCATTTTTAAAATTAGTATGATAAATATTTTGAGTTAAATCCAAAACTTCCCTGCCTAGTCTTTTTCTTTCTTTGGCATCACTAATCCCTACAAACTGATTTATTTTTCGTCTTAATATTGGCAGATTCTTATCATTAGAATCAAGTACACTAATTGATTCGTCTAGTAAACTATTTAGACTTTTTACCTGATTTCTTGTTTTATGTGCAACTTGATATTCTTTAGGGCCTGGATTTGTTGAACTAGTAGTATTCACATGATAGTCTTTTGCAGTAAGTTTTGCAACAGCTAAGTTTTTCGAATCTGCAATTAAATTATTCCAACCAGAATAGATTTGATTTTCATTAAGTACCAATGTTGAACCAAAATACCATGTATTAACAATACCAAGCAAGTCGTTTTCAGATAATTTTGGAACTTCTTTTTCTGTTCTTGATTTTATGATAGCATCCTTATTTGGATTATTTACTTTTTTAGCAGTATAGTAAGGTTCAGGAATTCTTATATCTCCAGAAGTCCTGATTAGTTTTTCCAATGACTCTGATGCCTGATTTCCCTTTTTTTGATGATAGTAATAATAATGATCTGTATCATCATAAACAGAGTAAGGTTCAAGACTTGTATAGGTTGTTGTATTTCCTTTGCTATCTGTACTTGTATGAGTTACAACCCTTAATTCAGTATGATAGTTATCATTATGTCTTTCTGTCCAAGAGTCATTTAAAATCTGAGAGAGTTGAGGAAGATTGCTATTTATATGAATTAGCTTAGAATATTGCTCTCTTACTCTTTTTGATGAATCACTTACCATATTAAATAATTCATTTAATTCATGCCTGTGCTTCTTTTTTTGTGGATCTAGTCTATCTTTTAATCTGCTTGAAAAATTCAAATAATAATCTTCATCACTTTCGTGCGATAGATTTGAATCTTCAATTATTTTCATTGCAAGGTCATTTAAACCTGCCTGGTAAAGTGTTCTTGCCATTCCTACTACTTCTTTTCCGCCTTCTCCAGGAACAAGACCCTGCATTTTAACATCATCAATTATTTGTGAAATTTCTGAAAAGCCAAGTTGCTTTTTTGAATCTCTTTCATATTCATTATTATAACTTAAAGTTCCAGAAGTAGCCCCAATAGTAAGTCCTAAAAGTGCAGTTCCAAGAACCTTATATGGAAGTTGTCTTACTGCATTAATTCCTTTTCCAAAAAGTTCAGAAATATAACTAATTCCAGATGAAAGCCTGCCTTTTTCCTGAAATTCTTCAAATGGAGAACGATTAAACTCAGGGTTTCTTAATCTTTTTATTCTGTCTCTTTCACTTTCTTCTATATCCCAAGTAGCTCGATCATAGTCTTCTTTTCTTGGAACATAGTCTGGGGAATCGTCTTTTATCATATTTTAGTAAAGTTATTTTAGGTTTTTAAATGTTACTGGGTAGTATTACTTCATAATAGTAACAAAATAGTAAGATTTAAATAGTATTACTTAGTAGGATAAAATAAGACAGAGGTGAAGGATTATGACAAATGAATACACTCAAAAGAATAAACAGGGCAATAATGTCGAAGAATACAAGACTCGAAGAAATTTCAGAGTTAACTCTATTTGGCTCTTCACTAATAAATGTTCTAAATTTAGATAAAGACCCTGAACTAAAATATGTTTTAGCATTAGGAGCTGCTTCAGCAGTATCAGCAACTATTCTCGGAATATCAAAACTTTATAGAGAATTTTCAAAACCAGTAAATGGAGGCTATTTATAAAAATGTCACTTGATAAAATACCTGAAATCGATTGGGAAGTAGTTGAAACCCATTGTCATGATAGATATAGGTCTCCGGATGAATTTCAAAGATGGAGACAACAGGTAGAAGAACATTTAGAACATAATCCACACCTTTCTCGTATTATATGGTCAATTGCAAACAAATCAGAAAATCCTGGCGCTATTTATAGAACTGCTTTTACTATACTTGACCTGGTTAATGCTCAACTAGAAGTCAATGAGTTAAATGAAGATGCTCAGATTAGTTATATTCGGAGATAGAGATGGAGCAGGATTCTATAGGTGATGAAATTACTAAACTATTAATAAAACCAGATTTAGATTTAATTTTACAAGAAAATGAAGCAATGGGTTTTGGAAAAGTTGACGGACGGGCACTTCACTCTGCAAAAGAATTTATCAGAAAATATGGTTTTGATGATTTAGAACTAAGACTAATCAGGCAATTTGCAGAAGTTGGAGAAATACAAACTGAAAATGATATTGCTCCTGTTATGGAACAAGACAGAAAAGAAGATGCATTTAGGGATTTTCTTGCTGGATGTGTTGATTTATCACAAATTGAACCTGGACTTAAGTTTAGGAGAGCAGAAGATGTTCTTCATTCTGGAAGGCAGGATATTGTTGCAGTTGATTCTGCAGGAAATGAAATTACTGTTGAACTTAAAGCACGAGATTATACAAGACGAGAAGTAATGTATGAACTTGATAAGTATAGGGGAGAAACAAACTTTAGGTCAATAATTGTTGCTCCAAAAATAAGAGCTGACATGGTTTTTGGACTTATAGACCATTATCGTGCTGGAAGAATAAAATTTGTAGAAGTTGATGGTAATAATGAAGATTATGAATTTAGAGAAATAACTCCTGAAAATTTTACAGAAAAGCAAAGAAAATCTGCTGAAAAAGAATTACATAGTTCAAAAGCAAAAGCAAAAGAAAGAACTGGTTACTCTAAAGATACAGGAGTTCTTGATTATTCAGCTAAAAGAAGAAGAAATGGAAAAACAAAAAAAATTCATAAGGATGAGAGGAAAGTTAGAGAAGAGCCTCTTGAAACTGCTATAGCTAAAAATTCTCCTGAAATCCAAAGAGATGATGATGAAACTCTCGAACAATTTATTGCAAATGCTCCTAATTATCCGCTATTCTATAATATGATGGTAGTTTATGATATTGGAGGAAAAGATAAGAAAAAATATCTAGAGCCACGTCAAATTTCTGCTGAACAGAGCAGAGGACTTGAAGAACTTTTAAGCACTAATGAGATTGATTTCAATGTTCGCATTCATAAAAGAATGTCTCAGGTCCATAAAGAATTAGTAGAACAAGGTTTAGCAGATGCTGATGGAAGATATTATGTTCAGGCTAATGATTGCGATAAAGAAGTTCAAAATTTTTTAGGAAAAGTAAATGACTTTGAATTTCAAATGAGAAAAGGATTTGCAGAAATAATTGAGCTTATAGGTCATCATCAGCAATATCCAAAAAATTGCAATTACCATATTGTATCAGATGAACTATCTTCTGGAATTAGTCTACGTATTTTTGACAAAGGGTGTCAAAATCCAGGCAAACTTGAAGAAACCTGGAAATCAATGAGCCTTGAAGAAAGACTTGGTGTTCTTGAAAAGTGGAGCCTTCAGATTGATAAAAAAATAACTGAACTTGACCGTGGACAGACCCCTGATTCAAAAATGGTAACAGATTATTTTAAAGTTATGGACCATTGTACTGAAGACTCTCCTGAAGAAGAAAGAAACTATAGTAAGGAAGCTCTTAGATTTAGATATTTTAGAGTTTATAATGGATTTTTAAAATTAAAACTTGCAAGAACTAGAAAACTTTTAGAAATCGATGAAACTCTGGCAGAAGCTTATCTAACATTTACACCTTCTTCTGAAGGTTATCTTGACCAAATAATTCATGAAGACGCTGAAAAAAAGTCAGTACCATTTTCTACTGATTTTGTTATATATTATGTTGAAAGAGACAGGCAGGTTTATGATAGTATACGAGAATTACTTGTTTCTGACAAAGAAGTTGATTCTCAACCAAAAGAAAAACCTCTTTATCATCAACTAATGGCGCTTCATGATTTAGCGCTTGGTAATCGAGATAAATACTTAGAGCCTCTTAAGGTTAGTAAGTCTCAAAAACAAACCCTTGACAGATTAGTAGAAAGGCCTGGACTTGATAAATGGGTTGAACTCTATGATGAAGACTTTGATTGTGATCCTGAAGTAAGAGGCAATATCGACAGCTCCAGTGTATTTTCAAGAGTTAGTGCAAGAGACAGAGCTGTGGCTGCAAAAGGATTTGCACAAATAGAAGAAGTATTTCATAATGTTCATGGGCTTGAAGAAATTGCTCTTAGATATATGGCAGGATATGATGAAAGAGTGGATATTGAAAAACTAGATACACTCAGAAAAGAACTTCTAAAAACAGTAACAACACTTGATACGGGCGGAAGTCCTATAGCTAAGGCAATAAAAAAATCAACAGAAATTTCTCGGAAATATGTAGACGATATGCTTGACAAAAGAAAAGCCAGAGGACTAACGAGCATGTATAAATTTTCAAAAGCACATCTTGTTTGTGAACTACTTGAAGCAAAAATAGACAGAGCAAGAGCTCTTGAAGAAATTGACCCAAATATTGCCCAGGCTTATTTAAGATACTCAATTACAACTGAAAGAGAACTTAGTGCAGGAAGATTTCATTGTCCTGAAAGGTCTCCTGAATTTTCACTAACTAATGAAAGAATTAAACAATATCTAGAAAGAGATAAAGGACTTTATAGAAGCATCCTAGAAAATATGACTGTTGTTTTAGAGCCGCTAAAGACACAGACAGAGATAAAACCTAAGCAAGAGAAAATAGATGATAGAGTTATTAAAGCTTATAATCCTCATCAAAGAATAAAAGATTCTATTGTCAATGGACATTCTGATAGATTTAAAGACGGATATCAAAGCTGGCTTGGATATTTTGCAAGTGATGTTGCAGAAGCAGGATATAATGAAACAGAAATAAGAAATTTTGCAGAAGCTCTTGAAGGAGTAAAAATTTCAAGAAGTTTTAGGCACAGAGGAGAAGGACCGCAGATGCATGGGCTTGAAACATTTTCCCAGGATGTTAAATTAAAATATTTACTAGAAAGAAAAGTTCCAAGTGCAGAAGAACTAAAGATATTATATGCAGCAGATGTTGGAGGAGAACAATGAAATCAAAAATATCTATAACTGTTGACCAAGAAGTTCTTGATTTAATTGAGAATACAATCAATGATAAAAAAGGCATTTTTAGAAATAGAAGCCATGTAATTGAATATTCTGTTAAAAAATTACTTAATGAAAATAAAGGAGGAAAAATAGAATGACTAAAACATATGAAATAGAAACATCACTTACACTGGATTATAGAAAATCAATGTGGGGACTTGAAAGAATTGTTCTTGATGGAGTTTCAAATCATCTTCCTGATGATAGTCATGGAACAAAAATCTCGGTTTTGTTTAAACAAAATGGGGAGTATGTTGATTATAAAGATGCAAGTTCTGAAACTAAAGTTGAAGAGGTTGTTTTTTCAGATAATGGAACAGGTTATGATGCAGGTCTACTTTCAGTATTATTCTCAACAAAAACTGCTGATTCACTTAGTGTTGGACAGCATGGTGAAGGGCTCAAACTGGTTGCTGCTGCTGCCCTTAGAGAAGGTCTTGATATAGAATACCAATCAAGAAACTGGACAGCTGTCCCATATAAAAAACATGAAAGAATTGGTCGAAACAATATTGAAAGATTATGTTTTAGGATAACTGAAAATGGAAGTCATTTAGAAGGTTCAAGAACAATTGTTAAAAATCCAAATGAGGATTTTGTAAAAGAAGTTTTTAGCCTTCCTGATAAAGTTCTTTTACTTAATGATAACTATACTGAGTTATATAATGAAGGGAATAGAGAATCTGACCTGATAGTTAAATACATTAATTTTGGGAAAACTAAAACTTATCCCTCAAAAATAATTGAACTTGGTAATGGAAGTACTGATTTATTTGTCAAGGGAGTGAAAATTCAAAAAATTGATTCAATATTTAGTTATGATCTTGGAATTGATGAAATCACTCCTGACAGGTATTTTGCAAATAGAAATAAAATGCTTGAAACCATTGAGAATTTACTTAAGACTTGTAAAGACACAGAGATTATTGAAAGAGTTCTTAGAACTGCAGAACTTGAACCTGACAGAAACTATGAAGAGTTTGCTGCATTTATGCCAAGAGTAGAAGATCCATTTCAAAGTGTAAGAAAACTAGAGCCTATCAGATATAAAGCAGTAATGGAAGACGGAAAGATAGCTGGGCTTGAAGATATGTTTGAAGGAAAAGAACCTGATAAAATGTTTTCAAAAATACTTCCTGAAAACTCGTGGCTTGCAACATTTAAGAGAATGTATGGAGAAAATGCAATTCTTGCAAATCAAATGGACACAAATATCAATAAAGATGCAGAAATAATGGGTTTTAGAACTGTAACCCTTAATAATGCTGTTGAAGGATATTTAGAATCTATTGGAGTAAGAAGAGCTCGTGAAAGGGATTTTAAAAAAGATTATAGATGGATTTTGGAGGAAGATTTAACGCAAGATGAAAGAGAAGTTCTTGAATTTTCAAATGATATTAACCAAATGTATGGACTACAAAAAATTCCCATAAGAATTTTTTCAGGAGTATTTTTTGATACAGGAAGAGAATCTGAATCAGATTTAGGAGTATGGATAATGGAAAAAAATGGAGATAAATATCTCGGAATAAGAAGAGACAGACTTCAAAATCCACTTGATTTTGCTAGTACTTACATTCACGAAGCAGGACATAATGAATCAGGTAAACCTGACTATCATAGAGATTTTACAGATTATTTTGTAACTCAACTTGCAAGAGAAGCTGTAAAAAAACTAGGAGCTCAAAAACATATTGGAGGAAGTGGAATATGACTGAAAAACAAAGACTATATACTGTGCAGGAAATAGAAACAGGAGTGAAAAGAAAATATGTAACTGACCTAAAAAATGGACTTTTATATTTTCCATTTAGTGGAAATTTATGGGTTCTTGGAAAAGGGGGAGATAAAAGATATAGTGAAGAACAAATTTCTCCTGGAGAAATTATTGTTGCAAATGACTCCTTTGACATATTTCATGAGCCAAAATATCCTTATCCTGCAAGAGTCTTAAGTGTTTTTGAATCAAGAGAAAGAGAAACTCCTGATGCAACATTTACAGAAGTTTTTGATGAAAATCTGGATGTAAGACTTTATTTGCTTTCAAAAGGAAAAGACCTATCAAGAAGAGTTATAGCAACGAATAATCAAAATTTAATTTATAATCATCTTATTACATTTAATGGTCCTGTTCCAGAAGCACTAGTCAGGGCAGGTGGGAAGTTTAGCGATGAATTTTTTGAGCCTCTAACTCCTCAAAATGTAGAAATCAAACCGGTTTTTGCTACAAAAAGCTATGATGAAACATTTAATATTTTAGATACAAGAATTATTTCTTATCTAGAACTAGAAGCATCTCTTGAAAGACATGAAGCTGAACTTGACAGAGCTGCTCTTGAGCGAGCTGACACTAATGATGTTTATTTTGATGCAATAGAACAGGCAACAAGCAGAAGAGAAAAGTCAAAACTTGAAAAAGAAATGGAACAAGCTCATGCAAGTTCTGAAGTTGGGACCCTCGAAGAAAGAATGGAAAAAGAATTCTTTGAAGGTGATTTAAAATGACAATAAATTATCAGGGAGATGATTCTGAAGAGTCAAGACTTGCAGAAGTTTCGCAAAATCTGATTAAACTATTAGATAAAGAAGGTCATAATTATGATGCAACATCATTGCCTGAAATTTTTAAACCAGAACAGTCAGGAACCGCAGACCTGCACTTAGTTAAATGGGGGCCAAAAGCAAGCCAAGTTACAAGAGTTGTTAAAACAAATAAACCTGCTGAAAAACTAACTTCCCCTAGACAGAGAAGACATGTAATTGAAAGGGGATATGATACAAGAAATGAACTTCAAATAGCAACTTCTATAGATCATCCAGGGATTGTTAAAGTAGTAGATTATTTTGATTCTGAAACCTCTAAACAATATGGTTTTGTTGGACCAGTTTTAATACAGGAATATTTTCCTGAATCAGAATCTTTGGAGGAAATTGTTCTAAACAAAAAAGAACCTGAAAAAAAGAAACTTTCACTAAGAACTGTCTATGATTCTGTTGTTAGCACAGGAGAGTCAGTAATTAGAAGTATTTTGGGCAGAAATAAAAGAGATAGTATTTATGATATTGCCTTACAAACTGCAGGAACACTTAGAGATATTCATAATGGGGAGGGAGTTAAAGATAATAGGGCAATTGTTCATCGTGATTTAAAACCTTCAAATATACTTGTCCAAAACAAAAATGGAAAAATAGTTGCAAAACTCATTGATTGTGGAAATGCAGCTCCAATTGATTCTCAAAAATCAGGTTACCTTCCTACTATGGGCGGACATATTGTTTCTGACCCTTTATGCATGGGAGTTTTTAGCGGAGAAGAAAGAAAATATGGGTTTGACTCTGATATTTATGGATTATTTTCAAGTATTTTATATCTTTCAAAAGGAAAACCTGCTGTGGAGTATGACCCTGATCGCGGAGAAGCAAGAGCAATTGACAGTTGGGAGTCTTTACTTAATCACAATGGAAAACTAGACAAGGAAAAACATCAGAGAGTAGTAAGAAAAGCTTCAAAGGCTCTTGTAAAACCCCTTAGACGAATCGCAGAAAGAGCACTTAGCCTTTATGAAAATCAAAGATACAAATCAACTGATGAATTTTATAATGATTTAGAAAAAGCTGTTCAAACTTCTGATACTACAACGAGACTTAGAAAGTTAGGACTCGCAGCTATTTTAGCTGTAAGTGTAACTGCTGCAGGAATAGGCTTATATGCCCATGGACAAAGCAAAGCAAAACTAGAAAAGACTGTTGCAACCCAACTTGCAGACAAAGAAACTGAAAAAAAATTAAGAGTCATAAACTTGTATCTTCAATCAAGAGATTTAGGAAAAGATTTCAGCAAGATAAATGAAAATGAAAGATACAACCAAAGCTATAGTGATTTTATGGATGAAGGAGAATTAAACGGATGGTTAGACAAATTTTACCCATATAACTATAATAAAAATATCCATGAAGGAGATCAAAAAACTGCTTTTGCTGCTTATCTTGATCCTGATGCTACTTATGAAGCAATCGCTGAATGCAGAGGTAAAACTGATTGGGGGACTATTGGAGAATATTTAATGCAGCATAATCCTAATTTATGGTGCGAGACTAATACTATTAATGTAAAGTCAATTGATAATATTGCAGGGATAATTCGAAGAGACCGGCAGGAATCAATAAAAACCAGATGGGCTCAAGCTGAAGAGAATTACAAAACCAAAAAAACTGCTGAACAAAAAGAAAAAGAAAGACTGCAAGAATTTTACGAAAAAGAAAGGAACTATCAGGAACAATTACAGCAGATTCATAAATGATTTAAATGATTAATCCTGATAGCGGACTATTCGAAAGATAAAATTGTCTTGCGCAGTTTGTTAAATGAAACAGTATTATATTTTCTTTACTTGATTTTTGCATTAAAGAATAATATTTCTGCATAATAGTTTTTTGGAGCTCGTGTGTTTTTGACAATTCTTCAATTTCTTTGTTGTAGTATACTTCTTGGATTATTTGAAATATTTCTTTTGTTTTTTCAAATATCTCAAGGGTTTGTTTTGAGACATTTGTTTTTTTATTTAGAGCACTATTCAAGTGATATAATTCCCTTTGGGCATGAATTATTAGAGCTAAAAATGTCCAGAATAATTCTGATCTTTTTTTGATGAGTTTCTGTCTTGAAATAACCCTTCTGCAAAAATTGTCATATTTTAGTATCCTTTCTTCAACTTCAGAGTAATCATCTATTTCTTTAGTAGAATTTGTAAGTCTTTTTTCAGTTATGTCAAACAACTCCTCTATATTCATAAACATTTTTTTTAAAAGGTTATCAAACTGGTCAAATGAGGGTTCAGTTATGTTTTCAACAATACAATAATCATTTTCCCTCTTTATTATTTCAAATCCAATAAGATTTGTTTTTATTATTTTCTGCAAAATAATGAATTGTTTATCATTATTAAAGAAAATCTTGATTTTATCATATCCTGCCCTATAACTATTAGTTATTAAGGTTCTAATTAAAGACTCTACAGAACTATTTAATCTGATTTCAGTACTGGATTTTATTTGTGAAGGTTTTGGGGATATAATTAAGTCATTTCCAGATACTTCCAAGTTCAATTCCTGTCCTTTTTTTAGTTTATTTTCTTCTATCCATTTTTTTGGAAGATAAATTGTATATCCTCCTCCACCCTGTCCAATTAGTTTTCTTTCCATTCGTATGAAAACCTAGGTTTTCCTAACAAGTCACCTTTCCTCTTAAGATGACAGGCAATATTCCCTAAAGTTTGTTTATTATTTCCCATTCAAGAAATAAGGATTGAGGCTTTTTAAACATTTTGATATCACTGATATCATTAATATCAGAAAGATATTAAACCTTTATTTTTTTGTTACTATCAAGTTAAACAAAAAATAAATTTAACGACGATAAAACCAAACACAATGAAAAACTCAATAAAATTGATTATAGGAATGGCAATAGTTGCAGTAATACTAATCTTAATTGTAAGACCTTATTTTACTGGAGATGCTACTACTGACAATTCTGATACAATTAAAATAGGATTTGTAGGAATTCTTTCAGGAGATGCTGCTACTTGGGGTCAGAGTGGACTTGCAGGCGCTACACTTGCAGTTAAGGAAGTTAATGATCAGGGAGGAATAAATGGGAAAAAAGTTGAGCTTATTATAGAAGATGATAAATTATCTTCTACTGAAAGTATCAATGCCTTTAACAAATTAATTAATATTGATGAAGTTACTGCTATTATAAGTTCAGAGAGTTCTGGAGCTGCAAGTACTGCTGTTCCTGTTGCACAAAATAAAGGGGTTCCAGTTGTTATTGCAACTGCATCAGCTCCTAAAATGACTTTAGTAGGGGATTATGTATTTAGAGTAACTCCTTCAGACAATTTTCAGGGAAAATATGCAGCAGAATATGTTTATAACACATTAGGCAAGAAAAAGATTGCAATTTTATATGTTAATAATGATTGGGGGGTTGGAATAAAAGAAGTTTTTGAAAAGAG
>Ga0172381_10002507_pt1 | contig 20263 bp, 28 predicted proteins | sample Leawel6488metaG_FD_119754 | JGI IMG/M metagenome (GOLD analysis project Ga0172381, IMG submission 119754) | Leachate microbial communities from a municipal landfill in Southern Ontario, Canada - Leachate well 64-88 metaG | ecosystem: Engineered > Solid waste > Landfill > Unclassified | place...
CTCATCTCCGAAAACGCCCCAGGAAGGACCCGTGAAAATTTGTAATTTTCATTTTGTTTGACTTTTTCACAAAACCCACGGAAATAAAAAAGAAACCATAGGCCGTAATAACGCTTGAGTCCGCTCGGTAATCTGTTTCGTACGACGGGCTTGCGTAAACAATCATTGCGTTTATTTTCATGTGTTGCTCAAAACTTTTTCGGCAATGCCAAGCATCGCAGCAAATTCCTGATTCGTAATGAATAAGCATTCCGGCGCTGCGGGTTCCGGTTCGGTCCCCGGCTGCGCTGCGGGTTTCGGTTCGGCTTCAGTGGGGCTGTTCATTGACTACCCCCTTCCCGCGTTCGATTATCCGGCGAAGCTCTGATTCTGCAATGCGTACTGAACCATCTGGTAAATGAATAGCTTCAATCTTACCTTGCCGCACAAGACGCGCCGTGCGTCCTGTGGGATACTTCAGTATCATATCTAATTCGGTTGTCGTTAATAAGTTATCCATGCCTCGCTCTGCATTTATTTCCTTCATGACTTCTATTACAATCGTATCACCGCGTCGTATTTCTTCCCACTTATCATCTTTAAAATCAAATCGGAATTTGTATCGATACCCCACCACATCTAAGTCCATCCCCAAAAGAATCGGAGTCCAAATGATCGCGATCGAATCCTCGTCACATAATATTACCTTATTCTTATAGCGTTTCATTATTTCCATTTCAGCCCTTTCTTACGTGTATTCTATTGTATTTCCTTGATTTATGTCAATTGGCTTTCTTTTCTTAACCAACCTTTGTAGTTTTATTTTGCAGTTGAACGTTTGCCCTGACCAGTGCCTCGGCAATCGGAGGACAGACTGAATTTCCGATCTTGGCTACTTGCACCGCGTTGCTGCCGGTTAAAATATAATCATCGCTGAACCCCTGTGCCCGTGCCAGTTCCCGCGGCGTAAGCATCCGCAGACCGATGTCTGCAATCTGGTATTGCTCACCGGCCACAGTTACCACTGCGCCAACGCCGCCGCAATGTTTGGTCAGTAATGCCATCACCTCGCCAAGATGCTGCCCGCCGCCGGTGATTGTCGGCAACGGTTCCCGCATGTCGCTGCCGATGTTGGTGCTATAAAACTTGGTGATATGAGCCGCAACTAAGGCGTTATGATCGATTGCCGTCACGGTCGGCATCGGCTGCCGAACATCGGCCCCAACAACGCCGGCGTAGTATTTGCTTAGAAATGCAGTCACCAAAGCAAAACGATTGCTGGTGTCAATCGTCGGAATCGGCCCGGCCATACCGCTGCAGCGGTCTTCATTCCCCTTGACTCCGTGATACTTGCTCAAATAAGGCACGACTAGACCATGAGCATCACGCGCCGCTGTGATCGTTTTGAATGGCTCATTAAGCCCCTGGCCTCGAAAATTGTCTCCGCCGTGGTTGCATGTGACAATAAACGGCTCTTTCGCCTCTATGACATAACGCTGCAACCCTCTCGCAATGCGTCGCAATGTTGCCTCCGCAAGCGGCTTCTTACGGTCAAAAATCGACTGGCACGGTATTGACCAATCAATGCACTCCGCAGCGGTGAGGTAAGGTTTTAACCCTTTCCCATGCGTCGGCTTCGGCCATATAATCGGTTGCCCGTCGCACCGTGCAATTAAAAACAATCTTTTCCGTATGGTTGGTGCCCCGTAATCACACGCCGACAACTCACGCCAGTCAACTTTATATCCCAAACCTCGTAGTCGATTAACCCAAAACCGAAACGTCATACCCTTTTTGTTAGGGTTTGGATATTCAATAATGTCAAATTTACTTGATCGAAATAAATCAAAAAACAGTTGCTCTCTCTCTTGCTTTATTTTGATCGTCGGTCCCCATGTCTTGAACTCAGGAACATTCTCAAGAATAATAACACGCGGCCTAACTGCCTTTGCCCACTTGATAACAACCCATGCAAGCCCCCGGATGCGTTTTTCGACAGGCTTCCCCCCCTTAGCTCTTGAAAAGTGGGTACAATCTGGGCTTGCCCATAATAAGCCAACGTCTCGACCTTTTGTAACGGTTAGCGGGTCAACATCATAAGCGTCCTCGCAAAAGTGCTGCGTTTCAGGATGGTTTTGCGTGTGCATTATGACCGCTTCGACATCGTGATTGATGGCAATGTCAGGCGATACGCCTAACGCTCGGCGAATCCCTTCGCTGGCTCCGCCCCCGCCTGCAAATAAATCGCAAAAGAGTTCACTCATTGCTTACTCCTTGCCGCCGTTTTTATGTAATTTCTTCAGCTCAACAAGTATTCTCTCAAGCTGAGATATAACGTCTATTTTCAAAAATTCTTTTATTGTTTTCTCGGCCTGTGCTTTGAAGTACCAAACATCGGAATCAACACTTATCCCAATATCATCGCATATTTTTTTGAACGATTCGAGTTTTGATGCAATACTCTCTGCTTTTTGTGTGCGATCTTCAAGTTGTTTTATTAACGTCGTTCGCAAAACAGCAATGTCGGTTGATAATCTTTGCCCTACCTCAAGACAGCGGTTTGCTCTTTCAACATACTCTTTTACAATTTCTTCTCTCGGCTTTTCCTTATGTTCTTTTTCAATTTTCGCTCTCCACATCAAAATATACTTCAATACATCTTCTGGAACATCAATGGTGCGATAAGCAGCTTTTTTCTTTGTTATTAGCCTCAAACCATTTCCAGTCACATAGAGCAATCCAACTTCTTTCGGCAATTCGTCCGGTAATATCAATCCCTTAGGGCACACAAAATACAATTCGTTGCAACATAACAGATAGTGTTGCCATTTATTATCGTTCAAAAAATCACTTCGACTTACCTTGATTTCATAGGCTATGTATTTCGGGTTCGACCATGATTTATGCATAGCCCAGGCATCCATTCGGCAGTGCGAACCATACATCGAAGGACCATTTTTACACTCTGTAACAAATATTTCTTTGAAATGCTTAATTGCTAAAAGTTCTTTTATATCATCAGAGGTCATCGCTTACTCCTTTCCGCCGCCCGCAGCGAACCGGGCGGCGGCGTGCATGAATAGTTACACTTGTTCGCAATCGTCCTCTTTCATATCAAGCAGCAGCATCATATTTTCACGCTGCTTTTTGCTCTTGATTATTTTTGCCACATCAATCACGCCTCGCTTGAGCGTCACAAGCTCAAATTCGACCTCGCTTAGATACTCCAGCAACACAGCCTCGCGCGGTCGAATCTTCGGGCGTCCGCACACGCGCCAAACGCGCCGGGCAATGTCAAGGATCGGCTCTTTGTTTTCAAGGCTGCTCATTTATTTTTGCTTCCACTGTTCCCACGCTAACCGGCTCACCTGAAACTCGCCAAACTCATCGATGCCGTACCGGTGCCCCGGCAATGCCGGCAGCCCGTACTTTTGCGCGACCAGGTCGCAATACTCATGCGGGTCGCTGGTTTTATGCTCAACGCCGTCAACGATGATTTTCACGGCGACTTGCCGCTCGGAATCGCCGTGCAGCCGCATCATTACTGCAAGATTTTGACAATAGGCGTCGCTTGCAAAAACGCCAGTGCCAATCTGATTGTCTTTCTGTCCGATCCATTCTATTTCCATTACAATCACCCATAAAAAAGGGGCCGTGGGGCGGCTGTTCGGAAAGCCAGACCCCCACGCCGCAAGTAAAGTTTCAACGCCTCACACCGGGATTTCGTCGGTGTCGGCCCCGTCGCCGTCATCATCATTGCCGTCCGGATCAACTTCGCCAGACTCCCCGCTGTTGAACAGGTTCGGATCCGACTCTTCCTGCCGGATCCGGTCGATGCGTTCGCGCATCTTTTTTTCTGCCGAATCATACGCCTTCTTTTTTTGCAGGCAGTCGTCACGCGCGATCTCGTAATCGTTTCGCAGTTTCGTGACGTTCGCCGACATCGCGATGATCTCATCAAGCACGTGGGCTTTGAGCTTGAGGTCATTAAACCCGGCTTGCAGCCCGCCATCGTCGCCTTGCGCCCGCTCCTTTGGCCCTTTCGGGTCTTCAAAAACGTCCTCAGTCTCGGCTTTCGCCTTGGTCTTTTTAGCCACTTTCTTCACTGTTTTTTTCGCCATTGGGAACTCCTTAAAAAATGATTGTTTCGGCTATTTGCCGTTCAAAAAAACTCACGCTTAAAAACTTAAACAGTCTCCGACATCACAACACACAACTCGTCCTACATTATTCCAATAGGGTGGACGTGGCCGGACTACTCGAAATCCATCAGGATTTGGAAGCCATCTCTGTGCAATGTTTTTTATCATCAATGAACAATCTTCCTTGACTACATCTACCTCAACGCCAACGACCTTGCCTAAACCAATTGACCTTTTTTTACCTAAATATTTTATGTGCCGTCGTAATAGTGTTAAGATAGTCCGACGATCTCCCAACGCATAAGCGGTCAATGATTTATACAAAAAAACTTGCATTGGCTGGTTGTAATCTCTGTATGCGCCATTTTTTATGTTTGCATTCCCTCGGCATAATTCGACCATTGACTGCCTAAATCGCTTCCGCCAATACATTAAAGTGTCAATGTTGCCATCCGGGATCAAAGCGCTGGCGTGCCATCCCCAAGAACTTTGGAGATACCATTTTCCGAGTGGTAAATGGATGTCTTCAGGCGATTCATCTCTCGACGGTGGATTTCCACTTTGTCTATGAAACGGCATTAGTGCAAAATGAATCAAAGCGTCTAAATGAATTGGCTCGTTTGGATCGAAACAAATACCGGTTCCATCTAAGTGAAATGTTATTTTTAATGGTTTCATTGGGACCTCATAAAAAATTACAAATTTGTGGAAATTCAATTCGTAGCTTTTGAAACTCTTTGGGGAAATGCTGACGCAACCATGCTATTCGGCCATACTGCGCACCATCGGTTGAAATCCACGAAAGATTACGAATGCTTTCACGTGTAAATCCATGAGTCTCGGCATCATATATTCTCTGATTATAAGGAAGGTTGTTTTTAACGATGTAAGCCCATACGTCCCTGACGGTCCACCACGCCAACGGGTTGCTATGCCAAAGACCATGACTATCTTTATAAGTTACACCTCTAAAGTTAAATAATTTCCCACGGGTTTTTGGATTCTCTTGCGCCCGCATACCTAAAAACATAACTTGGTAATCATGATCCAACATGTAATCAATGGCCGGATTTTTTTTAATTGTCTTCACATGACATTTCTGCCGTTCTTCGCTGCGTTCGTGTGCTAACCCTATTGTTCGGTATAACTCAATTCGTTCTGCAAGCGTTCCATGTGTGGTTATTTCGTAATAGCCAGCGGAACGGTTTTTGAAATACTCCCAGCAAGCTTCATAACCAGGCATCTCCGCTGTTTTCATATGGAACAATTCCACGGGGCCAAGAACCTCTTGACAAAGGTGCATTAAGGCAACCGAGTCTTTACCCCATGACGTAGATACTAAAGCCCGGCCATTCTTCGCTGCTCGCTCAACAATCTGATAAGCCTGACGCACTCGCTGCTTATAACCAGACTGTTCTGAATGTAACCTATAATTAAGTTGCCAGTTCATTTTTGATTTCCTCTTGGGTCGGAAGAAGATAAGATAGAAACCGATAAAGAGATGTTGGTTGTTTGTGCGTAGCCCAAGACTTAAAGCGAAGCCACGGTTCAACACCCACTTTTCTAAGAAAAGCAGGATGAATATCTAGCGTCTCAAAAGAAGAACGGCTAATACCTTTTCGATAGAATTCACACATTTGATCGTACCAAAGATTTACCTTATCATAGTTACTGCCATCAACCAATTCCATTTCAAACAGCCAAACATTTTGCCTGCAATGATTCACAGGCGTCCTTAAAACACCATGTTTTTTATAGCTAGTTGTGACATAGCCGCACCAAAAATCCGCGTCTATTGGCTTCAAAAATAATTGTCGAATTCGTGGTTTTGTGATTCTCTCGAAGGTTTTTCCGTCGCACCACCAGCAACTCATACGCTGCCACTTGTATTTCATTGCCTGGTAAACATCAACACTCACCCACTCGCTATTTGGGAATCGCAGGAGATCGTAATTTGTGAATGAGGCACCTAAGAGAAACTTTCTCGGCAGGCAAGAAGTTTTAATGCCGGTCACTGCGCAAATATTACGCGTCGGTTTTTCAGGAAGTTCTTGCCATTCAGATTTAATGGAAGTTGCCAATAACTTCACTGAAGTATTAAACATTGATAGCCCCTATTTCCAATAAAAAGCTATGGATTTCTTTTGAATTCTTTTTGACAAAATCCAAATATAAATCTGTTTTTGGAAGATTTTCAAACGTTATCGCAGCACTGCCAAGCCCCCGACGAGACTCCGCACCCAGATATCCTTTAGATTGCAGCAGCTTCAGCCCTGTAGCAATAGCCGACTTTTCCATATCGCTAGCATGGCCATCAAAATCTACTCCTCCACTTAATAATGTTCCTGCTCGAAGACATTCTGTGTTGGCAATCATGCTGTGATTTTCTTCATGGCTTTCGTTGTCTTCTCGCCGTGTCAAAAATTCCCAGCAAAATAAATCGCTCACTTGGTGGTCTCCATTCCCCCAGCCTTGGCAGTGCGGCCGCAAATCCGCAACTTGACAACGGCCAGACAAAATGCGATTGCCCATAGCCACACCTAATGCCGATAGACTCGGGAGCATATCGCGAAATCGGCGAAACCCATCACTATTGATCAATCCATTTTTCCCTAAAAGTTTTTCAACTGACGCAGTAGCATTGCTGCTTTCTTCGAGCGCACCGCCTGCATAAACAGCATGGAAAAACCACAAATTAACGGACTCTTTTGACAACCCTAATGATTGAATTAAATGGTCGGCCAATAGGTCTCTAATCACGCCACGCACCGCATTACCACTGTAAAATGGTAATGACAGCAATTCGCCGGTTGTTCCGATCACTTGTCTGCGTCGGAATAAAGTTGCGTTTCCTGCCTTGACATCTCCACCATGCGCTAATGGAGATAAACACTCAACGCTTATGCAAATGTCATATTTGGGTGCCGATGCAACTACCCCGGACGTTTCTTCAGGCGGCAACACAATAGCGGAATAGATGTCATCAGGAATATCCTTCCCCGATGCAAGCATTGTCGCCAAGTTACTATTTTGTCGAAGCCAAATCAAAATCTGCCCCGCCTGAGGACAGACGCACACTTTCAAAAACTTTTGAAAATATGTTGTGTTTATTTCATGCACTTGAACGTCCAGCAATTGGATCAACCTTTCAGTAGCCAATAGTAAGGTCGGCTCGTTGGAAGCTTGGCGCAACCGATCTTGAAACACATCAAGAAATGATCTCCCTGTTTTCAAGTTTGAACTTTTTTGAATCGTGCTCAACATTTGAATCATTGATTTAAGCATAATTTTCATTCCTTTTCATAAAACACAACTTACTTTTATAAAACGCACAGAAACGCTCTGTGTTCAACGATCAATCCTTCAAAGGCTCCATTCACCCATTCACTCCCTGTTTTTCAAGCCTGGCCGCCTTTACGTTCGTTTTTGGCTGGTTCTGGCAGGTAGTCCAGGCGGTAGATTGCCATACGGACGCCCGGAACGGCAGACCGGACCTTAAGCGGCGTGGTGTAAACCGTCGAGTCGTTGCGAAAATAATCCGGCTGAATTGCATCGATGAAAAGCTTTCCTATGTTGTCGGCGTCCGGCTTTTCGAGGTGAAACATCCATCCACGCTGCAAATCGCTTTTTTTCTCGGTTGACCGAAATGGGAAGTGAAACTCAAGCACCACATGCAGCGGTCCATCGTACACCCGCCGCGGTCGGCACGAATGCCACAACGCCGCGTGCAGCCGAACGGCTTGGGTGACTTCGGGTTTGGGGGCCATGCCGATAAATTTGCCGCGGCGGACGATCTGCTGCTGCTGCTTGCTGGTGGTCGGTACCCGGTTGTACTGGATAAACTTTTCAAAAACCTTGGTCTGTTTGAATTTCACTTGATTAACCCAGCTTCTTTCTGTTTTTGGCATCGTTCCTCGAATTCACGCTGCTTCTGCACCTGATACTCTCGCCCTGAAACCAGGCTTGCTGTTTGCGTGGGTTCCGGCCGCGCCGGTTTGGCAGGCTGCGATGCCTGCCTGTCGGCTTTTTCGTAGTCGTTCAGCAAAAAGCTCAGGTACGAATATTTCTTCGGATGCTGAGCCGCCCAGGCAATCGCAGCGAGCATCCACGCGGTGCCCTGGTGGCGCTTGTCGATGATTGCCGTGATGGTCTTCGAGCGGACCTGCTTGCGCTGGTTGCGATTGCCGAGGTAGTCGAAAAAGGTGTAGAGTATCGGCATTTCGTCTTCAGCGAGATCCGTTTCGTCTGCGCCGGTTGGAGTGTCCAAGCGGTCTTTGGGTTCTGGAGGCATTTCGTTTTCAGAAATTTTCTCACGCGCGTCTTGTATTTCTGAAGAAGAAGATGAAGAATGAAGATGAAGAGGCGACTTACAATCACCTTTCAAAAACCTTACATCACCCTTACACTCTTTTTTTTCTCCCTTTCTTTCACGGCTTTTTTTTACATAACTTCTGTTTTTTTCACGCTCTTTTGCGTCGCGGACCATGCGTCTGCTGAAAATAGTTCCGTTGATGGACTGACTCAGAATACCAGCACGTGATAGCTCACAAAGAAGAGCAGTGTATTCGTCCAAGGCGCATCCGCACCTGCGTGCGATGGTTTCCGGATCCATAGGACTGCCGTTCAATTGGAGGTAGCCGTACCGTTCTGAATCGTGCATAACAAACATCATTCGCAGCCACAAACCTTGAGCCGCTAAAGAGCAACCGGAGATATTGTCTCGCAACCAGTCGCCGGGGTAAAATTGGAATGAAGGTAATTTAGCCATTTACATTAAACCTAATTGCTCTCTTAAAATTCCCCGGAGTCAGCATCGGGACCGACGCCGGGATTAGCCAATTGTTTTATTAAAAAACGAACCGTTTCTTGGTTCTAGTGGCTTACCCAGTTTTAGACCATGCACTAAACAAATCCAACCGGGTATTCAACATCTGTTAATTTAAAGAGCAATTGCGCCATGGCGCCGACAAGGAATAGCCGAAACTGGTAAACGGCCGACACGTCGCAATCCCCAAAAATATCTTCAGTTCTCTCGTTTGATCCATACGCAGACACCTTGGGATCTTCGGTATTAAATGCTGTGGCGCAGACATAAACGTACGCTGCTAAAATCATTAAACACACCCCCCGGCCGTTGTCTTTTTAGCCCCAAACCGGCGTGACAGGATCATCGACACCTGCCCTTTGGTCGCATTGTCCGGAACAAACAGCCGCATCCGTCGGCACAATTCCAACTGCTGCGAGCTTGGCCGTTCATTCCTCCATTTTGCGTTGCGGTCTAACAGTCGCATCACGTCTGGGTGATACCGATTGACCCACCCCTCGACAATCTTAATCACAGCCTCTTTGCCGCCCCCCTGGACGCCGCAAACTGGGACCGTGGTGTTTGTCTCCGGGTTGTAATAGAGAGCCGCCCAGCGGTCCAGGGCGTCGCTCTGGACGGTGATCTCACCATACTTGGCCAATTGCAGCCGGTAGGTGTCGCCGTAATCCAGCCACGCCATTTCAGCCCCGTCGATGTCTGCCGGGGATGCAAACAGGTCAAACGCCGCGGCAACGTATTCTGTACCGTCCGGCAGTCTGCCGCCATGCTTGACCGCCTCTAAAATTGCCTCCTGCTTTTCGGCTTCCTTGACCACGTTCTCGCCGGCCATCGGCTTGAGCGGGATCGGTGCGCCGAAGATGTCGGCGATGTTCACCGCGCGGCGGCCAAGGTCTTTGGTGCTGTCGGTAATGTCCAGCAAAACAACGCGGTCTTTGCCGAGCTTGACCGATTGGGCGATGTCGGCTGCCCCACGCGCCAGCCGTGTACCTCGACCGATCATTTGGGCATACAGAGTCCGGCTCTTGGTGGGGCGGGCCATAATCACACACTCAATGCCAGGGATGTCCACCCCCTCAGTTATCAGTTGGCAATTGGTCAGAACCGCCCCCGGCGTCTTTGTAAACCAACGCAGCATCGACGCACGCTCATCGCTGGACATCTTGCCGGAAACAAAGTTGGCAGGGCGTCCGTGGTCTGAAAACCATTCGGCAAGCTGCTCGGAATGTTCAATGTCGATGCAGAAAATCAGCGTCTTTTTGTCAGCCGCATAATCGGAGTGCGCCTTGAATATCACCGCGTTTCGTTCATCGGTCGCGCATCGCTCATGCAGTTCCTTTTCGGAGTAATCCCCCATTCGTGTTTTAATGCCGTCCAAGCTCACGCCCGTCTTAACTGTCCAAGCATACACCGGGCAGAGCCAGCCGTCGTTAATCGCCTGCGTGAGCGAGTATTGGTAGAGGATTTCATCGAAAACATTATTGAGGCCCACCCCGTCGCCACGTGAGGGCGTGGCCGTCAGCCCGATCAGCGGTATATGCGGCGTATCAACCTTCTTTTTATTCTCGCCCAAGATGCCAAAGTATTGCCATATTTTGAGGTAGCTTTCCGCTGTCGCATGGTGCGCCTCATCGACAATAATCGCCTCGAACCGGTCCGAGCCTAAGCGCTTAAGACGCCTGCAATCCGAGGCGGCCAGCGTCGGAACTGAAGCAACCACGCTGCGAGCGCCGCCGGCGATGTTCCCGGCCTGCTCGATGTCAACATTCATAAAGCCGATCCGACGTTCGACGTGGCCGGCAAGCTGCGAAATCAATTCTTCGCGGTGCGCCAGATAGAGCACCTTTTCGGTTCCGAGCGAATCCATCAAGTCACCGGCGATGTGGCCCTTGCCGCAGCCTGTCGCCAGAGCCACAATGCCGCGATTGGTCGTGCGTTTTTTAACCGCTGCGAGCGCTTCTTTTTGATAAGGTCGTAAAGCCATAAAATCCTCATAATCACAGTTCACTTTTTTTTATTCGCCCGATGCGGTGTGAATGCTATCGGGCGTTCCTTGCCTTGTGTTGCCCGGCCGAGCCTCGCCGCGCCTGGCCCGGACCCGACAGGCCCCGCCTCATTTTATTTCATAAATTCCTTAATCGTGTCGGCGGTCGGCAGTTCCTTGGACTGATTCGCCAGTACCGAGCCTTCCAGCTTTTTGACGCTCTTATTGTCCGTAAACATCATTACCGCACCGAGCAGGCTTGCTTGCGTGTTGACGTTGATTCTGTCCGTATTACTCATGGCGGTATCTTTGATGGACGACGCCAGCACACGCCGTAAGCTACGCTTTGCCGCCTTCTTGATATGCTTGCGGGTGCGGTCAAGCGTTCCAGAGTAGTCGGCACTACGTTTGATGCCTTCCTTCGTGACGGTTTCGATCAAGATGGAGTGTTCCTTTTCAACATACTTTTTGGCCGTGTTCAACGTGCCATAGCCATCCTTTCGCACGTCACGCCCGATTGCTGTTGACAGGTCAACATACGACAGAAACTCTTTGCCGCCGTTGACCATCTCCGCGGTAATGAAGTTAATCAGTACCCGTGCGTCCGTAGAAAGTTCATTGATTGCTCTTTTTGTTGCTTCCATGTCTTTGTTTCCTTTCAGATTGTTAAAAAAAGCCATGCGTTGCCCCGCCTGGCCACGCCATGCCTCGCCCGGCCAAGCCACATTTTATTTCTCTATAAAAATAACAGCCTTTTTTACGCATTCCGGGCACAATACATTCTCAACAAATCGCGGACCAACACCTGTTTTTAATTCAAATCTTCCACTTTCAACTTTCCGTCCTACAAAATACCACCCAATTCTCCTGCTGGAATGTATTGTGTTGCTTTTTTGCCGATGAACCTTTCCACAATTATCACAAGTATAGGTTGTAATTTTTTCTGGTCTTTTAACTGTCATGCCCATAAAAAAAGTTCCTTTCAGATTGTTAAAAAAAACCTTGCCTTGTCTTGCCCAGCCCAGCCACGCCAAGCCACGCCCGGCCCCGCCGCGCCGCGCCGCGCCGGAATATCATTTATCCCACGTAATCTTTTCAATCACAAACCGGCCATATAAGCCGTTGTTTCGCGGACGAAATCGCCCGATGCCGATAAACTTCCCAGCCCCGTCTAAATGCTCGACAAATGCCTTTTCCGTGATTGTATCATCCCAGATATAAAACTCAATCGACGCTTTCCAATCTGGGATATACGGAAACGTCTTGAATACGCGCTTTCCAGAACCGCGAATACCATCGGACGGCACAAACAGCTTCTCGCCCTGGATAGCGTCAATGTGGATGCCGAGCGGCACATTGTCAACAACTTGCAATCCGGCCTCGAAATGCTTGGTATAGGTTGATTTGCCTTTGCCTGGAATCTGGATGCCGAGATACTTCGCCGCCTCGCTTAGGCAGTTCTTAAACGCCATCGCCGGGATGTAAACCATACCGTCCTTGTCCGTGTGGCAGCGATTCCGCCACGTGCGTTCTTCATAGTCGCCGTGGTTCTCCTTTTCCTTTTTAGGCACATCGTAGGCCCGCGACTGCGAATAGGGAGAGATACTTTTCAAAATAACCGTTGCTTTCTTCATGACTCGTGTTTCCTTTCTGTTCGGATTGTTTAAAAAAACCTTGCCTTGTGTTGCCGTGCCCGGCCTCGCCGTGCCTCGCCTCGCCGTGCCCGGCCTCATTCCATATTACTAAATTTCGTCAGTTCGCCGCTCCACCGTAGCTTCACGGTTCCGGTCGGGCCGTTGCGATTTTTAGCGATAATCACTTCGGCGATGTGGGTCGGTGCATAATCTTTTTCGTTATGCCGATAATAATCTTCGCGGTATAGCATACAGATTAAATCTGCGTCCTGCTCGATACTTCCGCTGTCTCGCAAGTCGCTCATCCGTGGTCGTTTTTCCTCACGGTTTTCGGTGCCGCGGCTCAATTGAGAAATCAGAACTACAGGGATGTGGAGTTCTTTTGCAAGAGCCTTCATTGACCGGCTAATGTCGGCAATGATATTGTTTTGGTTATAGCCTTCACCTCGCATCAACTGAAGATAATCAATGACTAAAACACATGTGCCCCACTTATAAACCGCCGATTTAGCCTTTGCGATGACCTCGATAGATGACAGCCCCCCTTGGTCATCAATGTAAAGCGGCGCGGCTTGCAAGGCGTCGCCGGCGTCTTTCAGATTGTCATGATCGAAGTCGCTCAGATAGCCGCGCTTGATGTGATAGCCGTCCATGCCGGAAACAGAGCTTAATAGCCGCTCTATGAGTTGATGGGATGACATTTCAAGGGATAAAACCAAAGTAGGCACTTTCAGAAAAACCGTGATGTATTCGACCATATTCAACGCAAAGGCCGTCTTGCCCATCGACGGCCGACCGGCCACGATAATCAAATCGCCCGGGCATAGTCCCCCGGTGTGCACGTCGAATTCAAAAAAGCCGGTCGATACTCCAGGCAACTCGCCATGCTTGCGGCTTTGAAGTTGGTCTAAAACCGCTGGAACAAGCTGCTGCGCCGATTTAGCATCTCCGGTTTGCTGCGAATCGGTTAACTCTAAAAGCGCTTTTTGAAATTGCCGACCGATCCCTTCCAGTGGCTCCCGAATGTCGTAGGCGTCGCCTGCGATCTTCTGACACCGCATGATCGCCATGCGCCGGGCGTAGCAGTCGTGAATCTCTTCGGCGTAATGGGGGCCGTTGACAATCGACGGCGTGGCATTGGTGATGTCAATCAGATAGTCAACGCCGCCAACTTCATCTATCGTCCCGTCGCGTTTCAGCCGGTCACGCAGCGTCGTCAGGTCGATGCAGCCGCCGTTTTCAAAGAGCGTCGTAATTCCGCGGTAGATTTTGCGATGCCGGTCATCGTAGAAATGTTCCGGCCGCAATCGCTTGATGATGTCGGCCTGCACCACATGCTCATCATCGAGGATCAGGCAGCCCAGCACACACATCTCAGTTTCGATGTTTTGCGGCGGGAGCCGATGCGTTTTGTCAGGTTGTTTTTTCATAGTGAAGAATGGCTCAAAAAGTAAAGTTTTTGCTCAAGGTTCGCGATGTGATGTTTGAGATTGCCGTTTTCCGTTGTTAACTGTTGGATACCGGATTGCAAGGCATCCTCGATCGGTCTGGTGTTCCAAAACTCAATTGCTTCTTGCTTAGAATGTTTCCTGCAATCCATATATAAACCACAATTGTCACAAATCACACCGAATGTCTCTCCGATAAACGGATGTTTTTCTTTTGTGATTTCTGGTGTTTTATGTCCGCACATGCAGGGTTTTAATTCATAATCCATAGGTCATCTCCATCAGAAGGGTATGTCATCGTCCGGCTGCGATTGTGGCTGTCCGTAAAAGTCGTCTTTGGGCGGTTGTTGCTGTGGCGGCCTGGTCTGGTTCCGTCCGGCACTCGAAGCCGCTCGGCTTCCGGTGCTCCGTGGCTGCTGGCGCGGCGGGGCCTGGCCGTCATCGTCGTCGTAGCCGCCGCCTCCGTCATCGCTTTTCTTTTGGGAATCGACAAAGTGAAACTCGGCCACGCTGATCTTATGCTTGCTGCGTTTTTGGCCTTCAGGTGTTTCCCATTGCTCGAACTTCAACCGGCCGACAATCAGAACGGCGCGGCCTTTTGTGAAAAACTTCGCGATATTTTCCGCTGTCTTGCCAAACGCCTGGCAATCGACAAAGCAGACCTCTTCGCGGTCCTGCCCACTTTGGTCTTTCCATTTACGATTGCAGGCTAGTCCGAAATCAACTACTGCCGTTTGACTCGGCAAATAATCCAGTTTCGGGTCGCGTGTTAAGTTGCCGTGCATTATGATTTGATTCAAACCCATATCAAGCCTCATTGAATAAATTGTTTTTCGCCTCGGACGCCTTGCATTCTTTTTTAGTATCCATCACAGCCCGCTCTAAAACCATCTGAGCCGTTGTTTGAATAATCTGGTTCATATCGTTCGGTGTAAAGCCGCGACGCGTTAAAAACTTAATGACGTGTTTGGCCTCGTCATCGACGGTTTCTTTTGGTAATCCAACGTTCATTTGATCTCTTCCACCTTTCCGCCTTCCGCCCAAAACAGCTTAAACCAATCGTACTTACTCGGCTCGGGTTTGTCGTCTTGGCTGGCCAATAGAATAATCGTGCTATACGTTTCGCGCCAGCGTGAGACGGCCTTGCTGAGTTCTTTGGCCATAGCCTTGGTTAGAATTTCAAGCCCGTCCAAAATCAAAACGCCTGTGTCCGCGGCCCGGCAAATCATTTCGGCCATCAGCACACCGGCCCGGAACTTTTCAGACGAATGCTTGCCGCTCAACTCAATCGGACGCCCGCCCAGCGTCATGCTGCCGTCGCTGTGAAGCGTTAAATCAGCCATGTCCCACGCCTCGGCAAGTTCGGAGTCGATGTCCATGGCGTCGCCGGTTTGGTTAGCCAATTGCCGCAAAGCCCCTTCGGGCTTCAGCATCGAATCGAGCATATCCATTTGCTTATGGTTCTTACGTGCCTGTTCCAGTTCGCTTTCGAGTCGCGGGCGTGTTTTATTCGCCTCATCGTATTGCGTTTTGGCCGTCTTGAGCTTGCCAAGCGAGGCAAGCTTGGTTGTGATCTCGGCAAGTTCGTCGTTGTAGGTTGCGCGATTGGTTTCGATGTCGATCAGCCGATTATAGTCCTCAACCACCTGCGTTAGGTTTTCACGCCGCTCGACTAAACTCTCAACCGCCTGGCGTTTTTGAGACAGTGTTTCAGCAGCCTTATTAAGCAGTTTATAGGCGTCGTTTCGCGCCTTGGTTATTTTTTTTAACTCAACTTCCTGCTCGTTAAGCTGACCGATCAGCCGGTTTTCGATAACACACAAAACATCCTTGGTCACTTTTTGACCACACTCCGGGCAATCGCGTTCGCTTTTGCTGGATGCTTTTTCAATCGCCGCGTTTGTCTGCTTGATGGCCGCCTGGGCCGTTGCAAATTCCTGCTCCTTGGCTCGGTAGGCTTTTTCCGCCTCGGCGTGTGTTTTGCGGGCCTGCTCGACGGCCTCGCTGCCGGCGTCGTCGCTGAGTGATTCAATGTCTTCTTTGGCCGCGTCTCGCAGCTCGGTCAGCTCATCCAGACTCGCGGCCGGCGTCTTTGTCACCACAATCAATTCATCACGTCGCGCTGTATATCGTGTGATATTGGAGTCGATTTGGTCGATGGTGTATTTAGAAAGGTCCAACTTCTTGCCGCTGTCAGAAACAAATTCAATCGTTGGAATCGCCTCGATGTCCGCCTGCAATTCTGTGATTCGCCGCCCGGCTGCCTGCCGTTCGCTGATCGCCCACTTCTGCGCCGCGTCCATGCTTTCGAGAATCTTTGCAATTACATCTTGACTGAATCCGTGCTCGTGAGCTGTTTTCGTTATTGTCTCGGCGTTGTCTGCCGCGGCGAATTGCTGTACTAATCGCTGACGGTCTTTGGCAGTCATTTCTACAAACGCCTGGCTATCAAAAACCACGCCGGCCAGCAATTCGTCGCTCAGAACCGCAGCCGTTTTATTCGCTGCGTTTCGCGTGTAAATGTCGCCGCCGTTGACCGCCACTTCCACCAGCATCGCGCCGCCATTATGCGCAAGCAGGTGCGCCATATTCTTTTTGGTGATTCCAAACTCCGGCGCCAGTCCGGACAAACAGAACCGCATCGCCTGGACTACCGAGCTTTTTCCGTTTGTGTTGGGGCCGACGATCTTATTGACCGCCGCCAATTGCAGCGACGCCTCTTTGATTGCCATAAAGTTTTTGATTCGCACGCTTTCGAGTTTCATTGTGTGTTTCCTTTACTGTTAAATCAAATCGTCCGCAATGTCGGATTCGTCAGCCGCTTGTCTCGGATTCTCCGCCGCAGCTTTTGTGTTAGGCTTTGTTTCCGGCTCCGGCTCCGGTTCCGGATCATGCTGAGGCTCTTCAAAATCGTCCACAGGCTGCGAATCGCCGTAATCTGTTGCGTCACCGCCATTATCTGTTTCCGGTTCCTGAGCAACCGGGTTGCAGACACGGGCCAAGCCAACTCGCTTTTCATCGCGGATGTAAACGCAGATTTGCTGAGCTTTGTTGATGTCTTCGATGTGACAATCGTGAGCGCCGTAGATGCACGCGCTCAGCTTGTCGATGTCGATTTCGTAGCCAAGCTCATCGCATTCAGACCTCAAAAGTTTTGCTACTTTAGCAATCACGGCAACCGCTTTGGCGCTGGGCTTGGGCATAGACGATTTGGGAGGCGAATCGGAATGATGGGGCTGCCGTTGCTTCGGCTCGGCCCCATCATTCAGCCATGCAAGCAGGTCGCGCCCGAATTCTTCGCCGGGCTTTTCGATAATAGCATCTTGAAATTTTCCCGTTCGGTCTTTCAGCACGTTTGCGATGTGGTCCGTTGACAAATCGATGAGCATGTCAAATTCATATTCAATGCCCTTGCCTTGCTCCGGGGCAAGGCCGACGCGGACGGGTTTTGATTTTCCGCCGTCCCCTTGCTCAACCAGCCATTCCATCTTTGACCGCATCGTCGCGATAATGTGACACGGCGAAGACAAGATTTTTTCAATCAAGAGGTTCTGCTTTGGTGTGCCGAACCGCCACGCCGCAAACGAATTGCCGCGGCATTTACCGCTTGCGATTCTATCGACTTCATCTAGCAGCGCCTTCCATGCGTGCGTTAAACTGTCGATGATGAGAATACCATAACCGGCCTTTTCGGCATTGCTCATCAATATCAGCAAAGTGTCGATGTCGAGCCGCTCAAAGTCGTTCGCGATGTCGAATTCAAACCGGTCCGCGTATTTTTCCAACGATATTTTTTCAGAGTCAATGGCTGCTATCTTCATGCCTGACGCAGCCGCCATGCCGGACGCGATCCGCAACGTGGTGAAACTCTTTCCTGACCCGGACGCGCCGGAAATGGCCAGACGTAATTTCGACTTTAATTTTTGAGCCTTCTTAAACATTATAAATCCTTAATACTTGTACGGTTGATAGAGCTTGATCCCTTCGCAGCCTGTCGGCCACTTTCCTTTTTTCTGACATTCTTTGAGCCGCTCGAATCCGCCGTGAATCTGGCCAACAGCCGGGGCGAGCGTGTCCTCGGCCAACTGAAAAACAATCGACCGGTACGGCTCCTGCTTTTCGACGTAGATAATGTGTACTTGAACCTTTTCTCCGATCAGCTTGACCACGGCCATCAAATAAAACGCCATCTGTAAGTCAAATCGATACTCCTGCAAATCCCATTTGAACCGGTCAATATCGCGGCATGTTTTAATATCAACAATGCCGCTTTTCGCGCTGAACCAATCGAGCCGGACCTTGCAGTCGAACCCATCCAGGTTGACAAACGCCGTGCCCTCGGCGACGCCGGGGCCGTGCAGCAGTTCGGCCGCGCCGAAATTGCACACGATCATTTCGTGCATTTCTATCAATATGGTACGTTCTGCTTTGGTGAGAATCTGTTTCCCTGCCGGCTGCGCCGCCGCCCACTCGGCGAACGCCTTGGTATCTCGCCCGTAGGCGTTGCGGGTCTTAGGGTTTATCGGCCCGTCGCTGACGATGTACTCGGCGCCAAACCGCTCCGGCTCAAGCGTCATAACATGCAGCGCCGATCCGAACGCCATGTCGGCGGATTCCGGCTTGGGTATCTCGCCGGTCTGCCGCTTGTGGTAGAGCAGCGGGCATTTAATAAAGTCGATCATTTTATGAGATGACATAAACTCTTCATTTTCGTGGTAGTCCACCTCGTCCACCTTGAGCAAAAAATCCAACGGGTAATTAGCCACGGCTTCCCCCAGTCTTCGCTATAGCAAAGAGACGGCGATTCTTTTTCGCCGATACCAACGCCCGGAATTGGCTCGCCTTGGCTGATGTTTTGAGCTTCTTGGAAACGCCGGTTGTCGGCGCGACAAGAATCGAGTCAGTATTTCTTTTGTTTTTGAACACGAGAACTCCTTTGGAATAGATTAGTCGATTTAGTGTTAGTATTTTGCACGCGGTGCGTAACACTGAACTTTTTCATTCGGACTCGTGGCGCGAGGCGTTTCGCCTTCATTGGTTTCAGGAAGCGGAGACGCATTATAGGCAATGCTTTTAATGACTTCTTGGATGCCGTCCTGCAAATCATTCTCCGCGGTACTTATTGCAAGCTGAATGATTTCGTGTTGGTGCTCTAAAGTAAATTTACACAACGCTTTTTTCAGATAAGAAGCTGCTTCACCGCCAACAAAGCTTCCAATTCTAAAATATCCACCCCCGTTCTCGTCCAAATTGTTTGTTAATCGCAAAGCGTTAATTGTTTCTTTTACTGTTTCAATTTCTTTATTAAATCTGCCCACAGTGTTTCCTTTCCGTTATGCTTTTACTGTAATAGACAATCGCTCAAACGGACGCCCCGTCTGAATTCCGTGGTCAAAAACTCCCTCTTTCGGCACTCCCTCTTTTTCGATTGTATCAATCTCATCGTATAAAAAGCTAACAACAAGCGTGTTGGGGATAATTTGAACAGGCTCGCCACCTTCGGCGATCACAAATATTTTCCCACTGGCCTGAATCAATCCTGTACCGCAAACATTGCCGAGCGTTCCTTGCTCAAAACGCAGTCGCTTTCCGGCAAACAATGGCATTGTGTAACTCCTTTTACAAAAGAGATAGTTCGTAAAGCAGGCCCGGCGCGAATGAGATCAAGCCGACCACGCCGGGCCGCGCACCTATTCGTTTTATGTTCATTTGGTCGGTGCCAACCATCGCCGAAGCGAAAAACGCAAACTTAAATCTTAATATCTGATTGCCGCGTCTCAAAGAACCCGCTGCTTTCGAGATACCCGACCCGTCCGCCCTTGAAAATCTGAACCGGCCTCAGACCGGCAGCGATGAGCTTGGGTTTGATCCGACAAAACGTGTCCGCGCTGATATTGAGCCGCCGGCAGCATTCGCCGGCGCCGAGAATCCGCTGCCCGCGCCGCGGTGCGCCGATCAGGCGGTTGCATAGGTCAATGAGTTGGGTTTGTGTGGCTTTCGTTTTCATGATTGGCGTTTCCTTTTTTAATAGCCGTCGCCGCTGCCGAAGCCGCTACCGCTGCCGAAGCCGTCGCCGAAGCCGTCGCCGAAGCCGCTGCCGTCGCCGCAGCCGAAGCCGAAGCCGTCGCCGAAGCCGCTGCCGTCGCCGAAGCCGAAGCCGTCGCCGAAGCCGCTGCCGCTGCCGCTGCCGCTGCCGTCGCCGCTGCCGCTGCCGCTACCGTCGCCGCTGCCGCAGCCGTCGCCGCTGCCGTCGC
>Ga0172381_10002508_pt1 | contig 20262 bp, 20 predicted proteins | sample Leawel6488metaG_FD_119754 | JGI IMG/M metagenome (GOLD analysis project Ga0172381, IMG submission 119754) | Leachate microbial communities from a municipal landfill in Southern Ontario, Canada - Leachate well 64-88 metaG | ecosystem: Engineered > Solid waste > Landfill > Unclassified | place...
ATATCTTTTCGGTATTTCATTAAATGCGTTTTACATTTCTGGCAATGAACATTTATTATTCTTGGTCCTGGCAAACAATCACCTGTGCTTTAATTGGGGTACAAACAGTTTTTAATATTAAATGTTATTTTTGAAAATAACTTTAGTTTAAAAGTTTGGGTTTATTGGATAACATAATTCCTTTTATTGGCGGGGAAGAAGAAAAGTCAGAACTTGAACCCTCAAAAATACTTGGAAGGGTAGTTGGTGGTGAAATAGTTGAGGATAATTCAATAAAAATATCTGCGCATTGTAACAGAGTCCCTGTTGTTGATGGACACACTGCTTGTGTTAGTTTATCTTTCAAAGAAAAACCAATTATGGAAGAAATAATCAAAGCATGGACTAATTTTTCTTCAGTTCCACAAGAATTAAATCTTCCATCTGCTCCAAAAAAACCAATAATATACTCTACTGAACAGGATAGGCCTCAACCAAGAAAAGATAGGGACAGTGAGGGAGGAATGGCAGTAACTATTGGTAGATTAAGGGAGTGTAAAGTATTTGATTATAGGTTCGTTGGATTGAGTCATAATACAATTAGGGGTGCTGCAGGTGGAGGAATACTAAATGCAGAGTTACTAAAAGCAAAGAACTATTTATGAATAATTAGTTCTTTGATTTATTTTTTTTAATCCAAACCTATTTATATGTTTTTTATCAATTAATTCTTGTTATGATTAATTATTACAAATCCACTGATTCTTTACCTAAATTAAAAGAAGTTGATAAAATAACTAAGAATACTTGGATTAATTTAGTTAGTCCAACTGTTGAAGAGATAAATTTTTTAGTTGATAAACTTGATTTAGACAAACAATTAATTGAAGAGATGTTGGATTATGAATCGGTTCCTCACGTAGAGAAAGAATTAAGAGAGGGTTACATTTCTTTTATTTTGCGTTCTCCTGTAGTGTTAGAAGAAAAAGGAGTTGTCACAATACCTTTGGGAGTAGTTTTTCTTACTAAATTAAAAATTATCTTGACTGTTTCAAAACACGAGTTATTTGCATTAACTAAATTATCGACTCGTCCTCCAAAAGGATTTACTACAAAAAACAGGGTTGTTTTTTTTAGATACTTAACTAGGAAAGTATTAAACTCTTATATGATAGAACTCAATAAAATTGAGCATGAAATTAGTGATGCTGAAGAATCAATTAATAATGCGCTTGAGAATAAAGAGATTGCAATTCTTTTAGCAAAACAAAATACTTTAGTTTATTTTAAGACTTCAATTGTTGGTAATCGTTCAGTTTTGTCAAGAATATTTTCAGGAAAAATTATTCCTTTAAATGATGATGAAAAGGACTTGCTTGATGATGCTATTGTGGATATTGATGAAGCCCAACAATTAATATCAATTTACTCTGAAATTATTTCACACACAATGTCTGCTTACTCTTCAATAGTTTCAAACAACCTTAATTTTGTGATGAAAGTACTTGCGATAATCACTTTCACTATTAGTGTTCCCACTATGATTTTTAGTTTTTATGGAATGAATGTACACTTACCTTTTCAAGAAAATCCTGAAGTTATTTTTTATTTAGTTATGCTAACTTTTGGTTTAATTGGAGTTACACTATTTATTTTCAAAAAGAAAAAATGGTTGTAATATTATTCTTTCTTCTTTTATTATTTATATTAAAATTCATTTTATTAAAATTATTTTTTTAATACATCTAATTCACTTATTTCATTAAGTGTTCCAAAAGCGCCATTCTAGCAAATACTCCATTCTCTGCTTGTCTAAAATAAGTAATTCTTTTATCATTCTCTTCAACTTCGATTGGCAAATCAATTTCTTCTACATGGGGTAAGGGGTGCATTATTCTAGAAGTTAATTTAATTTGTCCTAAATTAAGTGAGTTAATCGCGTATTTTCCTTTTGCTAACTCATAATCATTTTCACTCATTCTCTCTTTTTGAATCCTAGTTATATAAATTATATCTGTTATTGGGAGTACTTCACTCAAATTGGAGTTCTCTTCATATACTACATTGTGCCTTGTTAAATATTCTTTGATTTCATCTTTAATTTTCAAGTTCTCTGGGGAAACAAAAATTATTTTTATGTTTGAGAACTTTCCAAGTAAATAGGAAAGCGAGTGAATAGTTCTTCCATTCATTAAATCACCCACCATTGCAATAGTTAATCCATCTATTTTGCCCAGTTCTCTATAAATAGTGTATAAATCAAGCAAGGCTTGTGTTGGGTGTTGTCCTTTGCCGTCCCCAGCATTAATAAAAGGAACTTTTGACACACTAATAGCTTTTTTTGCAGAACCCTCTTCATAGTGACGCATAACAATACAATTTGCATAAGAAGAAATTACTCTAATAGTATCTTCTAGTGATTCTCCCTTAATTGCACTTGAAAATTCTTTTGCATTCTCTGTGCTAATTACTTCCCCTCCAAGTCTTAGCATTGCACTCTCAAAACTCAATCTAGTTCTAGTGCTTGGTTCATAAAATAGAGTTGCAAGAACTTTTCCTTTCAAGGAATCATTAGCTTTACTTTCCCTAAGTTCATCGGCTCTCTTAAATAGAGTAAACAAAAGCTCTTTATCAAACTGTTGGGATTCAATTAGATAATTTAATTTCCCCATTTTTAATCAGTAAATTGTTTTTATTCTAATATATATTATCTCCTAAAAATTTTTAGATTCAAAAAAGCTTTTATTGTTCAAAGACTATAATTACTTGATTTTTTTAAAACTATTTTTTAATTAGTTAGTTAATTAGCATAAATTAAGATTGGAATTTTATTTATTTTTTATAATAGTTTTTTGAAGAATTAATTTTTGCTCCAAGTCCATCAATTATTTTAATTTTGAATTCTTCACAAACCCTTTTTTCAGGAATCTCTCCCAATAATCGATCCCCGCCTTTAGCAAAAATAAATTCATTGCCTTGACAATATTTCAAGTAAATTAATTTAATACTCTCACAAACACTATTATCTTTATCGATAGAAAGTATTGTTTCATCAACTGATTTGAGATTAGAAACAATTATTTCCCTAATTTTTTGATTCATAAAAGGTTTTCCTTTCTTCAAAACTGCTTGTTCATCATTATTAATTATAACAATTAATTTATCCCCTAATTTTTTTGCCTTGTTTAGGCACTCAATATGCCCTTCATGAATAGGGTCAAAATAACCACTAGTAATAACTATTTTCATAAACAACACTTACTAAATTTAAATTTAATATTTTTTAATTGATTTTTGTTTTATCTCCAATCCATTTTCCAGGGGGTTCATAAAATTTTGCAACATTCTTTTTTTGTTTATAAAACTTAAGTGTTGTTTTTAACTCCCCTTCAGGGTTGAAGATTCTAATAATAGCTTTTTTGTATAATTTGTCAAGAGAAAAATTTGTAAAATTTGTTGGAGGGGTACTTCCATGAACTAAATTTACTAAAATAAAATCGCCGTTTTTTGCTCCATTATTTTGTAGTATTAAATCAAAAGGAGTTTTTGTTTTCCCAAAAACCATTCCCCTTTCTTCCTTAAGTCCACGAACCCAATTAATTCTTGAAAAGCACCCAATCTTCTTTAATAAACCCATTTTTTTAGTAGATACTTTCCTTTTAGCAATTCTTTTTATACCATTAGTCAATTTTTCAATCATAATTATTACTTTTATATTTTAATATATTTAATACTAATTTAGTTAAAAACCTTGTATATTATAAATGTGCTTTATTTAGAGATTCTATATAGTTGCAATTTGAGTTGAGTTAAATTAAGAGTTGGATTAGAATGAGTGAAGTAAATTTTAAAGGACATAAAATTAGGCCCGAGGTTATTAAGAGTAATTACCAGAGGAAAGCTGTTTTGTTTAGAAACAAAATAATTTCTATACTTGCTGAAATGGGTGTTGGGGTTGATGATATTGAGCTTGAATTTAATGGAATGGAAATGAAAAAAGCTAAGGCTAGTGTTACTTGGTATTTTGATGGACACATGTTGTATTATGAAAATAATTCTCAAGATAAGTATGTTGAGAATTTGTATATAGTGTTTAAGGTTATTGAAGGGGAAGTTGAGTTATTAAAATTAAAGAAAAAATCTTTAATGGATTTTATAGAAGAGTTTAGGGAAGATGATGGACTTGAAGAGAAGAGGAAACAAGCTAGAGAATTTTTCGGATTGCATCATTCTTCAAGTGATATTGAAGAAATTAATAAAAAATATAAAGACATGGCTAAAATTCTTCACCCCGATATGCCTAATGGGGATGTGGAAAAATTTAAACAATTAAATCATCATCATAAAATTTTAAAAAGAGAATTAATGTGAATACCATTTAATCATTTTAATTAAATTTTTTTAATAGTTCAAAATTAGATTTGTTTAGGATTTAATTACTTTCTTTTACTTGATTTATCTTTATCAAATCTATTATTCTCTTTTTTATTGTGTCGGTTAGAATTAGTATTATTCTTTAACCTATTTTTATTAGCTTTAAAATAACTTTCTGCGTTTGTTTTTATTACTTCATCTGTTTTATTCATTTTATAGTTTGGGTGATAGTGGGAAGTTTCAAAAAGAGGATTTGGGGTTCTTGGAGTTCTTTCATGAGTAGAATTTGAATTTTGTGTTCTATTAAAGTTAATGTGATTTGAAGAATGATTTTTTTGATTCATTGGTTTTTTTACCCCTAAGTTTTTTGAAGAATCTTGTTTTTTCAAATAATTATGTTTATTTTGTTTTGAATAATTTGAATTAGTTTGATTATTGTGACTATTTGAATAATTTTCACTATTGTAATTGTATTCATTTGAATTGCTTTGATTTCTTTTATGAGAAGAATATTCTTTACCCCATCTACTTTCGTTTGAATCATAATTATGTCTTTTGTTATGAGTTATTGGATTAGAATCATTTCTTCTAGGATATCCTCTTTGATAATTTGAAGAAAAATTTTTATTTGAATAATTGTCTCTTGAGTATTCTTCGTGGGGATATTCTTGTGTGGATTCAATTCTTTCAAACTCTGGTAATTTCTCTTGTACAATATTCATTTTTCCAAATCTTAATATTCTATTAAAGTTATTAAAATCCCTTTCACTTAACAGGGTTACTGCGTCTCCTTTTTTTCCTGCTCGAGCTGTTCTTCCAATCCTGTGAGTGTATTCTTCAGGGGTTCTTGGAACATCATAATTATAGACGTGAGAAACATCTTTAATGTCAAGTCCTCTTGCAGCTACATCAGTTGCTACTAAAACATCTATTTTTGAACTCTTAAAAGAATTAACTGCAAATTGTCTTTTTCCTTGAGTTAAATCTCCATGTACTGGCAATGAATCAATTTTTTGTTTTCTTAATTGTTTTGCAACTTTATCAACTTCTCTTTTAGTGCCACAAAAAACTATTGCGGGCCCACTAGTTTTATTCTTTAATAAATGAACAAGCAAAGAGAATTTATCATTTTTCTTTACACTATAAAATATTTGTTTTAATAAACTCTTATCTACTTGAAGTTTTTCTTGAATATTAATTGGGTTCTTTAAATACTTTTTGATTAATTGTTGAGCCGCTCTTGGCATTGTTGCACTAAACATTATTGTTTGTCGTGATGAAGGAGTTTGTCTTAAAATCTTGTCAACATCATCTTCAAAACCCATCTCAAACATTCTGTCAGCTTCGTCAAGTACTACAAATTTGATATTTCTTAATGAAACATTTCTTCTACCCATGTGATCAAGTAATCTTCCAGGAGTTGCAACAATTATTTCCCCATATTTTATTTCTTCCATTTGTTGAAAGAATCCAACTCCTCCATAAATACTTATTATATTAATGGGTAAGAATCGTGAGTATTGTTCTAGATTATCCCTAACTTGAACACATAATTCTCTAGTTGGGACAATAATCAATGCTTGAATTCCTCCTCCGGGAATAATTTTTTCTAGTATTGGTAAACCAAATGCAGCTGTTTTTCCTGACCCTGTTAGTGATTGTCCAACAACATCTTTTCCTGCTTTAATTTGAGGAATGCACTTTTCTTGAATAGGTGTCGGATTAGTTATCTTCATTGCTTTTAATCCTTCAACTAGTTTGGGGTTCAAACCCATTTTTATAAAACCCATTTTTTTCATCATCCTTTAATAATTATTAGATAAATATCATTTCAATTCTACTTTCTTTAAAAAAATGTGTATTTTTACTAATTTCGAATGTTTAATGCTTTTTCCTAATACAAATATAAAAATGCAACAATTTAAAAGGCTAAAAAGGGGTTATTTTTTTTAAAAAAATTGTTTAAATATACAAATTATTACATCAAATTAATAGTATTTATTAATAATAAAAAAATTAACTAATTTTATTTATTATGAGTGATTCGGCCATTCAAGTCTAATTCTGATTATAATGATTTTATAGAAATAATGGATACTACTCTAAGAGATGGGGAGCAAACTGAAGAAGTATCTTTTTCAAGCAGTGAGAAATTAGCTATTGCAAAAAAACTTCTTTTAGATGTTAAAGTGGATAGAATAGAAATTGCTTCGACTCGTGTTTCTAAGGGTGAGGAAGAATCTTGTAAACTAATTTTTGATTGGGCAAATAAGTTAAATATGCTTGATAGAATAGAAGTACTTTCTTTTGTAGATTTTAATAAGAGTATTGATTGGGTTGATTCTTTGGGTGGACGAGTAATTAATTTGCTTTGTAAAGGTAGTAAAAATCATTGTCTAAATCAGCTTCATAAAAAACCAAGAGAACATTGTTTTGATATTGAACGAACAGTAAAATACGCTAAAAAAAAGAATTTTTTAGTCAATGCTTATTTGGAAGATTTTTCAAATGGAATAAAAGAAGATAAAAATTATGTTTTTCTTATTACAAAAAAACTTTTGAGTTTAGGAGTTAATAGAATAATGCTTGCAGATACATTAGGTGTATTAAGTCCTGAAGATGTTAAAAAAAATATTTTAAAAATGACTAGGAGATTTCCTGGGGCTAAATTTGATTTTCATGCACATAATGATTATGGTTTGAGTATAGCGAATTCTCTTTTTGCAGTAAATTCGGGTGTTAGGGGTATTCATGTAACTGTTAATGGACTTGGGGAGAGAACAGGAAACACGCCTTTAGAAGTATTTGTCCCTGTGTTAAAAGATTTTACTAGATTTAATACAAACGTGGATGAAAAACAATTATCCAACATTTCTCATTTAGTTGAGTTGTTTTCAAGAAGAAGAATTGAAAAAAATCATCCTGTTGTTGGGGGAGTGGTTTTTACTCAAACAGCGGGAATTCATGCTGATGGGGATAAAAAAGGAAATTTGTATAAAAGTAAATTATTTGCACAAAGATTTGGTCGTTTGACTAGATATTCTCTTGGAAAACTTTCTGGTAAAGCATCAATTGATTTAACCTTGAAACAATTTGGAATAAAACTCAACGAAAATGAATTAAAAAAAGTTTTAGAAAAGGTTATTGAGCTTGGGGATAAGAAAGAATTTGTTTCAAGAGATGATTTGCTTTTTATTTTAAATGAATTGCAACAAAATAAATCAGCAAAAAAATTTGAGGTTTTGAATTATAAAGTTACTTCATCAAAAACAATGACTCCTAATGCTAAAATAAAAGTTATTTTTAATTCAAAAAAGTTTAGTTCTTTTTCAAATGGTGGCGGGGGTTTTGATGCTTTTATTAATGCACTTAAGAAAATTTTTGAAGAAAATAATTTATCTTTTCCTCAATTAATCGACTATGAAGTAAGAATTCCTGTAGGAGGACATACAGATGCATTAGTTGAATGCAAAATAATTTGGAAAAAAGGTAATCGAAGAATAGAAACCATAGGTGTATCCACGGATCAATTAGAAGCTGCTATAAAAGCAACTGAAAAAATGGTGAATGTAGTTTTATTTATTAAATAAATTTGTTTTTTTAAAAAAAATAAATTTTATTATGTATAAAAAAATAAGGGTATTTATTATTTTTCTTAAATTAATTATTCATGAAAACTCAGTTAATTAAAATAAATTCAAGTAACAAAAATAAAGTTTTATCAATTGCTGCTGATTTAATAAAAAAAGGAGATGTAGTAGCATTTCCTACTGAAACAGTATATGGACTTGGTGCAAACGCACTTGATGAGAATGCAGTAAAGAAAATATTTGTTGCAAAAGGTAGGCCGAATGATAATCCTCTAATTGTGCATATCTCTAATATTAATCAATTAAATGAATTAGTTGAATTTGTTCCAAAAAAAGCGAAGATTTTAATAAAAAAATACTGGCCTGGGCCTCTTACAATTGTAATGAAAAAATCTTTTAAAATTCCAATGTGTATTACGGGTGGATTAAATACAGTTGCGATAAGAATGCCAAGTGATAACAATGCACTTGAATTAATAAAAAAATCAGGGTGTCCAATTGCTGCACCTAGTGCAAACTCTTCAACAAAACCGTCTCCTACAATGGCAAAGCATGTAATGAATGATTTGAATGGAAAAATTCCTTTAATTATTGATGGGGGCAAATGTAAAGTTGGTCTTGAGTCGACAGTAATTGGATTAAGTAATGATAAAGCAATTCTTTTTAGGCCAGGAAAAATAACTAAAGAAGAAATTGGAAGATTAATAGGTAAAGTTGATTTGCCTTGTGAGCAAAGTAAAATTCCTTCTTCGCCAGGAATGAAGTATAAACATTATTCTCCAAAAGCAAAGATTACTCTAGTCGAAGCTAAGATTAATACAAATAAAAAAGGAACTGATTTTTTGAATGTTGTAAAAAAATTTAGTTTAAATGAAAGTAATGATTTAATAGGAATTATTTCTTTTACAAAAAGAGTTGGATTTGAAAATGAATTCTTTTTTAATAAAAGTGTTAATTTATATGCAAAGAATTTATTTTTTGTACTAAGAGAATTTGATAAAAGGGGTTTAAAAAAGATAATTGTTGAAGGTGTAAATGATAATGGATTTGGTTTAGCTTTAATGAATCGCTTAAGAAAAGCATCATCGAAGATTATTTAAGGACAAAAATTCTTTGTTTTAATATGTGTGGTATAGTAGGTTTGTACAATTTTGTAAATTCTGAAAAATTGATTAAAACTGCTCTTGAGGCAATAAGTTATAGGGGAACTGATGGTTCAAAAGCACTTAAATTAGAAAATTTAATTTTGGGTCATAATCTTCATTCAATAGTTGATTTTGTGACTCAACCATTAGAATCAAAAAAAGGAATCTTGGTAATTAATTGTGAAATTTATAACTGGGAAAAGTTAAGGAAAAAATTTAAATTAAAAGTAAAAAATGATTCTGAATTAGTTCTAGCTTTGCTTGATTTAAAAACCATTAAATCAATTCCAAAAATAATTGAACAATTTGATGGAGATTTTGCTTTTGCATATTATTCAAAAAAAGAAAATAAATTAGTTCTTGCCAGGGACAAAGTTGGAGTAAAACCCCTAGTTTATTTCTTTGATGAGGTTAACAATAGGTTTGCGTTTGCTTCGGAGAAAAAAGCTCTTAACTCAATTTCTTTGAATGCGAATCACTTAAATCCGCGTCAAATAATACTTTTTGATTTAAATAATAAAAAATTGAGTTTTATTAAAAAAAATTTTTCTTTTGAAAAGAATTCAAGTGAATCTCAATTAAAAAAAATTTTAGTTAATTCAGTAGAAAAAAGAATTCCTAATAATGAATTTGGTTTATTGCTTTCAGGAGGACTTGATTCTTCATTAATCGGGAAAATAATTAAACTATCAAAGAAGGAATCAAATTTTGTGGGTTTATTTGCAGGAGTATTTGACCCGGTTGTTGGATTAATTGAACCAAAAGATTATTTGCCTGCAAAAAAAGCTGCAAGGAGTTTAGGGTGTGATTTAATTACAAAAAAGGTTTTTGTTCCAGAACTTGAGAAAGAATTGCCAAAAATTATTTCTTTAATTGAATCAACTGATCCTGTTCGCGTTGGAGTTGCTTGTACTATTTACTTTGCTACAAAAGAAGCTTCAAAGTTAGGGTTGAAAGTAGTTATGTCTGGACTTGGTGCTGATGAACTATTTGCAGGATATCACAGATTTAAAAACTCTAATAATATTAACAAGGATTGTTATAGTTATTTGATAAAACTTTATGAAAATGATTTATATTATCAAGATATTATTACAATGGCAAATAAGTTAGAGTTGAGAGTTCCTTTTTTAGATGATGAATTAGTAAAAAGGTCTGTTTATTATAATTCTAAACAAAAGATATTTTTTGATAAAAAGAAAAATTTTTTAATTAATAAAAAAATTTTGAGGGAAATAGCTATTAAATTAAATCTTCCTAAAGAAATTGCGTTTAAAGAAAAAAAAGCTGCTCAATATGGAAGTAATTTTGATAAAGCAATAGAGTTTTTGGCAAAAAAGAATGGATTTAAATCAAAAGCAGATTATTTAAATTCTATAATTTTAAGTAATTATAAAAAAAATTCAAATTCAATTTTACAAAAAAATATTCCTATTGCAGCTTTACTGTCTACTGGAAAAGATTCAATTTATGCAATTTATTTAATGAAAAAGCAGGGGTACGATGTAAGATGTTTGATTGCAATTAATCCTGTTAATAAAGATTCATTTATGTTTCATTCTCCTACTATTGAAATTGCAAAACTCCAAGCAAAGACGCTTGGAATTAAACTATTATTGATACAATCAAATGGAGAGAAAGAAAAGGAAATTGGAGAACTTGATAGGGGGATTATGCTAGCAAAGAAAATGTTTGGAATTGAAGGTGTTTGTTCAGGAGCAATATTTTCAAATTATCAAAGAGAGAGAATTGAATTGGTTTGTGAAAAACATTTTATACGACATTTTGCTCCTTTGTGGCACATGGATCAAGAGAAATATTTGAAAAATCTTGTTAGAAATAAATTTAGTGTGGTTATAACTAAAATTGCTTGCATGGGTTTAAATGAAGAGTGGCTTGGGAAAAAAATTGATGAATCTGTAATTAAGGACTTAGTCAAATTGAATAAAAAGTATGGGGTTAATGTTGCCGGGGAAGGAGGGGAATATGAGTCACTTGTAATTAATTCTCCATTATTCAAAGAAAAGATTGATATAAAATTTAATAAAAAAGTTTTTAATGAATTTTGTGGAGAAATAGAATTAATTTCTTCAAAATTAGTGCAAAAATAATTTTTTTTTTAGATTATTAAATTTATTTATTTTTTTTTATTTATCTTTTATTTATTATTTCTTTTTATTCGTATCTTAATGCTTCAATTGGATCAAGATTAGCTGCTCTTAATGCAGGTAAATATCCTGAGATTACTCCTACAATAGTTGAAAAACCGAGTCCAATTAGAGTAATTTCCAAGCTTATTACTCCTTGGAGAATCATTCCTGATTCGCTAACAAAAAAAGAAATTATTTGCGATAAACCATAACCTAAAATTGTGCCCATTGCGCCTCCGATTAAACCAATTAAAGCAGCTTCTATAATAAAAATCATTAAAATTGTGTAATTACTGGCTCCAAGTGCTTTCAGTATCCCAATTTCTTTAGTTTTCTCCATTACACTAGTAATCATCGCATTCATTATTCCAACTCCTCCAACAATCATAGCGATAGCGCTTACTCCAATTAAAAAGAAAGTTATTATAGCATAAATTGAATTAATTTGATCGAGTAATTGATCTGAAGTATAAACATAGATTGATCTTTGGCCATATTTATCTTCAAAATGTTTTGTTAATTCATCCGCTATTTTTGAATTATCTTCTCTTGAGAAAGTAACTATCATTAAATAAGTGGGTGTACTATTTGGACTAAATTTTTTAAAAGCTGATTCAGACATTAGTATTAAATTTTCAGGATTATAATCCCCAACTACTACTTTTAATGGTTTTTGAATTCCAATTATTTTATAAGGCAAGTCATTGATAGTAACTAATTTTTTTGCATTCAATGGTTTGTCAAAACCGTCCTCCGCGAGTTGTTTTGTAATTAAAATACCTTGAGTATCCCCTTCTTCAATTCTTCTTCCTTCTTCAACATCAAAATAACCATATTCTTCAAATAAACTTGATTTATCCAAATCCATACTTAAAATCATTACATTTTTTCTTACACTATTTGCTTGCATTGTGCCTACCCCGCTGTATAAAGGCAAAACATAATCAACTCCACTCACCCCCTCAACCCAAGAAATATCTGAATCACTAAAATCAATAGTATTACTAGTCCCACTTAAAGGATTCATTCCAAGCATATAAACTATATTAGTTCCAAGTTGCTCAAATTGTTCATTAACAGAATTAGTTAGTCCTTGCCCTATGGATAATAAACAAACAATAGCAGCTATTCCTATAACTACTCCTGCAAGAGTTAGAAAAGAACGTATTTGTTGACGAGTTAGACTCTTTAAACTCATTTCAAAAATATCTTGAATCATTGAAAAACACCTTTTATTAATTATTCATACCTTAATGCAACTACAGGATCAAGATTAGCCGCATTTATTGCAGGAACTACTCCTGATAAACTTCCAATAATCATTGAAAAAATTAATGCTCCTATAGTTATTTCTATACCCATTGAAGCCTCAAGAGCATAACCCAAACTTTGTCCAATAAAAGCAATTGTAAAAGACATTAAATAACCAATTATAATTCCGATTATTCCTCCAATTCCTCCAATTAAAGCTGATTCAAGTAAAAAAATACTTTTGATTTTGTCATCACTTGCTCCAAGAGCCTTCATTAACCCAATTTCTCTTGTTCGTTCCATTACACTTGTAACCATTGAATTCATTATCCCTATTCCTCCAACAAGAAGAGAAATTGCTCCAACTCCTGTTATGAATAAAGTTAATAAATCAAGAATAGTTTTTATTTGATTCAATAAATCTTCTGAAGAAGATACTCTTACACTATCTTCTCCATATTTATCATTAAAATAATCTTTAATAGAATCCGCTGAATACTTAGCATCATCAGCAGTATAAGTTTTAACAAAAATTATGCTTGGACTCAAATTTGATTCAGAGTATAATCTTTTCAATGCTTCAAGAGACATATAAATTGAGCCACCCATATTTGGAGCTCCACCAAAACTAGTTCCTTGAGGTTTTAATATTCCTACAACATTAAAACTTAAACCATTAATCAAAACCTGTTTTTTCAAACTTAAATCTCTTTTAAAAAAATCAGTGGATAGAGTAGTTCCTATTAAAATTCCTTGTGAATCATTTTTTTCCATCATTCTACCTTCAGTCACTTCCATAAAACCAGTGCTTTGAAAAATATCCTCGGCTTTTTTAGGATCAACAGCATTAATAGAAACATTAACTTTTTCTTGATTATACTCTAATATCCCGCTTTTTGAATAAATTGGAATACTTCTCTCAACCCCACTAGTATTATCAATTGTGTCCAAATCTATTTGATTAAGCTTAATTGATGCAATAGACATTCCTCCCCCAGGAATAACAAAAATTGTGTTTGTTCCAAGACTCTCAAATTGTTCCTCAACAGCTAGAGTTAAACCATTACCAATTGAAAGCAAACTAACTATAGAAGCAATTCCAATAACTACTCCAATCAAAGTCAAAAAGGTTCTCAAACCCTCTTTTTTTAAATTTCTAAAAGAAACTTCGACTACATCACCATCAAACTTCATAAAAATCAACTTACTAAAAATAAATAATAATAAATTTGAAATACTAAATTAATTTATTTAAAATAAAATAACTAAATTACTAAATCAATTAAATAATTAAAAAAAAATTAAATTTGACAAACTAATTTATTATCACTCTTTGAATTAACAATCTTGCCATCTCTAATCAATACTCTTCTATTGGCTAATTTACCTATACTCTCGTCATGAGTAACAATAATAACAGTAACTTTGTGTATTTTGTGCAAATTATGTAAAATATCCATTACATGTTTACCTGACTTTGAATCAAGGTTACCAGTAGGTTCATCAGCAACAATTATTTTAGGGTCCATTGCAAGAGCTCTTGCAATAGCAACTCTTTGTTTTTGACCTCCTGATAATTGATTAGGCCTATTATTCATTCTATTCTCAAGACCGACTTCTTTAAGCAATTTCTTTGCAATGCCTTCTCTTTCTTCTCTTGGAACATTATTAATCCAAAGAGGAGTCATTACATTCTCAAGAGCAGTTAACTTTGGAAGTAAATTAAAAGTTTGAAAAATAAATCCAATTTTTTTTCCTCTAAAAGCAGCGAGTTCAGCATTACTCATTTTAGTTGTATTAACCCCTTCAATGAAAACATCTCCTTTTGTTGGTTTCATCATAGTAGTAATAACATCAAGTAAAGTAGTTTTTCCACTGCCAGAAGGACCCATTATAGAAACATACTCTCCTGCACAAATGCTTAAATCAATATCATCAAGAGCCTTAATTTCAATCTCACCCACACCATAAATTTTTGAAACTCCTCTTAAAGCAATTACTCCTTCTTTAACCATTTTTACTCTTCTCCATTAATTAATTTAATAAATCTTCAATGAGTCTAATAAACTCTTTCTTTTCAGATTCTATATCATTTTCAGACTCAAATTTGTTTCCAATTCTAAAATCTCTACAACCAAAAACAAAAGCAGGTACACTAGAACTAGGACTAAACTTCTTAAAAATCTCTTCCTCTTCTTTAGGCATTAAACCCTCAAATTCAGGCGTTAGAGTATCATCAACTCCAACTAATTCACCTTGATTATTAATAATCCACTCCCAGTGATGAGCAACAATCTTGTTTTTGTCAATATAATCTTTTACAACACTCTCAAAAGTAGGTCCAATCCAAATACAATGAGGACAAGTATTAGTAGAGTACATTCTAATAATAGGTTTTTCATTTTCTTTACAAATTTGAGGACTACTAAAATAAAACATTGATAAAAATATAATTAAAAGTAATAACCCTATAATAATCAAAATTTTTGGACTTATAAAAAAAAATTTATTTGCTTTACTTTCTTTAAAAATGATTCTTTTCTCCATTTTTTTTAATTTACTCATAACAAAACCTTAAATTATAAACTTATTAAATACTATCCCTTAAAAGCAAATCTCTTTAGGTTTTTTTTGTGTTGTTTTAACCCAAGAATAAATAGTTTCCTCAATGATTTAAATGCTTGAAATGCAGGCCAAGAGGCAAAAAAACAGAATATTAAAATAGAAGTTATTTGTCTACTATAAATTATTGGGACCCCAAATCTAGGAATAGCTTCATAAAGAAGAATAGTAATCCAAGCAAAACAAAGAACAACTAAAAAATTCCCTGCAAATTTTTTTATTAACTCACTAAGCTCATTAGTTTTTTCTACAATAATAATATTTTCTATAGGGGCTTTTCCAATCGAAGGGAAAATAGAGAAAAATTTTTCATGCAACTCTCGTAAGTTGTACAAAGGTTGGAAAATTATTACTGTTGATAAAATCATTAAAAAAGCAAGGGAAGAGATTAATGCACTTTCGGCTCCATTCAAAGCAACCATTGAACTCTTAGCTATAATAATAACAAATTCTCCTAAAGGGATAAGCATTATTGCAATTAAAGCAGAATCTTTTTTGCTTAAACCAAAAGGGGGTCCGAATATATGAAAAACTACTCCATTAACAAAAACTATTCCTATAGAAACTGCTAAAGCAATTCCTCCAATAAAAATAAGCGTTGAAAGTTGAGGTACTTCAAGTAAACTTGTTGATGTATTATAAAAAATCATTGTGCCAAAAGTTACAAAGAAAAACACTAACATAAAATCTCTCAAAAAACCCACGTCTTTTTTTATTTTAGAACCATACTTTGTTTCAGCTAAAGCAAATCCTGCAAAATAAGCTCCAAGAGCACTTGAGAGGCCTAAAAAAGTTCCAAGAGTTGCTACAATTAATCCAATTCCTAAAGCAAATAAAGTTACTTCAGTATGCCCAAATCCATTACTTTCAAGCCAAGCTTCTACTTGTTTTGCAACTTTGGATACAGCAAAAAAAGCTGTTACTGCAAAAACTATTGCTGCAAGACCTAATTGGATAGGATTAGCTCCAGTAGGTGCAAAAAAACTAGTTAAAAACACTAATAAAACAATTCCTAAAAAATCTTGTAAAATCAGAATAGATATTGCAAGTTTAGCAGAGGTTTGTTGAATCAAACCTTTATCGAGAGCAAATTTTGCTACAATTGCAGTGCTAGTCGAAAAAGCCATCATTCCTACTACAATTGAGAATAAAAAAGAAAATCCTGAAATATAAGTTATAAAAAAACCAATTCCCACAAGACCAGCCATATCAATCAAAGCAAGTCCTATTGAAGTACTACCTGCTTTTAAAAAATCTTTCAAAGACATTTCGAGTCCTAAATAAAAAAGCAAAATAAATAACCCTAGTTCTCCAAATCCAAGTACCAAAGCGTCAGAAGGATTTAAAAAATTAAAAAACATTGGGCCTAAAATAAATCCTGCTAGAATATAGCCTATGACAGAATTTTGTCCCGATTTTTTAACTAAAAAACTAATACTAATTGCAAGCACCATTATTATTCCAATAGATGTTAAAGGAAGAACTTCACTCATGTATTAAATTGAATTTAATAGAATAAAAAACTTGCTTTTTTTGTTTATTCAAAAAGGTTTTATAATGAATATAGTTTCTTTAATCAAATGGTTGAATTATATTGTTCTTGGTGCAAAGGACTACCCGAGTCAAAAAAAGCACTTAGTATTATTAAGGATTCAAACGAGTTCAGTGGAATTGAATTAAGTAATACTGATAATCAAATAGATAAAGTACTTGAAAGTGGGCTCAAAGTTAGTATTCATAATCCTGCGAGAGAATATAAAATTTCTATTGAGAGTCCAAATTTTATTGAAATTATGTCAGCCCACCCTGAAATAATTTCCACTTGCAAAAAAACACCACTACCATTTGTAAGTTTTCATATGGGACAATCATGTTTCTATTATAAGCCGCAAAGTAAAGAACAATTATTATCCAATATAAGAAAAAATTTAAATTATTTGAATCATTCAATTGATAAAAGAATACTACTTGAAGAAATGAGTTTTTATCCAAGCATGATTAATCCTGTAAAAGAACAAGAATCTAAATTATATTCAACAAGTATAAAATTACAAAAAGAAGTTAGTCAAATAGCTAATGCGGGATTGTTAATCGATTTATCTCACACTCTAATTTCGGCACGTTCAAGAATAATGCTTAATTTATATAAGGGAAATGAAATAGATTATTTCATAGATTTGTTACAAAATGTTGGAAGCAATATTTTTGAACTTCATTTAAATTCGCCTTTATTAGTGAAAAATGAAGGATTTGTTGATAAACATTTTATAATAAATTCTGCAAAAAAAGAATCCAAATTCATTTTGGACTATGCTCAAGAAGCAATTTTTTCTTGTCCTAATTTAAAAATAATAACTTTAGAAATGGAACCAATGCTTGAACCAATTCAACATGCAAAAGTGTTAGTAAAGCAAGCAAAATTAATTAGAAAAAAAATTAATTTATAAAAAATCTAGTTTTTTTAAAAATAGCAAATTTTTTTTTATTTTTTAAAAATAAGTTTTTTTTAGATTAATCTTGGGATTAATTATCCCAAGAATTAAATCCAAAATTTGATCAGAATTACTTTTTTCCTGATATCTTCTTTTTCTTTATATAAGCCCAAAGTAGTTTTGTCATTTCGCTTGGAGTAATATCTCCAGACCCAAATACTTCTTCAAGGGTATCAGTTTTACCTTTGAAACTTATACAGTATCCTCCGAATGCTTTCTTCTTTGGTTTTCCTCTAACTTTGTCTAATAATCCCATTATTAACCCCTCCGGGTGTTAGACATTACGTCTAGCTTAAAAGAGAAATATTCTAGTATAAAAGGATTACTCAAAAAAAGGCTAAAATTACCTCTAAAAACAATTTTTTAAAAATTTTTTATTAGTTAGAAAAGATAGTTTAAGAAAATGAATTAATTAACTAATTATAAAAAAATATTTTTTCAAAAAAATTAATAACTTCACTGCAATAATTTTTTTATTAATTTTGTTTTCGAGAAATAATTATTATGCTGCAACTATTTCAACATCAGCTCCCGCATTAGCTGAAATAGTCGCAATTATCACCTCCAATCCAATCAAATCTTCGCTCATAAACAAACCTTTCTACAACAATTACTACAATTGATTCTTTTAAATGTTAATTAAATTTTAATGTAACAAAAATAACATCATATTTATTTTTAATGTAATTATATTGATTTTTTATGCTCTATTAGTGTATTCTAGATTCATTAAAATAAAAATGTCATAAATTATTTTAATATTGTTTTTTTTTAGTATTTTTAAATTATTTTATTCTTTTTTGAGTTTTTTTTAATAAAGTTAATAAAGGAGTTTTATTGTTAATATAATATGCAAATTAAGTCATTAAAGGGTCAAAAAAAAGTTTTTTTTAAAAAGCATTCTAACTCTGTACCAATTATAGGTGGGAGTGATAAAATCAGTAAACAAGTTATTATGCGTGCAACAAAATCTAAATCTATTAATAAATTAACTAATATATCAATTAACCCTGTTAAAAAAGTTGTTGTTAAAAAACAAGGGTTGAAGAAAAAATTATTAAATGCAGGGAAAATAGGGATAGGGGCTATCGCAGTTGCAACAGCAATGAATTTAGTTAACAAATCAATTACTCGTGCAAGAATTGATGAATTAGCAAGGGCTAGTGAATTAAGAGCAAAACAAGTAATGGTTTTAAAGGATGGTTCTGTTAAGTACCCTAATAAATACCCTAAAATTACTCCTGCACAAGCTACTAAAGAAATGAGTCAAGTAAGACAAATACTAAAACTTAATATGGCTAGTGAAGCTGATGTGAGAATCGCTAATAATTTATTTGAAGTAGCAATGAAAGCAGGAGTATCTCCAAGAATTGCTTTAAGAACAATAGCTCGAAGTTCGGGTAAATCAAGTGCATTAAACCCTGAAATAAATCGTTTGGAGAATATTTTAATTGAACAAGAAAAACTGAAAAATTATGAAGGGGCTAAGCGAGTTGATGAAAAATTGCAACAAATAAAAAAAATTAAATTAATTTTAGAAACTCTCGAATCAATGAATTCAAAAGAAAGTAAAGAACTAAAATTAAGGGCCTGGAATAATTAATCAAAAATAATTTTAGCTAAATCTATCTTTCACTCTCTAAAATAATGCATTTTTTTTCTTCATAAGAAATTCCATTTTGTTCACAAAAATTAATTACTTCCTCATCAAAACTACCTGGTTGAAACCAAAAAAAATTGCTTCTTAAAAAATTTTTCTTTAAAACCTCAAAAGTAATTTTTGGAGGAGTAACAAAAATAATTATGTCCAATTTTTTACTAATTTTTTTTAAATCAGAAAAACATTCTTGTCCTAATATTAATGATTCTTTTGGATTAATTGGGTATATATTAGGAGATATTTTTAGAAGAGCTTTAACTATTTTGTAACCATATTTATTAGGGTTATTTGAAGCACCTATTATTCCAAAGCTTTTATTATTCAAATCCATTCAAATTAATCGCACAAAACTCATTTTAATTCTTTTCATTAAATCAATTATTAATATGAGTAAAAATAATTTAAAAACAAATGATTTGAATGACGACTTAATTTTTTTATTTGATTCTTTAAAAGATCCTAGGGACATGGCTCAAGTAATTCACTTAGGAATGGCTCTTGGGGTAAGAATTGAATTTACTGGCTCTTCTCTTCCAATGAATCACCCTAAAGTAGTGGGTATAATTAATTCATGGGTTAAAGGTTTTAAAGAAAAACCTAATTTTGATAATGTTTCAACTCACCCTGATTTTTTTAAAAGAATAAATTTCTTGAAAAAAAAGGGTTATTTAATAATAGGAACAACTCCAAATGTTAATGCTATTGATTTATTTTCAGTGGATTTATCAAAAGAAAAAAAAGTAATAGTTTTTGGAACAGAAACAACAGGATTATGTAAAGAAAAACAAAAATTAATGGAATTAATGATTAAAATACCTATGAATCCTCCTACAAGTTTTTTTACTATAAGTGTAATTGCTCCAATAATTTGCTTTGAAACAATTCGTCAAAAAAAACATTTTGAAATCTAATAATTAATAAACGTTTATGGTTAATTAGATTCATAATCTGTTAAACAGATGAAGGTGAATTTATTTGTGCAAAGCAGAGGTGGCAGAG
>Ga0172381_10002509_pt1 | contig 20262 bp, 12 predicted proteins | sample Leawel6488metaG_FD_119754 | JGI IMG/M metagenome (GOLD analysis project Ga0172381, IMG submission 119754) | Leachate microbial communities from a municipal landfill in Southern Ontario, Canada - Leachate well 64-88 metaG | ecosystem: Engineered > Solid waste > Landfill > Unclassified | place...
GGAGAAGTTTGCAGTTTCCAGCGAAAGCATATCTTTTTTAAGAGCGTAAAATTCAAAAAACCATACAATTAAAACTACAAATGCCGACAACAAAGCAATAACAATGTTTCCGAAAAGCAGCATCTTTTTGTACTTCACCGAATAAAACCAGAGCGCGATCGTCGCCAGAGGGTTGATGATGGCTAATTTTAACGATCCTAAACGATAACCCAGATAAAATCCGATAAACACAGCCAATATATTTAAAACCCAGTGAATAGGAATGGCCTTTTGAACCGGAATTTTTTTCCCCAATACGATTTTTGCCGGTTTGTTAAGCCGGTCAATTTTAAGGTCGAAATAATCGTTGATTGCATAGCCGGCAGCGGCAATAAAAACGGTAGACAGAACCAACAGAAAAAAATCCAGCTCGCTGAAGTGCAATGGGATATTTGCTTTAGCCAACAAAGGCTGAATAATACAAAACCGGAGTAAATACTGCGTGAACGCAATAATACAGAGGTTTGGCAGGCGGACAAGCCGGAAATAGGCAAGCATTTTTTTAAAATTTATAACTAACTAATCATTAACTGTTTCAATAATATTTTTCTGAAATTCTTATTTTTACCAATGGAATGCGCCGTCGTTCATCCAATTTTCCTGTATTTTCATAACCTGTTCAATAACATCGCGTGCGCAGCCATCGCCACCTTTAAAGCCCGAAATATATTTTGACACCGCTTTAATTTCTTCGGCAGCATCGGCAGGGCAGGTTGGAACTCCGGCTTCGAGCATGATTTCGAGATCGGGAATATCGTCGCCCATATACAATATATTCTCGGGCAAAAGATTGTTTTTTAGAAGATAATCATGATACACTTTGATTTTATTATCTACGCCCAAAAAAACATCTTTCACATTTAAAGCCTCGAAACGCCTTTCCATCGAAAGGGATTTGCCACCCGAAATTACCGCTACCCGGTAATTTTTTTTCACGGCAAGTTGCATCGCATAACCATCCTTCACATTTCCGCTACGCAAGGCTTCTCCGTTGCCCAGCATCAATATTTTTCCATCGGTAAGCACTCCGTCAAAATCAAAAATAAAAGTGTTAACAGCTTTTAAAAGTGCTTTGTAGTTTTTCATGTGTTATTCATTTTTTATTTTATTGGTCGCATGGAATATCCATAAAATATCATTTCGGTTTGTATTGGCATAGCCATTATGGATATTTCATCTATCAAAATTTGTAATTCCAGATTACTTTTTACCCTTTGCCATAATTATTTTGGAAAATAGCTGATAAAGGTTTTTATATTCAGGAAAATCAGCGAGCAAAGATAAATGATTTTCGATGATCTTTTTATCGTTACGTGCGGCAGGCCCCGTCTGTCTTTGCGCAGGATCTACCGTCATGATGTTCATTGCCGTTTCACAAATCAGAGGTTTTAGCACATCAAACGGAATATTCTTTTTGTCAAGAATTTCCTTGGCAATACCATAAAGAAAATTGGGAAAATTATTGGCAAAAACAGCCGCAAGATGAACAACGTTACGCTGTTCCGAATCCATAATATACGCTTTTTTCGACAAATAATAGACCATTATCTTCAATGTTAAAGCAACTCCCATATCGCAACCTTCAACACAAAAAGGAACATCATTAAAATCCAATTTATCCGATTTGTTCATGGAAATCAGGGGATAAATGACACCATATTTCTCAGCCGAATTTTTCAGAATATCCATCGGCAGCGAACCTGAACAATGGATGAGAATTCCTTCTTTCAAATTTATTTTAGGCAATACCTTGACAATGACATCATCGGGAAGTGCAAGAATATAAGTATATTTGCCCTGAACCAGTTTTTTTAAATTGTCGGTAGCTTCCGCCGAAACCTGAAGAGCCAATTCATTAGCCGATTGCATGGTCCGGCTATAAACCTGTACAATAGTAGATTTGTTATGATAATAAGCATTTGCAAGGCAGGTTGCTGCATTCCCGGCGCCTATCATAACAATTTGACGATTTGTTGACATGTCTTTTTGTTTTAAATTTAGCTGATTATTTTATTTTTAATTCTTCGCCATAAGGCAATAAAAAATCCGGTAATGATAAGGATGGCTCCCGTCCAAACCATACCTATATTTGGGAAAACCATCACTTTAGCCACTACATAATCGGGGCTTTTTTGGTAAATACCCAAAACGATGGTGCGTGGCTGACCGGATATTTTTTCAAACCTGAATTTTAATCCTTCCTTCGGGATAAATCCTTCCTCCACCGATGCGGAATCGTTTTTAACATAATAACGGCTTACCGTTTTCATTATGCTGCCGCTATCGTTTTTCACTTTAAGATAAGCGCTCACCATCAAATTGCTTATACCCTTGCCCTTAGATTGCACATTTAAACTATCGAGTATCACCTTATAATTTGGAATATTCAGGGTATCCTTAAGCGCTATATCCGATTGCAAAAGCAGGGAATAGCTTCCTCCCTGCACGGCCGTTTTTACATCGGCAAAACTGATGTACGTATAAATATCTTTGGTAAGAAAATGCTTAGTGGCAGGCTCATGAACATTTCCCATACGGGCATTCAGGCTGATAACCGGATAGAGCGAAAATTCCGTAGCCAGACTGTCGTCGGACAATTTATTGGCAAAATCGAGCTGGTAGGAAATATGTTTGCCATCAAAACGATTGCCTTTGTACGTTACCATGTAGTTACCCATCGGCATGGGATGGCCGGCAATGAGCACCTGATTCTGGTTGTTAAGGCTTTTATCACCCAATTCAATACCGGAAGTGTTTTGTGAAATGATATGCTGATTGGAAAATGCAAGGACAACACCCAAAAAGAAAATACCAAATCCGGCATGCGTAACCGTGGCGCCCCAGTTCCGGACTTTTCCTTTGTTATGTATAATATAATCCAGCGAAGCAATGACAGAAAAAACGAGCGCAAAAGTAAATAGCACCAGGGTAAATTTCAGCGTTCCGGTAACAAGCACGATAAACACACTTACCAAAATGGCAATACCAAGAGCAGGTAACAGTTTACGTACAAAAACGATTGCTTCATTCCTGCCGTAGTTCAGATATTGGGTAAACGCAATCAGCAAAGCGACGAGCAAGGCATAAGGCAGTTGCCAGGTGTTGTAATATTCCACCCGCTGAAGGGGCGGCGCCAGATGAGAACTGAAGATTTTATTAAAAACAGGGATGGAAGTGGTAAGGATAATATGAAAGGCCGAAAGCATAACGATGATTGCCCCGACAAACACCCAAAATTCGCGCGACCAGAGGTGTTCTTTTTCTCCTTTGGGAAGTTTACGGGCATGAAAAGCAAACATAACAAGCCCAAAGATGAAGAAAAATGCAACATAAATGATCAGTTGAACCGATTTGCCATCATCGCCAAAAGCATGAGCGGAAGTATTGCCCAATATACCACTACGCGTTAAATAGCTCGCATACAAAACAAGAACAAACCCCAACAAAGAAAAGACATAAGCCGCCGGAAGGGCAAACTGCTGTTTTTTGGCGATAAGCAATAAATGCAATGTTACCAACAAAATGAGCCAGGGAACCAGCGAAGCGTTTTCTACGGGATCCCACGACCAGAAACCGCCAAAGGTAAGCGATTCGTAAGCCCAGCTACCGCCTAAAAGGATGCCCAAGCCAAGCGAAAACAGGGCAAACACCGTCCACGCGAGGGCAGGTTTTATCCAGGCGGTATATTCTTTTTTCCACAACGAAGCTACGGCAAAGGCAAAGGGAAAAAGCGATGCGGCATAACCCAGAAAAAGCACCGGAGGATGTGTTACCATCCATACATTTTCCAACAAGGGATTCAAACCCTGCCCGTCGGTAATCTGTTTCAGGTAATTGGGATCCTGAAAAAAGACTTCACCGGCATTAGCCATGGTTTCGCGCAATAACGCAAAGGGACTGCTGCCAAGTTTTAATCCAAAAATGTTTATCCCTAACAATAGCGAGGTGAGGAAAGTCTGCGAAAGCGAAACGATAGCCATCACCGGCGACTCCCACGAACGGAACCAACGCAGAACCACCATCCCCAATATGGCCTGAAAAAGCGCCCATATCAGGAGGCCTCCCTCCTGCCCTGCCCAGAAACAGGAAATGATGTATTTTGCAGCCAGCGTATTGGATGAATACTGCCACACGTAAGCGTATTCGTAATAATGTTTAACGATCAATAAATACAGTAAACCGGCAGCTACGATAAGCGTAGATAAATGGATATAATATACCCAGCGGGCTACTTTCTGCAGGCGGGCCGACCATGACTTTTCCCCGTTGACGGCAACGCCATAATAAACAGTCGAAAACAGGGCAGTGAAAAAGGCTAAAATCAGCATGAAACTGCCGGTTTGCCCGGGCAGAAGGTGTTCGCCTATAAAGTTTGTAGCCATAGATTTACCGGTTTATAACAGCATGTTACCGGTTTGCGCCGGTAGTTTCCGCTATTATTTGTCAAAAATATACAAAATAAAAATACCAGGCTCATTTTGCATCATCATTCTATGTGCCCTAATGTGCCTATTGTGGTTCAGAAAAAGGCAGTAAGTAGTAGGTAGTAAACGAAACGAAGATTTGAATTAATTTCTATGTGCCCTATTGTGCCTATTGTGGTTCAGAAAAAGGCAGAGGACAGTAAGTAGTAGGGAGTAGGTAGTAGGTAGGAACCATCAACCATCAACCATCAACCATCAACCATCAACAATCAACAATCAACTATCAACTATCAACTATCAACTATCAACTATCAACTAAGTAAAAAAATATCTGATAATTTTAAGGGTTATAAAAAATTAATTTTATATTTGTCGTTGCAAATTAAATTCATTGTTATGAACCAAGTCCCAATTTTCGGAATGGGTTCCATCCGACCTTAACTTAAATTTATTAAAAGATGAAAAAAATATCATTTACCAGTATTCTTCTTTTCCTTATTTATTTTACTTCATACGCCCAACAAGGTATAAACACGATGATCGACCTTGGTGATTTGGCTGTAAAAACAACCCATTCGCACAACGAATGGCTTAATCCTGGAAAAAACTCAACCATACAGGGAAGCATGTATTTGTTTGAGGATTTCCGTCCGGGCAGCATTGTTTTAAAAAGCGATACCCTTATTGAAGGGATAAAATTCCGTTACAACATACGCTCAAAGCAGATGGAAATGTCGCTAAATAAAGACACTCTTGCCTTTATCCGCCCCGATAAAGCAAGATTCGTTAATTTTGATCACAAATCCTTTATCTTTACCACCTTTGAGGAAGATAATAAAACAGGAATGGATTATTTCCAGGTAATTGCCGATGGCAACGCTAAATTATTGTTGCACTACGATGTGGTTTTTATCCCGAAAAACCCACCGGTAACTCCTTACAGCGCCGGTAATCCCAACGATCAGTACGTTCAGTTTAAAAATTATTTCTCCCAGAAAGGTGATCGTCCCGCCATTCCTATGAGTAAAAAGCAGAAAAACATCTTAAAGCTCTTTTCAGATAAAAAGGCTGAAATTGCCAAATACATCGAGGAAAAGAATCTTAAGACAAGCCGTGAAGCCGACCTGGTGGAATTATTCCGGTATTACAACTCTTTAAAATAGGACTGCGGCAATTTGCTTTTGCCTGCTAAAACCTGAAACTGTTGTTATCAATATTAAAAAGCCGTCTTTAAAGGACGGCTTTTTAAGTATTTCAACAAAATTATATTTTCGATTATTCCTCGCTTTATTTTTTAACCAATTTCACGTTATAAAATCTATTCTCGTAACTATAGCGTAGCATATAAATTCCTTTGGATAATGTTGAACCATCATACGCTATTTTATGCTTGCCTGTTGTTTGAACACCATTGAATGGTGTTGCTACTAACTGACCAAAAGTATTGAAAATCGAGAGTGATACCTTGCCAGGTTCGTCTACTGTATATTCAATGTTCATTATATCGCTTATTGGGTTAGGATACACCGATATCTTGCCGGATAAATTATTTTCGTCTATACCCGTATTGGCGTTACTTGCAATGTTTGACTTCGACGAGTTATACATGTCGGATTTTGCAGGAGTGCATGGATTGGGATTCACCGCTTCTACCTGATAATAAACCGTACCGGAAGGAGGCGTTAAATCAGCATAAAAATTAAGAGAGCTCGAAACCGTAGCAAAAAGTGTAAGATCTGCCGCACTGGTTCCGCGATAAATCGTATACGACGGAAATTCAAATCCTTGGTAAGGTGTCCATAACAAATTGTACGAGCCATTCATGCCCTGACAAATAATCAGGAAAATCGTCTGGTGATAATCGCTTAATTCGGTTTCTACGCCACAGGTATCCACTTCCGAAATCTTATAACGGTAAGCCTGTTGTATGGGATTGGAAGTAGTATCCTCAAATGTGCTCATCGAGGCATAAGGAACAGTGCCAATTAGATTATAGATATTTGCCTGATTGCTTTCGGCATAAACTTTATAATTTACGATGGCTGTCGTTTGCGGTTTATTCCAGATCACCACATTTTTGCCTGTTACATTATCAACGCTAACCATACATATCTCCGGGGTCGGCAAAGGGGGACTTACCCAGACCTCGGTTACGCCAGCCTGACTTACACAGCCATTGTTATAATTAGCGAAAACATAATAACTCCCAGACATATCGGCAGTGGCATTATTGCTTACCGTGGGGTTTTGTAATGTTGAAGTAAAACCATTAGGGCCATACCAGGTATATGTTGCATCGGGCATATCGGAAGCTGTGAGTTGAAGTGTAGAACCTATACAAATCGGACCGTTATTTCCAGCGATAGGTGGTGCGGAAGGATTTACGGTAACAATAGTAGAATCTGTCAGGACTCCTGATGTACAACCGTTAGAATAATTTACGACAAGATAATAGGTTCCTGACATTGCCGGAGTCGCATGTAGACTTACAATTGGATTATATTCATTGGAGGAAAAACCATTGGGTCCGGTCCACTGTATTGATGAATAATTCCATGGATTTATATTAAAATCAAGAACTATATAATTCCCTTCGCAAACCGGACCGTTGTTGCCGGCTTCTAACCAATAAATTTGAGGTAATACCATGGAAGTCTCTCCGGTAACATTGCCCGATGTGTCAACAACAAAATTACGGTAATCCCCGATGCTATATTTCCAGGATAAGTTTTGCCCACAAAAGTTATAAGCGCTCCATGTATGAGTAATATCCGCTTCTACCATAACTGTTTTTGACCAAATGCCATTACCAAGGTTATCCAGAGCCGATGTAAAAGAGTGATTTCCGGTGAAATTTTCGTACCATCCTTCTACATAAATTCCCGATTCAGATTGGGTTTCATCGGTTATTGTAAATACTACAGGAACAAAAATGGAATTGCCATTTAGATTTCCCCATACGAAATTTGCAGTAGTATCTCCGGTTATAGCAATCGTTCTGTTAGGATCGCCAAGCCATTCGCCGCCATCCCAGCCGTCGCCTTTAAAAAATTTAAACTGATACGTGCCGGCAGCATCAAGTGTAAGAGTAATGGAATAAATGGAATCGTTATCAGCGTCAGTCAATATATTATTCGAGTTTGATCCCGGCATATTCCAAATTCCATAAATACCACCAAAATCACCGGTAAGATATACATTTTGCCCAGAAGCAAGCCCTGATCCGTGCATATCCACATTAAAAGTTACCTGAAAATTATTTCCTAACGGAGTAGGATCATTATTCAAAATAAAATCATCAAAATACATCACGATGTCGTTGGTAAGGGTAACGGGATCTTCAAAATCGGGCATAAAAGCAATACCTTTATATTTACCGGTTTTGGCGCTAAAATCAAAAACGATATCTTCCCAACCATTGACAACCGTTTGAGCATACATCGAAGCAATTTCTGAATTGCCTGCATATCCGCCTTCTAATTTAAAATGCAAAGGACTAATCCGTGGTTTCCAAACTTTCACATGCAAATATTTGTTCGTAGTAACGTCAATAGAATCGTTTAACGTTGCCCAGAAGCCCGCCCATGGATTACCATCGAAGGCACGGGTGAATTTCACAACTTTAGTACTTGTATTATTCCCAGACACATCAGGATTGTCGACAATCCCGAAATTTGTAGTATCAGCGTCAAGGTGTCCGTTTGCCATGCTGTGCATAACAAATGGTGATGTCCCCGACTCATAATCGGCAACGACCTGAGCTTTAGTAAAACCTGCCGCAGCAAGCATTAATAGAAAAATTAGTAGAAGTTTTTTCATAGTGAACAATTTTAATGGATAAAATAAATAATTATTACAAAAGTAATAAAAAAGATTTATCGGCACGAAAATAATTTTAATGGATTTATAAATAATTTTTACCATAAATCAATTAAAAAGAAGCTTAATTCCCTAAGATCAATAGATACGCGAAATCCGAAACTCTGCCGGAAGGCAAAAACGCATGCGACGAATCACCTTGCGTCGCTGACGGACGACCTTCCGGGGCTGATGGACGACCTTCCGGGGCTGACGAACCACCTTCCGTCGCTGATGGAAGACCTTCCGGGGCTGACAGACCACCTTCCGGGGCTGACGAACGACCTTCCGTCGCTGATGGACCACCTTCCGGGGCTGATGGAAGAGCTTCCGGGGCTGACGAACCACCTTCCGTCGCTGATGGATGACCTTCCGGGGCTGACTGGAGACTTTCTATAGCCAAACCCTTAGGGTTTTGAAAACCCTAAGGGTTTAAAAACAAAGAACGGTTTAGCTTTAAACCTGAGTTTACGCTAAAACATAAAAATGCCACTAAATCACTATTCCAGATACCCGGCATAGTGATTTAGTGGCAAAAAATCGTTTCCGTAAAGGATTTAAAGCTTTATTTTTTGATAAATTTGATGGTTTTCAGGTTGCCATCTCTTGCCGTAATCCTGAGAAAATAAACACCGGGATTAATCCCCGAAAGCGTGATTTTCAGTTGGTCGGAATCCAGATTATTGAAATCCATCAGCCTGCTGCCAACGATATTGTAAACGGCTAAATGCTGAACGCCTTTAACATTATTTACATTCAGATAATCACCGGCTGGATTGGGATAGATGGAATATTGTGCCTGAACCGGATTGTTGATTCCGGCTGTTTCGTTATGAATAATAAGGTATGGTTTTACATCATAAAAATTGAAATAATGATCGTTAACCATAAAATTACCGGGGATGGAATCGAAACCGTTAAGGTCGGGATTGTAGAGGGAACCATCCCATAGTACAGGCACAAGACCTGTTCCGGCAAGGGAATCGGGAATACCAAAACTAACACGTACGGAATCGGGAAGATTGATCTGAGAGATAGGAGTTCCGGTTGCAACCCGAACGGTATCAACGATAATTTGGTTCAATATATTATGGGTAAAAATCTCACCCCAGATTGAGTTTGAAATATTATCGCCACCAACAACCCTGTAATTCCGGTGTAAAACCCCGGAAACACCTCCCGGAGCCTCGGCTCCGGCATGGATATCTATGGTATCGGGAAGCCATTTCCCGTTGATGCGGAATTTAAAATCGAGGATATTACCAATTTTAAATACCGAATCGGTAGTGATGGCATAAAGGCTATCTCCCAGGTCCTGCATAGGTGTGGTAACGCTCCAGTTGGTGAAGGGACCTACCACATCAACAATATCACCGGCATCCGGATCGAAACGTCCTTCATTGATGGCGGGCTTCATGTCAACGATAAAGGTAACGGCTATGGTACCCGGCTCGGGAATGGCATAGGTGGTTTGTCCACTCACATTAAATGCGTTGTCGACAGAGAACGTACAATTGGGTCCCCGGATAAGCCAAAGCCCATCGGGAGAACCGTCATTTTCAAGAGCTCCCCATTGGTAAGTTCCCGGTAAAACGATAAGGTTCATCGTCCAGATATGATCACCGGCAGCAACATCGCCATGCGTACCGTCGTCGTACATTTTTTCGGCTATCCAATTATTCATGTCCCCTGTAATTTTGACATTTGAATAATGTTGAGTACTGTCGATTAACGTAAACGTAACAGCGGGTTGGGCTTTACTGATGCCTGACAGGGCAAATAGGGCCGCAAAAATGAGTAACAGTTTTTTCATTTTATTTATTGATTTTACTTACCTGATATTAACGATAGAAAGTGCAGGTTTGGTATGGCGTTTTTTTATTCAATTAATTATTTCCTTTTAAAAAGCATTGATATACAAAAAACCCGGACTTTACGGCCCGGGTTTTGAAAAATAAAATCCTCTCTTATGCGTAGAAAAGACAATTTACGAATTAGTTTTTAACCAATTTTTGAGTGTATTTACTGCCGTCTTTAGCGAAGAACGTAACCAAATACATTCCTTTTTTCAAATCGGAGGTATTAACGCTCATCAAACCTGATTTCAGATTTTCGTATCTGGCAACTTGTTGTCCGATATAATTGCTGATGATAATCTGGTTGATATCGGTAGTTGTATTAATAAATAGATTAGTGCTGAAAGGATTAGGATAAACCTGAATTTGGCTTGCTAATTGGTTTTCGTGAATGCCATAAGTCATATTACCCCACATATAAGTAACCGTATCATTTTCAGCAATCACAACTGTTCTGTCATCACCACCGACCCATTCGCCACCATCCCAACCGATGCCTTTGAAGAATTTGAACGAATAGGTTCCCGGTGTAGCAATAATAGTGGTAATTGAATAGATAGAATCATTTATGGCTGTCATTAAATTTTCGGGATTACTACCTGGTGCATTCCATGAACCATAAAATGAAGTTGATCCAAAATTACCAGCAATATAAACAGGTTGACCAGCAGTAAGTCCGGCATTTTTCACATTAACTCTAAAAACAAAAATCACAGGCTTAGTTCCCCAAGTCAAATCAAAGGTTTGGGTACCAGAAATTTTCATAAAACGATTGGGATCTCCATCCCATTCGCCATAAGTCCAAGTGGTGTTTTTAAAGAATTTGAACTGATAATTACCAGGAATAAGATTCATAGTAATCGAATAAATAGAGTCGTTAACGGCTGTCAGTTTATTATTAGCAATTGTACCCGGGGTTTGCCATGAACCATAAATTCCGCCAAAATTACCATCAATAAAAACAGAATCAGTAGCAACTAATCCTGCACTCTTCATATTAATGTTAAATGTTACAGGATGAAATGCGATGGGAGTAGAGTCATTGTTTAAAATAATATCGTCAAAATACATTACGATATCTTCAGTAAGCGTAACGGGATCTTCAAAATCTGGCATAAAGGAAATTGTTTTGTATTTACCGGTTTTGGCTCTGAAATCAAAGACAATGTCTTCCCAACCATTGGTAACCGTTTGAGCATACATCGAAGCGATTTCGGAATTACCGGCAGGTCCGCCTTCAAATTTAAAATGCAATGGACTAATTCTTGATTTCCACACCTTCACATGTATAAATTTATTGGCAGTTACATTAATGGAATCGTCTAAAGCAGCCCAAAAGCCGGCCCAAGGATTGCCATCAAAAGCACGGGTGAATTTCACAACTTTAGTACTTGTGTTAATACCCGATACATCAGGATTGTCAACAATCCCGAAATTGGTAGTATCGGCGTCAAGATGTCCGTTTGCCATGCTGTGCATAACAAAGGGTGATGTTCCGGACTCAAAGTCGGCAACAACCTGAGCCTTAGTAAAGCCTGCCATGGCAAGCATTAGTACAAAAAATAGTAATGTTTTTTTCATAGTGTTTAAAAGATTTAGTTAATAATCACAAAATTTAAGTTTACAAAAGTAATAGTTAATTTTACATTCGTTTGTTAAAAAATCAAAAATAACCCACAAATATAATAATTATTTTACAAAACGCTCCACATGAAAAAAATTTTTTTAATTTTATTTTTTTAACGCTTTTACACTTACCACTATGAAAAAAATATTTTTTTTGTTAATCATCTTTATTTTAACGACTTCCTTGAGAATCTTTTCTCAAACCCGGGCAACGTCGTTTAATCAGCCACCGGAATGGTCGAAAAATGTAATCTGGTATCAGATTTTTGTGGAACGCTTTTACAACGGCGATCCAACCAACGATCCCAAACCGGAAAATATGTATTCATCATCCGCCGATCCGGTTCCCGCGGGTTGGAAAATTACTCCGTGGACACAGGACTGGTATCAACCCGACCCCTGGACTGCCAACAATGGCAAGTCCTTCGATTACAATCTCCAGTACCGGCGTTATGGCGGCGATTTACAGGGTGTGATTGATAAACTCGACTATCTGAGCAACTTAGGTATTACGGCCATTTACCTGAATCCCATCAACGATGCCCCTTCCCTGCATAAATACGATGCCCGCAATTTTCACCATGTGGATGTCAATTTTGGTCCCGACCCCAAAGGAGACAACCTGATTATGGCTTCCGAAAATCCGGCTGATCCTTCCACCTGGAAATGGACTTCCGCCGATAAATTATTTCTGAAATTAGTTGAGCAGGTGCATAAACGGGGAATGAAAATCATCGTCGACTACTCGTGGAATCATACCGGAGTGGAATTCTGGGCATTTAAAGATATCGTTAAAAACCAGGAGAAATCTGCCTTTACGGATTGGTATTCCATTCAATCGTTTGATAATCCGTCAACGCCTCAAAATGAATTCGACTACAAGGGATGGCTCAATATTCAGAGCCTGCCGGAAATTAAAAAGATAAACATCACCACCGAACGCCGCGATGGGCTTCCCTACGAAGGCAATATCAACGAAGGCGCCAAAAAGCATATTTTCGACGTTACCCAACGCTGGCTTGCTCCGGATGGCAATGTAAACAAAGGCATTGACGGATTTCGCCTCGATGTAGCCGATCAAATTCCCATGGGTTTTTGGCGCGACTACCGAAAGTTTGTTAAGTCAATCAATCCGGAAGCCTACCTGGTAGGTGAAATCTGGTGGACAAAATGGCCCGACGAACTGATGGATCCGGCGCCCTATGTTGGCGGCGATGTGTTTGACGCGGTAATGTTTTACCAGCTTTATCGTCCGGCAAAATATTTCTTTTCAAAATCAAACTTTTCTATTGATGCCCGGCAGTTTGCCGACAGCCTTCAGTTTCAGTGGAACAGATTATTGAATCCGTTCAGGTATTCAATGATGAATGTATCGACGACTCACGATTCGCCCCGGCTGCTTACCTGTTTTTATAATCAGGGAAAATATAAATACCTCGCCAAGCCTAACGAAGATACATCTTACAAAACCGGCAAACCGGACAGGGAAACCTATCAAAGGGTAAAATTATACTTAATTCACCAATTTACTAATATCGGAGCGCCACACATCTGGAATGGCGAAGAAATGGGAATGTGGGGGGCCGACGATCCCTATAACCGTAAACCCCTATGGTGGAAGGAATTTACTTTTCAGCCCGAAACAAGAACCAATTTCCAGCCAGGCAAAAAATTATACGACAAAGTAGCTTTTGACACTCCGCTTTTTAATTTCTATAAAAAACTGATCCGAATCCGTAAAGAAAATCCGGTACTAAGCGATGGTTCCATAAATTTTATTACAACAGACGATAAGACACTTATTTACAGCAGAACGGATAAAAACGCTCAGATCTTTGTTTTATTTAACGCGGATAACCGAAAACAAAAACTGAAATTACCCGAAAAAAACCAATACATCAATTTACTTGATGGAACATCTTTTTATGGAAATTCGATAATGGCTGATCCTTTGTCAGGGTTTATACTTAAAAAAAGTACGAAAAACAAGTAAATTTTCATATCTGGCAAATAATTTTCCCAAATTACTTCATAAGGATTAGTATATTTGTATCTTGTTTTGAAACGTTAAATTTTTAAAAAAAAGTATACTTGTCAATTGTAAATATTTTTTCCTTATTTTTGATGTTGCAAAACGAGCAGAATTTATTATAATTAAATTTAATAACCAATATTTATTCTGAACAAAAAAGCGAAAATCAATCATTAACTAAATTATTAATTATCAATCTTAAAAATCAATTTTATGAAGAAACATCTACAAGTGTTTACAATCTTGTTTCTTTTTCTGTCGAGCATGATGGCTATGCAGGTTCGTGCTCAGGATGTTAAGATTACAGGAAAAGTAACTGACGCTACCGATGGGAGTTCGCTTCCAGGGGTAAACGTCTTAATTAAAAATACCACAACAGGTACATCAACCGATATTGATGGAAAATTTTCCCTCAATGCCAAAGTGGGTTCTACCCTTGAATTTTCTTTAATAGGGTATACAACTCAGGCTCTTGTTGTTGGCAATCAAAGGACTCTTTCTATCTCGATGAAACCTTCCATTACCGGATTAAACGAAGTGGTTATCGTTGGTTACGGTCAGGTTAAAAAAGGAGATGCAACGGGATCTATCAATACATTGAGCGCAAAGGACTTTAACCGTGGAGCCATTACATCGCCTCAGGAATTATTGATGGGAAAAAGTGCAGGAGTTGTTGTAACTTCCAGCAGCGGCGCTCCCGGTGCAGGCGCAACCATTCGTATCCGTGGCGGCTCATCCATGAAAGCAAGCAACGATCCGTTGTACGTTATTGATGGCGTTCCCATCGACAATGTAAGCATTTCTGGTGTTGGTAATCCGCTTACTACCATTAATCCAAATGATATTGAATCGTTTACGGTATTAAAAGATGCCTCTGCAACCGCTATTTATGGTTCCCGTGCCTCCAATGGGGTAATTATCATTACCACAAAAAAGAGCAAGGCCGGAAGCAAAATGAAAGTCAGTTATAATGGGAGCGTCTCCATTAGCAAGGCTCCCAAAACTATTGGCGTATTATCCGGCGATGAATTCAGAACTTTAGCCAACGAAAAATTAAATACAAATAGTATTACTCCAGAAGCATTAACGCGCTTGGGAATGTTTAATACCGATTGGCAAAATGAAATTTACAGGACTGCCGTTTCACAAGATCATAACATCAGCGTGGGTGGAGCCTATAAAACGATGCCTTACCGTGTTTCCTATGGTTACACCAACCAGGATGGTATTCTCAAAAATACCAATCTGGAAAGAAATACTTTGTCATTCAACTTAGATCCTACTTTCCTTAATGGCGACCTGAAGGTTAACATTAATGCAAAAGGAATGTATTCTATTAATAATTTTGGCAATACCGATGCCGTAGGTTCTGCCGTTACTTTCGATCCAACCCAACCTGTCATGAATGGAAATAACCGTTATGGAGGATATACTACCTGGATTGATGCAAAGGACGGTAATAATATTAATGGAAATTATAATCAGATGGCTACTTCCAATGCCGTTGCCCAGTGCGATTTAACCGATAATGAATCACGTGTTTATCGTGGTATAGGCAATGCACAGTTTGATTATAAACTTCCGATTGCTCCCGATATACATGCCAACTTAAATCTTGCCATCGACCAATACCACAGCAAAGGCCATAACAATGCCGATACTATTGCTGTATGGACACGCCGTGCTGATTATGGAAAATTGACTAATTATGCACAATCCGGCTATACCAAAACACTTGACTTTACCCTGCATTACACCCAGCCACTGGATGCCATAAAGAGTAAATTTGATGTGATGGGCGGTTATTCATGGCAGCATTTCTGGAGAAAAGGTAGCAATTACGAACGGAGTATCGTTCCAACCGACACGGCTGAAGCACGTAAATTCCCCTTGATTATTGCTAATAATACACGATACAAAACCGAAAATTATTTGGTTTCTTTCTTCGGTCGTGTAAATTACTCGCTCATGGATCGCTATTTATTGACAGTTACTTTACGTGATGACGGTTCTTCCCGTTTTTCCTCAAGCAACCGTTGGGGTCTTTTCCCATCGTTAGCTTTAGCATGGAAAATCAAAAACGAATCCTTTTTAAAAGATTATAAAAATCTTACCGACCTCAAATTACGTTTAGGCTGGGGCAAAACCGGACAACAAAATATTATAGATAATGACTATCCATATATGGGAGTCTATAGACAAGCGGATACAACAGCCTGGTATCAGTTAGGCGATAAATGGATACCCACGTTACGTCCCAATGCTTATGATAAAAACATTAAATGGGAAACAACCACTACCCAAAACATTGGACTCGATTACAGTTTCTATAACGACAGAATATCCGGTTCGTTGGATTACTATTATAGGAAAACTGACGACCTGATCAACAGCGTTGCCATTCCAAATGGCAGTAATTTTTCCAACTACCTTACAACTAACGTAGGAACTCTCGAAAATAAGGGTTTTGAAGCTACCCTGAATTTACGTCCTATTTCAACCAAGGATTTATCCTGGGATTTTGGAGTGAATCTCTCCTACAATGAAAATAAAATTACCAAACTAACCCGTACCGATGATCCTAATTACATGGGGGTTCCTACGGGTGGTATCGGCGGAGGTACCGGAAATAATATTCAAATGCAAAGCGTTGGTCATTCTATCAATTCCTTCTTTGTGTTGCATCAGGTTTATGGCTCCGACGGTATGCCTATCGAAGGACTTTATCTCGACCTTAGCGGACAAGGTGGAAATGTTGCCGGCAACCTGGCTAATTATTATCATTATAAAAAACCTGCTCCGGACTATATGATTGGTTTATCTACCAAGTTGAATTACAAAAACTTTGATTTAGCTCTATCCGGTCGTATCAGCATAGGCAACTATGTTTACAATAATGTGGCTTCCCAGACTTTTTATGCCAACTTATACAACAACAGTTTCTGGCAGAACTTAAGTTCCCAGATAAAAGATACCAAGTTCAACAATGCTCAGTATTTTTCCGATACGTATATTCAAAATGCATCTTTTTTCAAGATGGACAACATGAGTGTAGGTTATAACTTCTCAAAAATACTCACCGATAAAATTGACGGTCGCATCAGTTTTACTGTTCAGAATGCCTTTACCATTACCAAATACAAGGGTTTAGATCCTGAAGTGGATGGCGGTATCGACAATAACTTCTATCCTCGTGCAAGAGTGTATATGTTGGGCTTAAATTTGAATTTTTAATATTTTAAAAGGAGATTAAATTATGAAACGTATAAGTATAATATTATCTTTTATTGCCATACTTGCCTTAACAACAACATCATGCGTTAAGGATTTGGATACCAAACCTATAGATCCCAATGTGTTTGTGGCTGATAACATATTAAGCAGGCCAGGCGCTGCCAAACAAGCATTAGCAAAATTATATTCTTCCTTTGCCGTACCCGGACAGGACGGCGTTAACGGTGCCGGAGATATTTCCGGTATTGACAATGGCTTTGGCGTGTATACCCGTGCCTTATGGATGCTGCAGGAACTAACTACCGACGAAGCGCTTTGTGCATGGAACGACCAAACCATTAAGGATTTTCACTGGCAAACATGGTCGCCTACCGACGTGTTTAATGCAGCTATGTATAGCCGTATTATTTACACCGTATCCATTTGTAACGAATTTATCAGAATAACCAATGGAAGTACGGATCCTGAAATTATGAAATATGCAGCTGAAGCCCGGTTTTTACGTGCATTGGCTTACTATCATGCTATTGACATGTACGGCAAACCGGCATTCATTACCGAAGCCGACTTACCAGGCATCTTTTTCCCAAAACAAATCACACGCAAACAATTATTTGCCTATGTATCAAGCGAATTGAGAGATATCGCTGATAATAATAAATTAGGCGAACCTCGTTTTGAATATGGACGTGCCGACAAAGCTGCCGCATGGATGCTTCTTTCCCGTTTATATCTGAATGCCAATGTTTACCTTGCCGATGCAGAACATCCCGATCAGATATTATCTGACGGCGATGCAACGTATAAAGCATGTCTCGACTCATGCCTTATCTATTGCGGTAAAGTTAAAAGTGCCGGTTATATTTTAGAACCGGATTACCGTGCAAATTTCTGTGCCGATAATAATTTAAGCCAGGAAATGATTTTCGCAATTAACTACGATGGAACATATACCCGTTCCTATGGCGGAACAGGCTATATTATCCACGCTGCCACCGGTGGATTTATGGATGCCGCAGCTCTTGGAATTGGCAGTGGATGGGGCGGAAACCGTACCACCCGGGAATTTGTCAACATTTTAACCAATGGCTACCATCCCACAATGGCTGATTCTATGTTTACCCAGGTTCCTGATAAACGCGTTTATCTGGAATTACTTGGTAATTGGGATATTACCAATGTAGGAACCTTTACCGATGGTATTGGCGTTCGTAAATATACCAATATGAACCATGATGGTACGGCTGCAATTCATCCTCACAATGATTTTCCATGTACCGATTTTCCGATTTTCCGTCTGGCAGATGCCTACCTGATGGAAGCCGAAGCATGCTTACGATTAAATCAAAACACTGGTCTGGCTGTGGATGATGTTAATGCTATCCGGCACAGAGCTTTTGGCGATGATAATCATACGGTAACAATAGGACGGTTGCAACTTAATAACTTCCAATACATTTTGGATGAACGCGGACGCGAACTTTATTGGGAATCCGTTCGTCGTACTGATTTAATCCGCTTCCAGGAGTTTACAACAAGCACTTACGTATGGCAATGGAAAGGCAACACAATTAATGGAACAAGTTCCGATTACTGGCGCAACCTATTTCCCATACCTGCTTCAGAAGTTGCTGCCAACCCAAATATAAAACAAAATCCTGTTTACTAATTTTAAAATTAAATAAAATGAAAGTAAAATCATTTATCATAATAGCTTTTGCAGGATTACTGGGTCTGGTTTCCTGTAAAAAAGACGAAGATAAGCAAGTGCTAAGCGACAATCCGACAGCGCCAACACTAAATGTTCCTTCACAGGACTTGGTTCTTGAGAAAGCGAATGCTAATGACACCATCGTTTTTAATGGTAACGCTGCCGATTTCGGAGTTAACGTGGTTATCACCTATGCTCTGGAAGCTGATACTTCTGCAAGTTTTACCCATCCGGTAACCTTAGCCTCTGGATCAGCAAATAAGTTTCAATTTAATGTAGCCGATTTTAATACAAAAATCACCGCTATGGGTGTTGCAGATTTTGCACAAGCAAATATCAAACTGAGAGTAAATGCATCCGTTAGTTCGTATGTTACTTCGGTTTATTCAAGTGTTTCTGCGATGAATATTACAACCTATGGTGCTTCCCAGTTGATTTTATCCACTATTCCTGAGCAAAGTCTTTCTTCCCCAGCGGATAATGGAATTTATACTGGATTTGTATACATTGATAGCACCAATACATCGTTTACGTTTACTAATTCATCAACTGGAAATATTTATGGCGGAAGCAATGGCACATTGGTTAAAGATGGCGCGGCTATAACCGCAGCTGTAGGCGGATATAATGTTACAGTTAATTTAAACGATAACACGTATACCATGACTAACGCAACCCTTGCCATCATTGGTGATGCAACAGGTTCATGGGGCGTTGACCAACCGATGGCTTACGACTTTACTGAAGAATGCTGGAAAATAACCTTGGATTTAGTTGTCGGTGCAAATGGTGGTACCATTAAATTCAGGACTCATGGCATCGACTGGACTGGCGAATTCAATCTTGGCATAGGCGATGCAACACATCCGGAATATACATTGGATAATTTGTGGAATAGTAGTTCGAGCCAAAATATTCCAGTTCCAGGTGTTCCGGGTAATTTTACCGTTAAGCTATGGTCCAATAAAGCTCCATATCATTGTACAATTACTCAAAATTCTAAAAAATAAGATATTAAATCTTTAAACCATAAGAAGGCTGTCTCCAAAAGGCAGCCCTCTTTGTTTTATAACTGGAAAGTCAAAAACGAATTAAAATCCATCCAAATTCGAATCAAATTCGTTTGAAATAGCATGTCATAAATCTATGATTGAATTTGAATCGAATTTGGTTCGAATTTAATCTTGAAAATTGCATAGAAATAAACGGGATTGCTGGGTTGAAAAAAAAAGCCTCCGTAAAACGAAGGCTTTTTTTATATCGTACCCGGGGCGGGACTGCCTATATTGATTTAATAATTTTCTTTTTAGCGTACTTTTATTGAATATCAGCACTATTTATTTTTCATTTGTGCCATTATTTTCCTTTTGTCCCATTTATTCGTTCCCCTATTCGTTCCCCTATTATTTTTGTTTTATCTTTGTAGAAAATTTCAGGGTATGCAAATCAAATTTTTTCTAAAGGACAAAAATTCTGAACAAA